>ERZ1370068.10917-contig-9574_pt1 | contig 29287 bp, 44 predicted proteins | sample MGYA00561227_ERZ1370068 | MGnify/ENA primary metagenome ERZ1370068 (study PRJEB38410, sample SAMEA6850437) | metagenome | study: Metagenomic assessment of the ecological functions of the soil: analysis of the soil microbiota associated with the...
AGTTACGCATGTTTGCTGCTGGATCGACAAAGCGCAAGATCGACGACGTGCTCGGCCTGGCGGCGTTCGCGGTGCCGGTCATGCGCGCGCTGGCCGAGTGGCCGGTCCAGGCGTCGTGGGCCGAGTGGCTCGATCGATTCGATCGTCTCGCGCCGCGTGTGCTCGGCTGGCCTGACCGCGTCCTGCGCGTGCTCGCCGACCTCCGTCCGATGGGCGCGATTGCACCGGTGACGCTGGCCGAAGCGACGGTCGTGCTCGCCGATCGGCTGGGCAGCATCGAGCTCGATCCGCCGGCGCGGAGATACGGTCGCGTCCTCGTTGCCAGCCCGCGCAGCTGCGCGGACGATCCTTCGACGTGGTGTTCGTGCCCGCGCTGGCGGAGCGGCAGTTTCCGCAGAAGCCGCGTGAGGATCCGCTGCTGCTCGACCAGGCGCGGACCGCTTTGCACGCCGGGCTGCCGCTGCAATCCGAGCGCGCCGAGCTCGAGCGGCTGCACTTGCGGCTGGCAGTCGGCGCCGCGGAGTCGCGCCTCTACGTGTCGTTTCCGACCATCGAGATCGGCGAGGGCCGGCCCCGGTCCCGTCGCTCTACGCGCTGGAAATCTGGCGCGCGATGACCGGTCGCGTGCCGGACGCGGAGGAGCTGCAGCACGCGGCGGCCCGTGCGTCGGAGGCGACGCTGTCCTGGCCCGCGCCGCCGGATCGGCGCGACGCCATCGACGCGCTCGAACACGATCTCGCGACGCTGCGATCGCTGGCGGGCGACGCCGGACGTTCGCGCGCGCGGCCGCGCGCAATACATCCTGCGGCTGAACGAGAACCTGCAGCGATCGGTGCGCGACCGCTACATGCGCGGCAAGAAAGCCGTGGTCGCGATGGGACGGCATCGTCGCGCCGACCGACCGCCTCGCGCCGATTCTCGCGCGCGCACCGATTGGGCGCGCGACGCTATTCGCTCTCCGCGCTGCAGAAATACGCGAACTGTCCGTATCAGTTCCTGCTGAGCACGATCCATCGGCTTCGTCCGGCCGAGGATCTCGAGCCACTGCACCGGATGGATCCGCTGACACGCGGCAGTCTGTTTCACGAGATGCAGACGGCGTTCTACCGGCGGCTGCAGCGCGATGGCGCGCTTCCGGTGCACGCCGGCCGGCCGCGACACGCGCGCTCGCGGTGCTCGACGAGGTCGTGAAGGAGATCGCGGAGCGAGAGTACGAGGAGCTGTCGCCGGCCGTCGATCGGGTCTGGCACGACGAGATTGCGGCGATCCGCCGCGATCTGCGCCTGTGGGTCGACGAAATCGCGCACGCCGGCGGCGAATGGATCCCGATCAAGTTCGAGTGGGCGTTCGGGTACTCCGACGGCGGCGCGCTGGCGGTCGGTCGCGACCCGACGAGCCGCCCGGACCCGGTCGTCCTCGACGGCCGGTTTCAGCTGCACGGCGCGATCGACCTCGTCGAGGAGCGCGCGGCCACGGGCGAACTGCGCGTGACCGATCACAAGACCGGGAAGTATCGCGGCAAGGACCACATGATCGTCGACGGCGGCAAGGTCCTCCAGCCGGTGCTGTACTCGCTGGCGCTCGAAGAAGCCTTGCACCGTCCGGTCGTCGAAGGGCGGCTCTACTACGCCACGACGGTCGGCGGCTACCGCGACGTGCGGATCCCGCTCTCGCCGGCTGCGCGGCGGGCGGGGATCGAGGTTCTCGAAATCATCGATCGCGGGATCGAGAACGGGTTCCTCGCGCCGGCACCCTCGGAACGCGCCTGCACCTGGTGCGATTTTCTTCCGGTGTGCGGCACCGGCGCCGAGTGGCGGGCCAACCGCAAGCCGCAAGAACCAATCGCCGACCTGCTGGCGCTGCGGAGGAAGCCATGACGATCCGCACCTCCGCTGTCGGACGACCTCGATCGCCAGGTCATCCACGACGCGCTCGACGACACCGTCATCGTCGAAGCGGCCGCCGGCACGGGCAAGACCGACCGAGCTCGTGCAGCGGATCCTGAACGTGCTGGCGCGCGGCCGCGCGCGCATCGAGCAGATCGTCGCGGTGACGTTCACCGAGAAGGCGGCGGGCGAGCTGAAGCTGCGCATCAGGAAGGATCTGGAAAACCTGCGGCAGCGATCCAGCGACGACGAGCAGGTCCGCGACACGGCTCACCGACGCGATCCAACGGCTCGAGGACGCGCACGTCAGCACGATCCACGGGTTCTGCGCCGATCTGCTGCGCGAGCGGCCCGTCGAGGCCGGCGTCGACCCGCTCTTCCAGGTGCTCACCGAGGCGGGCTCGGAGCGCGTGTTCAACGAAGCGTTTGCGCGCGTGGCTGCATGTCCAGCTCGAGAATCCGCCGGAGGGCGTGCGGCGCGCGCTTCGCCGCAGCGTCTGGTCGCGCGATGGCCGCGACGATGACGATGGGCCGATCGAACGGATCCGGCGGGCGGGCCGCGAGCTGGCCGAGTGGCGCGATTTCCCAGCGGCGTGGAGCCGGGCGCCGTTCGATCGCGACGCCGAGCTCAATCGCGTGCTGGCGCGCGTCCACGAAGCTGGCGGCGCTGACCGCAGCGGCCACGTCGACGCGCGACGTGCTCTTCCTGGACACCGCGCCGATTCGCGAGTTGAGCCACGATGTCGCCTCGTCGGCGCGCTTCGACGCTGTCGATCCCGACGGATGGGAAGCGCGTCTCGTCGACCTCGCGCAGAACAGGAACGTGCGGCGCGCGCGGCGGGGCCGCGACCGCGCGTACGGCCAGGAGGTCGCGCGCGACACGGTCTGGGCCGCGTTCGAGACGCTGATGCACGAGCTCGACGCGTTTCAGGCCGCCGCGGACGCCGACCTCGCCGCGCTCTTGCGCGAGGAGCTGCGCGGCGTCATCGACGGCTACAAGACGCTGAAGGAGCGCGCCGGCGCGCTCGATTTCGTCGATCTGCTGCTGCGCGCGCGCGATCTGATCGCGCGGCGACGCCCAGGTCCGCCGCGCGTTTCAGGCGCGCTTCACGCATCTGTTCGTCGACGAGTTCCAGGACACCGATCCGCTGCAGGCCGAGATCCTGCTGCTGCTCGCCGCCGACGACCCGCGATGAGCAGAACTGGCGGAACGTCACCCCGCAGCCCGGCAAGCTGTTCATCGTCGGCGATCCGAAGCAGGCGATTTACCGGTTTCGGCGCGCCGACGTGGAGACGTATCGCGAGGTCTACGAGCTGCTCGAGGACCGCAGGCGCGCGTCCGGCTTTCCTCCGCACCAGTTTCCGCGCGATCCCGGCGATCCAGCGTGCGGTGAATGCGGCGTTCGCGCCGTTGATGACCGGCGATCGCGTCACGCTGCAGGCCGAATACGTCCCGCTCATGCTTCGCCGCTCGCGACGACGATCGCGCGGACCAGCCGGCGGTGATCGCGCTGCCGGTTCCCGAGCCGTACGGGATGCGCCGTGTCGCCGGCTACGCGATCGAGAAATCGCTGCCCGACGCCGTCGGCGCGTTCGTCGACTGGCTGCTCGAACGAGAGCGGCTGGACCGTCACGGAACGCACGCCGCGCGACGACGCTGCCGATGCGCGTGCCGGTGCAGGCGCGCCACGTCGCGCATCCTGTTCCGGCGATTCCTGCACTTCGGCGCCGACGTGACCCGCCCGTACGTCGACGCGCTCGAAGCGCGCGGCGTGTCGCACCTGCTCGTCGGCGGCAAATCGTTTCACGAGCGTGAAGAGGTGGAAACGATCCGCGGCGCGCTGGCCGCGATCGAGTGGCCGGACGACGAGCTGTCGGTGTTCGCGACGCTGCGAGGCGCGCTCTTCGCGATCGACGACGAGACGCTGCTCGCGTATCGCCACGCGCATCGTTCGCTGCATCCGTTCAGGGTGCCGGCTGAGATCGCCGCCCGACCAGCAGCCGGTGGCGGACGCCTTGCGCTTGCTTGCGCCGGCTGCATCGCGGCCGGAACTATCGGCCGGTGGGCGACACGATCACGCAGCTGCTCAACGCGACGCGCGCGCACGTCGGGTTCGTGCTGCGGCCGGCAGGCGAGCAGGCGCTCGCCAACGTGCTCCACGTCGCCGAGCTCGCGCGCCAATACGAATTCAGCGGCGGCATGTCGTTCCGCGGCTTCGTCGAAGAACTGCGCGAGCAGGCGGATGGCGGCCAGGCGGCCGAAGCGCCGATTCTCGAAGAGGGCAGCGACGGCGTGCGCCTGATGACGGTGCACAAGGCCAAGGGCCTCGAATTCCCGGTCGTGATCCTCGCCGACATGACGGCGAAGCTGCGGAGCGATCGCGCGGACCGGCTGATCGACCGCGCGAACAACGCCTGCTATCTCCGGCTCGGCCGCTGGACGCCGATCGAGCTGGCGCTCAACGAGCCGCGCGAGATCAGCCGCGACGAGGCCGAGGGCGTGCGCGTCGCCTACGTCGCGGCGACGCGCGCTCGCGATCTCCTCGTGCTGCCCGCCGTCGGCGACGTGGCGTGGGATGGTGGGTGGACCGGTCCGCTGAACGGCGCGATTTATCCGCCGATTGGCCTCCGCCGATCGCCGGGCGCCGGTGCCGGGTGTCCGCCGTTCAAGAAGGATTCGGTGTGGCGCCGGCCGGACGACGATCCGTCGACGCCGCTGACCGTCTCTCCGGGTGAATACAGCTTTGCCGGCGACGACGGATCGTATTCGGTCGTCTGGTGGGATCCGTTCGCGCTGCGGCTGGGCGTCGAACCGCCGCAGGGATTCAGCGCGAGTCGTTGATCGTCAAGGACGTGCCGGAGGCGGTCGTTGCGGAAGGAGCTGCGTGAATACGGTCAGTGGCGCGATGCGCGGGAGCATGCGATCGCTCGGCGGATCGGCGCCATCGCTCAACGTCCGGACGGTCACCGAGTGGGCGGCTGAGGGCGGCGAGATTTCAGATTTCAGACTTCAGATTTCAGATTCAGATTTGGATTTGGGTGATGTTCGGCAGGTTGGACTCTTCGACGCGCCGCCGCCTCCCGACGACAGCGCTCGCGTTGGGCCGCCGCTCGATGTTGACATCATCGATCTCCGGGCGCACGGGGCCGAGGTGCCGGCCGGCGGCACGCGATTCGGCGATCTGGTGCACGCGCTGCTGGCCGCCGTGCCGTTCGGCGCCGATCGCGGCGCCGTCGACGACCTGGCCGCCGTCCACGGGCGGATCGTGCGCGCCACCGACGAAGAAGTGGCTGCGGCGTCGGCCACGGTCGCGCGCGTGCTGTCGCACTCGATCATGCAACGCGCTCGGGACGCCGAGGCGCGCGGCGCGTGCCGCGCGCGAGGCGCCGGCGACCTGCATCGGTCGGGCGCGGCGAGCTCGTGGAAGGCGTGGTCGATCTCGCGTTCGAGGAACGCGGCGAGTGGACCGTCGTCGACTACAAGACGGATCGCGAGATCGCGGCAGATGGAGAAGAGCGCTACAAGCGGCAGGTGGCGTTCTACGCGCGCGCGATTGCGGAGGCGACAGGCCAAGCCGGCGCGTGGGTGCTGAGTGCGTCTGTAGGCAGGAAGGGCAGGAAGGGGAAAGCCTCAGCTGTTCTCCCCCTTCCTGCCTTTCCCGCCCCTCCTGCCTTTCCTGCCTCTGCGAAGGATCGTGTGGCGCAGGCCGGATGCCGCCAGCATCTGCTCGGCCTGGCGGCGCGCCGCCTGGTACGCCTGCATGACCGGCGCGGGCTGGGCGACGCTCACATAGACGAAATGCCCGACCTCGGCGGCGCGTCGCCGCGGCGATCGATTCGCGTGCCGATCGCAGATCGATGTCGAGGAACTGCTGCGCTTTCGCCGGCGACGGCCGCGGCACGCCGACGAGCTGAAGAACGGTGTCGCCCGGCGCGATCGCCGTGACGAACGTCCATCGGTCGAAGGGATCACCGATGACGATCTCGCAGCCGCGCGGGGCTTTCGATTCCGAGCCCGAGCGCACCAGCGCCGCGACGCGATGGCCGCGGTCTAAGCAGAACCGGAATGACGCGCCGGCCGACGTACCCCGTTGCTCCCGTGACAAACACTCTCGGCGACATGGCTGATAGCTGACGGCTCATAGTAAGATGGCTACGCGATCTACGGCACTCAGCCGAGCTTGGATTGGAATGTCGTTTGCGTGCCACGAAACGGACTCGACAACCTGGAACCCTGGCCACCATGCATATTGCGTTGATTGCTCCGCCCTTCATCCCTGTCCCGCCTGTGACCTACGGGGGCACCGAACTGTTCGCTCGCACATCTGGCGGAGGGCCTCATGGCGCGCGGTCATGACGTGGTGGTGTATGCCAACGGCGATTCGCGTGTCGGCTGTCGCGTCAAATGGCGCTATCCGCACGCGGAGTGGCCGATCGCCCAGCCGCTGGCGGCGCAGCTCAAGAACGCCGATCACACGGCCTGGGCGCTGCACGACGCGGCCCGCGACGCCGACCTGATTCATATCAACGACGCGATGGCCGTGCCGTACACGCCGTTCCTCGAGCAGCCGATCGTTTCGACCCTCCACCATCCGCATGAGCCGCTGCTCTCGGGCCTGTACGAGAAGTATCCGGGCCTCCACTACGTGGCGATCAGCGCGGCGCAGGCGCGGCTCGAGCCGATGCCGCAGATGCACGTCGTCCATCACGGCCTCGACCTATCGAGCTACCGCTACAGCGGATCGAAGGACGACTACGTGCTGTTCCTCGGACGGATGGCGCCGTGCAAGGGGCGCACAGCGCCATCGAGGCGGCGCGGCGCGCGGGCGTCCGCTTGAAGCTGGCGGGTGAAATCCAACCGATGTTTCGCGAGTATTGGGACGAGCGCATCGAGCCGCAACTGGGGCAAGGCATCGAACTACGTCGGCGAGGCGGATCTGGAGCGCAAGAACGAGCTGTTGAGCCGGGCGCGCGCGCTGCTGTTTCCAATCGAATGGCAGGAACCGTTCGGCCTCGCGATGATCGAGGCGATGGCGTGCGGCACGCCGGTGCTCGCGTTCGAGGGCGGCTCGGTCGAAGAAATCGTGCACGACGGCGTCAACGGCTGGATCTGCGCCGACGCCGCCGACATGGCCCGCGCGGATCGTGTCGCCCGGCGTCCCGGCGGAATCGTGCCGCGCCTTCGCCGTGCAACATTTTTCGCTGGACCGCATGGTCGATCGCTACCTCGACGTCTACGACCACGCGATGAGCGTGTCCGCGCTCGACGTCGGAACAGCCCGTGGTGCAACTCCATCTGCATTCGAACGGCGATGCATCCCCGCTGGCTGCGTTGCTCCTCCTTCAAATATTCCCGATATTCTCAGTCGTCACGCCTTGCCATCGGGGCGCCTCGCCGTTCTCGGTGCGACGATGGAGTTGCGCCACGGGCTGCTAATGGACGACATCATCCAGGTCCAGGACCAGTTCTACATCCTGGCGACGGCCTCGCGCGCCGGCGAGCGCACCGCTGTCCTGCAGCACGACGACACGTTCGCCGTGTTCGATCTGCACGGCGACATCGGCGTCGTTCGGCACGGGCGAGCAGGGCCTGTATCACGAAGGGACGCGCTACCTGTCGCGCTTCCGGCTGCGGCTGAACGGCCAGCGGCCGCTCCTGCTGAGCGCGCGGGTCAAGGACGACAACGAGCTGTTCGGCGCCGATCTCACGAATCCCGATTTGTCGCTCGGCCCGCCCGACGTCGTGCTGTCGCGCGACATCGTGCACCTGTTTCGCGCGCGCTTTCTGTGGAACGGCAGCTGTCACGAGAGCGTCCGGCTGTGGAACTACGGGCGCGCCAGCGTCCACATCACGCTGACCTTCGACTTCGATGCCGACTTCGCCGACATCTTCGAGGTGCGCGGCACGCGCCGCGAGCGGCGCGGCGTGCGGCTCGAACCGGTCGTGACCGAGCGCGAGCTGCGCTTTCACTACCGCGGCCTCGACGGCGAGGAGCGCTGGACCGTGGTCGAGTTCAGCGATCCGCCCGCGGCGATGGCCGGCACGGTGGCGCGCTTCGAGTACGACCTGCCGCCGCAGACGCCGGCCACGCTGTCGCTCGCGATCCGCTGCGAGCGCGAGCACCGGAGCCGTCGCGCCGCTGGCGTTTGCGCCGGCGATGCGCGAGGCGGCCGAGCGCGCTCGAGGGCAAGCGCCGCGACTACGCCACGATCGACACGTCGAGCGAGCGGTTCAACCAGTGGGTCCGCCGCTCGGCGGCCGACCTGCGCATGCTGGTCAGCGCCACGCCCCACGGCCAGTATCCGTACGCCGGCGTGCCGTGGTTCAGCACGCCGTTCGGACGCGACGGCGTGATCACCGCGCTGCAGACGCTCTGGATCAACCCGGCGATCGCGCGCGGCGTGCTCGCCTATCTCGCCGCCACGCAAGCCGATGGCGTCGACGCGGCGCGGGACGCCGAGCCCGGCAAGATCCTCCACGAAACGCGCATCGAGCGAGATGGCGCGTCTCGGCGAGGTGCCGTTCGGCCGCTACTACGGCAGCGTCGATGCCACGCCGCTGTTCGTGATCGCCGCGGGCGCCTACTTCGAGCGCACCGGCGACCGCGCGTTCCTCGCCGCGATGTGGCCGCACGTCGAGCGGGCGCTCGACTGGATCGAGCGCTACGGCGATCGCGACGGCGACGGCTTCGTCGAGTACGCGCGGCGATCGCCGACCGGGCTCGTGCAGCAGGGGTGGAAGGACTCGCAGGATTCGGTCTTCCACGAGGACGGCTCGCTCGCCGACGCGCCGATCGCGCTCGGCCGAAGTGCAGGCCTACGTCTACGACGCGCGCCTGCGTGCGGCGGCGATGGCCGACGCGCTGGCCGATGACGGCACGCGCGCGATCGCCTGCGCCATCAGGCCGAACAGCTGCGCGCGGCGTTCGAAGACCAGTTCTGGTGCGAGGAACTGCGCACCTACGCGCTGGCGCTCGACGGCACGAAGCGTCCCTGCCGCGTTCGCACCTCCAATGCCGGCCACTGCCTGTTCGGCGGCATCGCGACGCCCGAGCGGGCGCGCCTGGTCGGCGAAGGCCTCGTCGGCGTCGAGATGTTTTCGGGCTGGGGCATTCGGACGGTCGCGCCCACGGAGCTGCGCTACAACCCGATGTCGTACTCACAACGGATCGGTGTGGCCGCACGACAACGGGATGATCGCCGCGGGCTCGTCGCGCTATCACCTCGACGATCTGATCGCGCGCGCCGTTCGGCGGTCTCTTCGATGCCAGCGCCACGATGGACGCCCACCGCCTGCCGGAGCTGTTTTGTGGTTTCCATCGCCGCAGCGGCGAAGGTCCCACGCTGTGCCCGGTCGCTTGTTCTCCGCAGGCGTGGGCGTCGGGTGTCGTGTTTCACTTCATTCAGGCCTGTCTGCGGCTGTCGGTCGACGCCGATCGCCGCCGCTTCACGATCGATCGCGCCATCCTGCCGCGCCCTTTCTCACCTATTTGCGGCTGCGCGCTCTCACGCTGCCCTTCGGGGCCATCGACTTGCTGTTCGAGCAACATCCACTCGACGTCAGCGTGACGGTGCTGCGAAAAGACGGCGACTTCGACGTTCAAGTGCTGAAATAAATACTCCGCTTCTGATATTTTTGAAGGCCGTGCTCGATCGTCCACGAGTGCAGGCGTATCTTCGCCGCAGCCGTCGCCGTCGTTGCCGCTGTTGTCGTCCGCCTGATCTTGCATGCCTGGGTGTCGGAAGGCCTTCCGTTTCTCCCGTTCTTCATCGCCGTCGTCGCGGCGTCCACCTACGGCGGCTTCGGTCCGGGTGTCCTGGCGGCGGGTTGTCGAGCCATCGCCGCGGGCTGGATCGTGCCGCCGGAGTGGCTGGCCGTTGGTGACGTGTCGGCAACCGGCGCCCTGGTGCGATTCTTCATCGTCGGCGCCGTCGTCGCGTGGCTCAACGATCGGCTGCGGCAGGCGCGCACCGTCCAGGAACGCGCCGCCGCTCGAATCGCGGCGCCAGGAGGCAGTCGCTGCGCGACGCGGACCTCGCACACCGGCGGCTCGCCGCGATCGTCGAGTCGAGCGACGACTCGATTCTCGGCTCGACATGAACGGCGTCATCACCTCCTGGAACCGCGGCGCCGAGCGGCTGTACGGATACATGGCGGCGGAAGCCGTCGGACGGCCGGTGACGCTCGTGATACCGCCGGAGCGGATCGACGCCGAGCGAGCGGATGCTCGCTCGCTTGCGCACCGGCGATCGCGTGGAGCAATTCGAAACCGAGCGTGTGCGCAAGGACGGGTCGCGGTTCGATGTGTCGGTCACGCTGTCGCCGATCAAGGACGCGTCGGGCCGGATGACCGGCGCCTCGAAAATCGCGCGCGACATCACCGACCGCCGGCGCGCCGAACGCGTCCGAGAGGACCTGCTCGAGCGCGAGCGCCACGCCCTGGCGGAGGCGCGTCGCGGCCGCGGATCGCCTGGCGTTTCTGGCGGAGATCAGCGCGCTGCTCACCTCGTCGCTCGACTATCAGGAAACACTCGATCGCGCGGTGCACCTCGCGCTGCCGCGGCTCGGCGACTACTGCAACGTGCTGGTCGAAGACGAGCACGGTCAGCTGCGCCACGTCGCCTGGGGCACGTCGATCGCGCGAAGGAACCCGCGGTCCGCGACCTGGTGCGGCTTGTTCTCCGAACGCCTGACGAACCGGCCGCCTCCGCTCGCTTCGAATCGAGGCGAGCTTCGGCGAGCTCCCGCCGAAGCGCCTTGGGCGCGAAGGCGGGTCCCGACGTTCGCCGACGTCGTGATGAAAACGGCGAAGCGGATCGTCGTCAATCGCGCGGCCATCGTGGAGCGATGGCGAAGCTGCCGAAGGATCTGGATCCGGCCCTCCTGCAGCTCGGCGTGGCGCTGCAGCCGCACCGCGTATGCTCGGTGTGCCGCTTCTGTCGCGAGGACGACCGATTGGCGTGATGTCGTTCGGCACCAGCGAGCAGGAGTCGCGTCGCGAGTACGACGACACCGACGTCGCGCTGGTCGAGGAGTTCGCTCGCCGCGTGTCGACCGCCATCGACAACGCGCGGCTCTTTCGCCAGGCCGACGAGCTGAACCGCCTGAAGGACGAATTTCTGGCGACTCTTCACACGAACTGCGGACGCCGCTGCTCGGCCGATCCTCGGATGGTCGCGCATGCTGGCCGCCAAGCAGCTCGACGACGAGCGCGCGGCACGGGCGGTCGAGGCGATCGAGCGCAACGCGCAGGCGCAGTCGCAACATCGTCGACGACATTCTGGATGTCGCTCGTGGCGATGGCCGGCAACCTGCGCCTCGATGTGAAGCCGGTCGATCTCGTCGCCGTGGCGCACCGTGGGCGTCGAAGCGATTGCGCCGGCGGCGGCGGCCAAGCGGCTCGACGTCAACCGTGACGTCGGCGGGCCCGGTCTCGGTCCTCGGCGATGCCGGCCGGTTGCAGCAGGTGGTGTGGAATCTGCCTGTCGAACGCCGTGAAGTTCATCCGGCGCCGGCGGACACATCACGCTCGCGGTCCAGTCGACGAACAGTCACGCGGAGTTGTCGGTCGCCGACACCGGCATCGGCATCGCGCCCGCGTTTCTGCCGTTCGTCTCGACAAGTTCCGCCAGGCGGACGGATCGTACACGCGCCAGCACGGCGGACTCGGTCTTGGCCTGGCGATCGCCCGTCACCTGACCGAGCTGCACGGTGGATCGATCGAAGCGCGCAGCGACGGAGAAGGACACGGCGCCACTGTTTACGGTTCGGCTGCCGCTCGCCTCCTCCTAATCAGGGTTTGATCTTCCTCCCGCGACAGCTCGTAGCCGCGACGCCCCGGCCCGGTCGCGAGGTTTCAATCGAGTGGATGTGGAGTATCTCGTGTCGGCGGTCGCATGCCTGGCGGGGCGTTAGCACACGACCGTGGGGCCGAGCCTGTGTCGGCCCTACGGAGGCGTTTTTCCCAGCCTGGCGAGGCGACAGCGGATCGATGCGCGCGCCTGCTGCCCGCACCGCCCAGTGCAGATGCGGTCCGGTGACGCGGCCCGTTGCCCCACGCGACCGACGATGTCCTCGGCCGCAACGCCGGTCGCCTTCGTGCACGTCGAACGCCGACAGATGCGCGAGCAGCGAGAACAACCCGAGGCCGTGATCGATCACCACGGTATTCCCTGAAAAATACTAAATCGCGTGCGATGACGATCCGGCCGGCGTTCGGCGCGCCGGATCGGCCGTCCGGCGGGGCTCATGAAATCGGCGCCGCTGTCGCGGATTGAGCGGCGTGCCGTTGAACGACGCTCCGCGTCACCAGACGCGCTGTTCGCGGCATCGTCGACCGGCAGGGACGAACGTGTCGCTTCCAGAGCCGATCGGGACTCGGATGCCGCCGCGTTTCGTTCATCAGCGCCGATCTCGCGCTCGATGCGCTCGCCGCCGACGCCGGCGGGCTGACGAAGGCGGGTCCACCGTGAGGCGCCGCGTCGGAAGCTTCGCCGTGGGCGGACGACGAGGTTGTAGACAGGCATGTTCGGTGCCGCGGGTCGACGTCCACGCGTACCGGGTAGGTGCCCGGGGCGCGTGTGAGATCGATGCCGACCAACGCGCGCCAGCGGCGCTCGTCGACGGCAGCAACGGCGTGATGGTGCGATCGAGGCGCGGACGTGAACCGTGGCATCGGGCGCGCACGACGATGAGGACGACGAGCTCGCCTAGGCCGTATCGCGCGCGACTGCGCGGATATCTGCAGACGCCGTCGCGAGAAGAAGGTATCCGCAGCAGGGTTCAGTCCCGGTGGCGACGCATGCCATTGCGCGCGCGGACCCGGTAGTCCGTGCCGGCGACTTTCACGCGAATGCTGTGAGTGCGCGCCGTCAGCGCCTTTCGGCGAGGTGTAGCCGATCAAATACTGGCTGTTGAGACTCGTCGGCGATGCGGGCGGTGGCGTCGGCGAGATCGGCGGAGTTGCGGACCACTTCGGTGCGGCCGCCGCTCTGGTTGGTGATGTCGCGCAGCGCGTCGTGACGTTGACACGCGCGTTGATCGCTTTGGCGTCAGCCGAATCGATCGCGATCGCGTAGACGAACGCGTCGTTGCGGAGGAGAGCCGAGCGCACGTCGCGCAGCGTCGCCGTGCTGGCCGTGTCGGCGCCGTCCGAGATGATCAGCAGCGCGGCGCTGCTCGCGGGTGCGCCGCTCGAGATCGGCGAGCGCCTCGAAGATGGCGTCGTAGATGGCCGTGCCGCCGGTCGGCCGCAGACCGTCGAGGGCGCGGCGGACTCCGTCGCGTCGCCGTCCACGGCGTGAGGCCGCGCGGCTTGATGGTTGAACGCCAGCAGGAAGAACTCGTCCTGCGGATCGAGCAGGTCGAACAGGAATCGTTCCACCGCGCGCGCGCGTCCTGGATGCGCTTGCCGAACATGCTGTCGCTGATGTCGATCAGCACGCCGAGGCCGACCGGCACGCGTTCGTGCGAGAACTGCGAAATCGTCTGCGGTTGACCGTCTTCGTAGACTTCGAACGCCTCGCGCGCGACGTCCGGGATCAGAGCGGCCGTCGCGATCGGTGACGTGTGGCGGAGATGCTGGTCAGCTCGATGCCGGAACGAAACAAGCCGCTGGTCGCGCAGGTGGCTGCGAGGACTGGGCGAGGAGGCCCACCGAGGTCAGGGCGAGGCGCGAAACGTGCGCGTCACTGCTGCTACCGAGCCCGCAGTCTGCCTGTCGAAGGACGATGCGGCTCTACGATCGACTTCCGGCGGCCGTCACCGCGGCACCGCGTGTTCTGCCGACGACCACGACCCATTCCTGGATGCGCCACCGCATGACGAGTCCCTGGGTCACATGCGGATCGTTCTGCACGAATCGCTTCGATCTCGAGCATGATCGTCTGGCGTGAAAGACGAGCAGCGCGCCGGACGGTATTGAGCGCTCCGGCCGAGCACCAGGCGGTTGTCGACCGCATAGGCCGCGTCGATCATCGCCAGATGCGCCTGGCGGTGCGGCAACCGGCGCTCGACGAAGTTGTCCGACAGTGTCGTAAAAGAGCGCAAAATGCGGCATCGGGTAGGATGCCACGGAGGCGCATGGTGATCGCATGGACGTGGAGCGGCGTGGCCCGACCGCGATTCGATCGACGCGTATCTGGCGCACCTGCGCGACAAGACCCTGCCCGCGATCGAAGAGGCTGGAGGGGCATCGCGGCGCGTAAGTCGCTGCGTCGCGGCGTCGGACGAACAGGTGCTGGTGACGGTGATCACGCTGTGGGAGTCGATCGACGCGATCGCGCGCTTCTCGGGCGACGATGTGGAAGCGGCGGTGGTGCCGCCGGAAGCTCAGGCGCTGCTCGCGTCGTGGGACGTCCGGGCCGTGCATTGGGATGTCGTTGACATTGGCCGGTCTCTCCGCGCATAAATAGGTCACTGCATGAACGGTGTCCGCTGTTGCGCGTGCTCGTGTTGCAGGCCCTCGACTCGCTCGTCAGGAGCCAGTCGAGGCGACTCGCTCGGGACAGGGCCGAAGCGCCCTGGGCCTGCGTCCGCCAGGTTCACCGGTCACGTCGCCGTAGCGTTCGGGCGACGACCAGGTTCTCGCCGATTGCAGGCCCGGAAGGCCACCGCTTTCCGGGCCTTTCGTGTTTTGGGTCGTACGTGGCGTCCGGCTTCAGTCGGACCTACAAGGAAGATGTTGATGAGATCGAATTTCGCGGCGTTCGCTGCGCTCCTGCGGCTCGCGTGTCTGTCGTCCATCGGCCGCCGCGCAATCGCTCGCCGGCCTCTGGGATGCGAGCGTCGTCGTCAACAAGCTCGAGATCCCGTTCCGCTTCGAGATCGCCGGCGACGGCGCCGCCGATCAAAGGGTCGTTCTTCAACGGCGACGAGAAGGTGACGTCGACGAGCGGATCAGCTCGAGAACGGCACGCTCACGCTCAGCTTCGACGAATACGGCACGAAGGTGATCGCCACGCGTCAAGGACGGACGCTCGAGGGCGAGTACAACCGCGGGACGCGCGGCGCGCCGTATCCGTTCACGGCCAAACGGTTCACGCCGGTCGTCGGTCGGCGACACGCAACATCCCGGCGATCGCCGGGCTGTGGAACATCCAGGTCGGCAAGAGCTCGAAGGGCGAAGCCGCGTGGCAGTTGATCGTCCGCCAGTCGGGCGCGGAAGTGTCGGCGGCGATCCTGCGCGTCGACGGCGACACCGGCGCGCTGACCGGCATCGTTTCGCGACGGCAAGTTCGTGCTGAGTCACTTCTCCGGCGCGCGGCCGTCGCTGCTCGAGCTGACGCCGGCAGCCGACGGGACGCTGGCGGTCGTGCAGAGCAAGAGACAAACCGCTGACGCGCGTTGCGCGCCGAGCAGGCGCGCGCGAAGGGTCTGCCGGAGCCGAGCGATCCGTCGCGATTCACCAGCGTGAAGGATCCGACCGAGCCGCTGCGTTTCAGCTTCCCCGATCTGTCCGGCCGCACCGTGTCGAACACCGACGAGAAGTTCCGCGGCAAGGTCGTGATCGTCAACATCGGCGGCAGCTGGTGCCCGAACTGCCACGACGAGGCGCCGTTCCTCGCGGAGCTGTATCGAAATACAGGAGCCAGGGCCTCGAGATCGTGCTGCCTGTCGTTCGAAGAAGCCGAGCAGATGAAGAACCCGGCGCGGCTGCGCGCGTTCATCAAGCGCTACGGCATCGATTACACCGTGCTCGTGCCGGGCGAGCCGCGCGAGCTGGCCGACAAGATGCCGCAGGGCGTGAACCTCAACTCGTTCCCGACGTCGTTCATCCTCGGGCGCGACGGACGGGTCCGCAGCGTGCACGCGGGGTTCCCGGGCCGGCGAGCGGCGAGTTCCACAAGCAGGCGAAGGCCGAGATCACCGCGACCGTGGAGCGTCTGCTCGGCGAGAGCAATCAGTCCGCGGCGCGCGGTAGTCGACGTCGACAGTCAGAGTCGACGGTCCACAGTGCGTTGAGCGATGTCGACCCTCGACTCTCGACTGATCTGACTGCGCGCTGCATGGATCCGCCACGCACATCGGCGCGGTTCATCTCACGATCTCGAACCTCGATCGGTTCGGTCGAGTTCTACGAATCGCACGTCTGGGTTTTGCGGTCCATCGCCGTGAGGATCGCACGGCCCCTCGGCGCGCGGTGGGCCCGATCTTCTGGTGCTCTCCGGAGTCGAGACCGCGCCGCGCGTGCGCGGGACGACCAGGCCTCTATCACTTCGCGATCCTGGTGCCATCGCGCGCGCGACCCTCGGACGCACTCCGGCGCCTCGTCGACACCCGATACCGCTCCTGCAGGGCGCGTCCGATCACGGCGTCCAGCGAGGCGCTCTATCTGTGCGGATCCCGGACGGCAAGCGGCATCGAGATCTACCGCGATCGCCCGCGCGAGCAGTGGCCGTTCGTCGGCCTGCCGGACCTCGGCAAGGCGTGCGCATGGGCGCCGATCCGCTCGACCTCGACGGCATCCTCGCGGAGCCGGACGGCGCGACGCCGACATGGACTCGCGCCGGTGACCGTGATCGGCCACGTGCATCTGCACGTCTCGCACCTCGACGCCGCGGAGCGGTTCTACGTTGGCGTGCTGGGATTCGATTTGATGCAGCGCTACGGCCCGAGCGCGCTGTTCGTGTCCGCCGGCGGCTATCACCATCACATCGGACTCAACACGTGGGCGGGCGTCGGCGCGCCGCCGCCGCCCGCCGGCGCGATCGGCCTCAGAATGCTTCGTCGTCGAGCTTCCCGACGCGGCGGCGCTTGGCAGACACTGCCGGCGCCTCGATGCCGCCGGGGCATCCGAGCGAACGCGATGACCGCACACTGCGCACACATGATCCGTCGGGCAACGTCAGTGAAGTTTTATGCGCCTGGTTCTCGTTTGCTTAGCTGATGCAATCTGCAACCGCATGAGCTTACCAGATCGATGTGTCGTGGGCGTTCGGCTCCGGACTGTCATCATCATCCTGCTTCATTCTTGCCATCGGTCCCCGGCTCGCGCACGGCCAACCACCTCGCGCCGACACAGCCGCCTCCGACGACAACACGGCCACCTCCGACGACAACACAACCTCCGCCAGACCGCAGCGCCAGCCGCCCGCGGCGACGACGACCGAACCGCAGGCGACGAGCCCAGCGGAACCGAAACCGGCGACGAAGGCGTCCACGTTCATTAGCGCCGGCGACATCGCCAGCTGCGAAGTCGCCGGCGGCGGAGGCGCGCGCTCCACCGCCCTGATCCTCGATCGGTATCCGAACGCCGGTCATTTTCACGACCGGCGATCACGCCTACCAGACCGGCTCCGACAAGGACTTCAGGACGTGCTACGAGCCGACGTGAGGGACGCTTCAAGGCGCGAACGCATCCGTCGGTCGGCAACCACGACCTGATCACCGACAAGGGCAAGAGCCATGTATCACGACTATTTCGGCGAGGCCGCCGGCCCGCCGCAATCTCGGCTACTACAGCTACGAAGTCGGTTCGTGGCACGTGATCGCCGTGAACAGCGCCATTCCGGCGCGCAAGGGCACCGAGCAGATGAAATGGCTGGCCGAGGATCTGCCGCGCACAAGACCGAATGCACGCTCGCCTACTGGCACATCGCGCGGTACAGCTCGGGCGCGCACGGCAGCGATCCGCTGATGGCGGACGCGTGGAAGATCCTCTACGACGCCGGACGCGACGTCGTCCTGGCGAGTCACGATCACGACTACGAGCGGTTCGCGCCGATGGACGATCAGCGGCAAACCGGACGACGAAGGGATCAGGTCGTTCGTCGTCGGCACCGGCGGCGGCGGGTCTACGAATTCAAGGGCAAGGCGCAGAACAGCGAAGTGAAGGACAACACGACCTACGGCGTGCTGAAGATGTCGCTCAAGCCGGGCAGCTACGACTGGGAGTTCATCCCCATGCCGGGCAAGACGTTCCGCGACTCGGGCAGCGGCAAATGCAGCGCCGTCAAGTAGCGCGATTCTCGCTGGCCGCTCTGGTCGGCGCGTTCCTGATCGCCGGCCTCGGCGCTCAACCCCGACCTACGATCTGCTGATTCAGCAACGCGCGCATCGTCGACGGCACCGGCGGTCCGTGGTATCGCGGCGACATCGCGCTGCGCGGCGACACCGATCGTGCGCATCGCACCGCGAATCGACGGCCCCGCGGCGCGCGACGATCGACGCCGGCGGACACGTCGTCGCGCCGGGCTTCATCGACATCCACACGCACGCGCGCCGCGGCATCTTCGAGGTGCCCACGGCCGACAACTACGTGCGCCAGGGCGTGACGACGCTGATCGAAGGGCCCGACGGTTCGTCGCCGCTGCCGATCAGGCCGTTTCTCGATCGCGTGGCGGCGCTGCGCATCACCCCGAACTTCGCGATGTTCGTCGGACAGGGCACGCGTGCGCGATCAGGTCATCGGACCGGTCAACCGGCAAGGCGACGCCCGACGAGCTCGAGAAGATGCGTCGGACTGGTGCCGGCAAGGGATGGAGGACGGCGCGTTCGGCCTCAGCTCCGGCCTGTTCTACGTGCCCGGCACGTTCACGCCGACCGCCGAAGTCGATCGAGCTGGCGAAGGTCGCCGGGTCGATGGGCGGCATCTACATCTCGCACATGCGCGACGAGGCGTCGGGCATCGTCGACAGCGTGCGCGAGACGATCGAGATCGGCGAGAAGGGCGGCCTGCCGACGCAGGTCACGCACCACAAGGTCATCGGCAAGAGCGAACTGGGGCAAGAGCGTCGACACGCTTCGAAGCTCGATCGACGAGGCGCGCGCGCGCGGCGTCGACGCGACGATCGATCAGTATCCGTACACCGCCTCGTCGACGAGCATTCAGGCGGCGCTGATGCCGGCGTGGTCGCTCGAAGGCGGCCGCGCAGGAGGTGCTGAAGCGGCTGCAGAACCCGTCGATGCGCTGCGAAGCTCCAGACGGAGACGCGCGCGCATCATCCTCGACGAGCGCGGCGGCGGCGATCCGCAGAACGTGCAGCTCGCGCGCTGCGACTGGGATCCGTCGCTCGCCGGCAAGCGCCTCGGCGACGTCACCAAGAGGCGCGGCCTGCCGAGTCGACCATCGAGAACGCCGCCGAGACGGCGCTGTGGATCGTCGAGCAGCGGCGGCTGCGCAGGCATCTTCCACGCGATCGACGAAGACGATCTGCAGCGCATCCTGCGCGCATCCGGCGACGATGATCGGATCGGACGGCGAGATTCCGATCTTCGGCGACGCAACGTCCGCACCCGCGCAGCTACGGCACGTTCGTGCGCGTGCTCGGCCGCTACGTGCGCGAGCTGAAACTGATCACGCTCGAAGACGCGGTGCGCAAGATGTCGGCGTTTCCGGCGCAGCGGCTCGGCCTCGCCGATCGCGGCGTGCTGCGCGAAGGGATGAAGGCCGACATCGCGATCTTCAATCCCGACACGATTCGCGATCTGGCCACCTTCGAGCGTCCGCATCAGTACGCGGAAGGCGTGGACTACGTGATCGTCAACGGCCAGGTGGCGTTCGAGGGCGGGAAGATGACGGCGGCGCGTCCGGGCCGCATTCTGTTCGGGCCGTCGACGAACAAGTACGCTCGTCCTGAGCTTGTCGAAGGACGAGCTCGTGGTTCGACACGCTCACCACGAGCGTGTCTTCACTCTTTGTCGTGTTTGTTTCGTGTCTCTTCTTCCGCGAGGTACGAGTCCTTGCGCTTGGCAATCTGCCGGCGCCGCGAGTCCTTGGCCGCCGCCTGACGCATGGTCCGCCGTATCCACCGCAAACGTCGATAGCTGCCGCTCGAGGTCGCGTCCGCCGCAGGTGGGGCATGCGGGCGGGGCGGCGTCCTGCGGGCGCACCAGCGCCTCCGAACTCGTGCTGGCAGTTTCTGCACACGAAGTCGTACAGCGGCATGCAAAAGCATAACGGGGTCTGACCCCACGCGTTCGCGACGCCCGGGTTTTTCGTCGATGGGGTCAGACCCCCTGGACGGGGCTCCAATGGGGTCTGACCCCGTATGACATTTCGTGACATCCTGAGAAAACAAAGTGCCTCGCCGGCCCCCGCAACGCCCTATACTTTCGAGGGCAACCATAAGAACGGCCGATAGATCGGGCTGGGAGACACGGATGAGAAACGTCGATGTACGCAGTGCTGCGATCGCGGTGTGCGGTACTGTGCTCGTCGCCGGACAGACGACCAGAACCAGGCCCGCCGTCGCTCCGCCGCCTCGGCCGGCCGTTGCGCACGCGACCAGCTGCCGCCAGCGCGCTGCCGATCGACGCGCAGAACAAACTGGTCGCGCAGTATTGCGCCACGTGCCACAGCGAAAAAGGCACGCCGGCGAACTCTCCCTGGCCTCGTTCGACGCCGCGAAAGTCACCGAGCACGCCGACGTCGGCGAGAAGATGATCCGGAAGCTGCGCGCGGGCATGATGCCGCCGCCCGGCGCGCGACGCCCCGACGCGGCGACGCTCAGCGCGTTCGTCGACGCGCTCGAAACCAAGCTCGACACCGCCGCCGCGCTGTCGCCGAATCCGGGCTGGCGCCCGTTCCAGCGCCTCAACCGCGCCGAGTACGCGCGCGCCGTCCGCGATCTGCTCGGCATCGACGTCGACGTGAACGCCTACCTGCCGCCCGACACGATCAGCGGCGGCTTCGACAACGTCGTCCGACGTGCAGAGCTTTTCGCCGACCCTGATGGAAGGCTATCTGCGCGCGGCCAGCCAGATCAGCCGGCTCGCCGTCGGCGATCGCAACGCGACCGCGTCGTCGGCGACCTACAAGATCGGCCGCACCGCCTCGCAGATGCGGCAGGTCGAGGGCGCCCCGATGGGCACCCGCGGCGGCATCTCCGATCGTCCACGTCTTCCCGGCCGACGGCGACTACGTCGTCAAGGTGTCGATGCACAACGAGCCGCTCGGCGGCATCTACGGCCGCTACTCGATGCTGACGATGAACATCACCGAGCAGATTGAAGTGTCGGTCAACGGCGAGCGCGCGGCGCTGCTCGATCTCAATCCGCGGATGAGCGAGACCGACCAGCAGAACGGCCTGAACGGCCTCGAGATCAAGACGCCGCCGATCCGCATCAGCGCCGGACCGCAGCGGATTACCGCCGCGTTCATCCAGCGGCTCGACGGCCCGGTCGACGACCTGATCGCGCCGCTCGAGAACACCCTCGCCGACGTGAACATCAGCTTCGGCGTCACCGCGCTGCCGCACATGCGCGACATGACCATTCTCGGACCGTCGCAGGTGACCGGCGTGTCCGAAACCGTGAGCCGGCGAAAGATCTTCATCTGCCGGCCGACGATCGCGAAGGAAGAAGAAACCTGCGCCGCCGAGATCCTGAAGCGGCTGACCGGCCAGGCCTACCGCGGCACGGCGACCGCCGACGACCTGCAGGACGCGATGACCGTTCTACGAGCAGGGACGCAAGAAGGGCGACTTCGAGAGCGGCATCCGCATGGCGCTCCAGTCGGTGCTCGTGAGCCCGCGCTTCCTGTTCCGCATGGAACAGATGCCGGCGACGGCGACGAAGACCGCCGGTGCGCTATCGCATCAGCGATCAGGATCTGGCGTCGCGCCTGTCGTTCTTCCTGTGGGAATCGGTGCCGGACGCCGAGCTGATCAAGGCCGCGAGCCAGGGTTCGCTGCGGACGCCGGCTGGTCTCGAGCGGCAGGTGAAGCGGCTGCTCGCCGATCGCCGATCCGAGGCGTTGTCGACGCGATTCGCGTCGCAGTGGCTGCGGCTGCAGGATCTCGAACAGATCTTTCCGGACTACCTGCTGTATCCGCAGTGCGACGAGACGCTCGCGCAGCGCGATGACGCGCGAGACCGAGTTGTTCTTCGACAGCCTGGTCCGCGAGGACCGCCGCGGTGCTCGATCTGCTCAACGCCGACTACACGCTTCGTCAACGAGCGCCTGCGCGAAGCACTACGGCATCCCGAACGTCACCGGGAGCGCGTTCCGCCGCGTGCCTGCTCGCCGAGCATCGCCGCGGCATTCTCGGACAGGGCAGCATCCTGACGCTCACGTCGGTCGCCGATCGCACCTCGCCGGTGCTTGCGCGGCAAGTGGGTGATGGAAGTGCTGCTCGGCACGCCGCCGCCACCGCCGCCGCCGAACGTGCCGGCGCTCGACGACTCCGTGAAGGCCGACGTCGGCGGCAAGCGGCTGACGACGCGCGAGCGGATGGAAGAGCACCGCAAGAATCCGACGTGCAACAGCTGCCATCGGCGTGATCGATCCGCTCGGCCTCGCGCTCGAGAACTTCGACGTCACCGGCGCCTGGCGCATCAAGGACAACGAGGCGCCGATCGATTCGGTGGGCGATCTCTACGACGGCACCAAGATGATTGGGCCCGAGGGCTGCGGCAGGCGTTGATGAAGCACTCCGATATGGTGCTGCGCAGCTTCACCGGAGAACCTGCTGACCTATGCCATCGGCCGCCGCGTCGAAATGCGCCGACATGCCGACCGTCCGCGCGATCATCAGGACGCCGGCGAAGAACGACAACAAGATGTCGTCGTTCATTCTCGGCGTCGTCAACAGCGCGCGCGTTCCGGATGGCGAGAGCCGGGTGAAGCCGGCGATCACGGACGCCGGCTCGCGATAGAGACATGGCTAATGGCTGCGATGGCTAATGGCTAGAATGACGGGTTGACGCGAACAGCCATCGGCCATCAGCCATCAGCCCTGACAGGAGTCACCGGAACTGTGCCTGACGAACAGACCGCTCCCGCGTCGCACGCTGCTCAAGGGCATGGGCGCGACTTTGGCTCTTCCGTTTCTCGAGGCGATGGTGCCGGTGCGGGCCGTCTACGGCGCCGCGGCGAACAAGAAGGTCCGTCTCGTCGCCATCGAGATGGTCCACGGATCGGCCGGCAGCACCGCGCTCGGCATCAAGAAGAACCTGTGGGCGCCGGCGGGCGTCGGACCGCAGTTCGATCTCGGCCCGACGAGCCTGCACGTCGCTCGAACCGTTCCGCGACTACCTGACGATCGTCAGCAACACCGACGTGCGCAACGCGGAGGCGTTCACGGCGCCGGAGATCGGCGGCGACCACTTCCGCTCGAGCGCCGTGTTCCTGACGCAGGTCGCATCCGAAGCAGACGCAGGGTCCGGACGTCCACGCCGGCACGTCGCTCGATCAGATCTACGCGCAGAAGTTCGGGCAGGACACGCCGATCCCGTCGATGCAGCTGTGCATCGAGAACGTCGACCAGGCCGGCGGCTGCTCGCTACGGCTACTCGTGCGCCTACACCGACTCGATCAGCTGGGCGTCACCCGAGCGGCCGCTGCCGATGACGCGCGATCCGCGCACGGTGTTCGATCAGCTGTTCGGCGTCGGCGCGACGCCGCAGGAGCGCGCCGAGCGGCGCGGCCGAGGACCGCAGCATCCTCGACTGGCTCAGCACGGCGACGGCGCGACTGCAAGAAGGAGCTCGGCGCCAGCCGACCGCGCGCGGCTCGGCTCGACTATCTCGACGAGGTGCGCGAGATCGAGCGCCGCATCCAGAAAGTGGAAGCGCACAACACGCAGCGGCGAAGCGCGCGAGCTGCCCGGGCGCCGATCGGCGTGCCCGACTCGTTCTCAGAGCACGTCAAGCTGATGTTCGATCTGCAGGCGCTGGCGTTTGCGTCGGACATCACGCGCGTGTTCGCGTTCAAGCTCGGACGCGACGCGTCGAATCGCGTGTATCCCGAGAGCGGATTCAAGGGCGCGTTCCACTCGTCGTCGCATCACGGCGAGCGCGAGGATCGCATTCTCGACTTCCAGAAGATCAACACGTATCACGTCAGCATGGTCCCGTATCTCGCTCGAGAAGCTGAAGAACACGCCGGACGGCGACGGCAACCTGCTCGACAACTCGCTGATCATCTACGGCTCGCCGATGGGCGATTCGAACCTGCACAACCACAAGCGCTGTCCGCTGTTCCTCGTCGGACACGCCGGCGGCCGGCTGAAGGGCGGCTTGCACCTGCAGGGCCGCCGACGGCACGCCGATGGCCAACGTGATGTTGAGCGTGCTCCAGTCGCTCGGCATCGACGACATCGCCCAGTTCGGCGACAGCACGAGCGCGTTCGATCTGAACGCGGCGGCGGCTCGCGCCGACGCTATAGGGTAGGTCCGGCTGAAGCCGGACCCATACTGTCGACGGCGGTCCGCTACTAGGTCTTGCGAATCGTGCGGGGTCCGCCTTCAGGCGGACCTACGGTGAGCAACTCGATGGTTCGACGCGCTTTCGGATTCGGTCTCGGCATCGCGGCTCTCGGCCTGTCCGTCTTCGTGACGGCCGCGCCGGGCGGCGGTCGCCGATTGCCGACGCCGCCATGCACGGCGACCGCGACACGGTTCGCACGCTGCTCAAACAGGCCGCCGACGTCAACGCCCCGCAGGGCTGACGGCATGACGGCGCTGCACTGGGCGGCGATGAAGAACGATGCCGACCTCGCCCAGACGCTGCTCTACGCGGGCGCGAACGTCCGGGCGACGACGCGCATCGGCGGCTACACGCCGCTCATCCTCGCGGCGCGCGAAGGCTACTCGGTGGTGATGGAACCGCTGCTCAAGTCCGGCGCCGACGCCAACGCGAAAACGCGCGAACGGCACGACGGCGTTGATGCTGGCGGCGCAATCGGGCAGCGTCGACGCGGTGACGCGCCTGCTCGAGGCCGGCGCCGATCGTCAACGCGAAAGAACCGGTTCGCGGGCTGACCGCCGTCATGTTCGCCGCGGCGTCCGATCGCGCGGCGGTCGTCGAACTGCTCGCCAAGCGCGGCGCCGACGTGAAGGTGACGTCCAGCGTCATCGATCTCAACTCCGCGAGCGCAACAATGCCGCGTTCGCCGGTGTGCTGTTCGGGAATCCGGCGCCGCCGCCGCGCGGCAGCTGGCGCCGCGGCCGAGCCAATACGCCGGCCGGCGGCCGCGAGGTCCCAGCTGGTGCCGCTGGCGCAGCAGAACCGCTTCGATCCGCGCGCGCAGGGCAAGGCCGGCATCGATCGGCAGTACTCAGCTCAACGAGCTGATTTACGCGCAGGGCGGCCTGGCGCCGATCCACCTGGCCGCGCGCGCAGGGCTTCGCCGCCACGGTGCAGCACGCTGCTCGACGCCGGCGCCGACGTGAATCAGCTCACGCGCCGGCGACAAGTCGAGCCCGCTGCTCATCGCCACGATCAACGGGCATTTCGACGTCGCGAAGAGCGCTGCTCGATCGCGGCGCCGATCCGAACCTGGCCGCCGACAACGGCGCCACGCCGCTCTACGGCGCGCTCAACTGCGAGTGGGCGCCCAAGTCGCTCTACCCGCAGCCGCGCGCGCATCTCAATCAGACGATCAGCTATCTCGACCTCGTGACGGCGCTGCTTCGACAAGGGCGCCGATCCGAACGCCCGGCTGAAGAAGAAGGTCTGGTACTCCGGCTACAGCTTCGATCTCTCCGGCGTGGACGAGATCGGCGCGACGCCGTTCTGGCGCGCCGCCTACGCCAGCGACGTCGACGCGATGAAGCTGCTCGTCGCCCGCGGCGCCGACCCGAACATCCCGTCGATGAAGCCGGCCGGCCGGCCGCGGACGGCCGACGTCGAGCGCGACGTGCAGGACGTCTCCGAGGCGCCGCCGATTCCGGTCGGCGGACCCGGCGCGTGCCGCCGCTGCGTCGCCGCTGCCGGATCCGGCTACGGCGAAGGCTTCGCCGCGAATTCGCATCGCTACGCGCCGGCGGGCATGCTCGCCGCGGTGAAGTATCTGGTCGAGGAACTGCACGCCGACGTCAACGCCGCGGACCACGAAGGCAACACCGCGCTGCACAACGCGGCGGCGCGCGGCGACGTCGAGATGATTCAGTATCTGGTGTCGAAAGGCGCCGACGTGAAAGCGGTCAACCGCGAGGGCAAGACGACCGCGGACATGGCCAACGGTCCGGTGCAGCGCATCCAGCCGTGGCCCGAGGCGCTCGCGCTGCTCGAGAAGCTCGGCGCCAAGAACAACCACAAGTGCGTATCCTGCTGAGCGTAGAAGTCGCGCCATCGGCAACTCGAAGCGACGACAGAAATCGCTCAGCAGTTGACCGTCCTGTCAGCTGGCGAAACTGTAAGTCGCGAAATGCTTCTAATACGTGCGCGCCGATCCGGCGGCGGGCACGTCCATTGCGATGGCGTCCGCGTGTCCCGCTGGACGCTCACCCGGCAGTTTTGTTGAGGCGGCGCCGCCGTCGCGCCTACGTCAGCGCACAGCCTCCATCCGCGCCGACCGTCGCCGATCAGGGCCCGTCATCGTGCCGCAATGCATCACGACATCTCGCCGCCGTTGCGCTCGATTCCGGGCGCGCTGGTCGCGACACGGAAAATCCCGCGGTCCACCGACAGATCAAGGAACCGGTTTCCATCCGCCGCGGACGCGGGCCGCGGGGCGTGCGGCTCGATACGGTGCGGGATTATCCCAGCACGCCGACGATGCCCCTTCCGGCGTTGAACGTCCCACTGGCTTTGTCCCGTTTTGTGACAGTTGGAGGCACGCCTTGATGCGCCTGCTCAAAGCGCTTGTCGCTACAGGTCTCTTTGCGTTCGCGCTGAACGCGCACCGTCCGCGCAGGCTCCCAACGCCAACCGCGTGGTGGCCGGCCAGATCCTGGTGAAGTTCACGCCCGGCACCAATGGCCAGGCGAAGGCCGAGCGCTCACCGTCAGGGCGGCGGACGTGTTCAGAACGAGATCGCTGAGATCGGCCTCCAGTTGGTCGCCGTTCCTGCTGGCGACGAAACAGGCGCCATCAATCGCTACCGGCGCAATCCGAACGTGATATACGCGGAGCCGAATTTCATCCGCAGCATCCCGAGGCCTCGTCATCGTGCAGCAAGCCGACCGATCACGTTCAGGGACAGAGCCAATCCCCGGCGACCACATGTTCAACGAGCAGTGGGCGCCTACAACACCGGGCAGCCCTTCTACTGCCTGATCCCTGCGTTGCCTGGTTTCTGCTTCACGTCGGTTCACCCGACGCCGACATCGATGCGCCGGAAGCGTGGGCAATTTCGACCGGCAACGCGATCACGGTGGCGGTGATCGACACGGGCATCGACTACACCCATCCCGATCTCGCCGGCAACTACGCCGGCGGCATCGACTACGTGACGCCTGACGGCGATCCGATGGACGATCACGGCCACGGCACGCACGTGTCAGGAACCATTGCAGCCGCGATGAACAACCTGACGGGCGACCCAGCCGAGGAAGAAGGGGTCGTCGGCGTCGCACCGTTCAGCTCGAATCCGGGCCTACAAGGTGTGCGATGCGACGGGAGCTGCAGCGACTTTCGCCATCCAGCAGAGCGATCGCGCAGGCGGTCGTCGACGGCGCCAAAGTCATCAACATGAGCCTGGGCGGCGCGCCGAGCGCTCGCAGGGCGCTGGACGACGCGGTGCAGTTCGCCTGGAATGCGGGTCTCGTCATCGTCGCTGGCGCCGGCAACGACGGCAACACGAGCTCCGTTCTACCCAGCAGCGCTTCGACCACGTCATCTCTGTGCGGCGCCTTCGACGAAGACCACCGCCGCGCGACGTTCTCCAACTACGGCAACTGGGTGGACATCTCGGCTCCTGGCAACGTCATCACCTGTCGACGTATCCGATGGATGCGCGCGATAGCCGTCGACCGTGCCCGGCGATATCGGGTGCTACAACTGGCTGAGCGGCACGTCGATGGCGACGCCGCATGTCTCGGGCGCCGCGGCGCTCGTGTGGTCGCGCAGCCGACGTGACCAGCAACCAGCAGGTGGTCGACATCCTGCTAGAACAGCGCCGATCCGCAAGGTGTGGACGCCGGTGCGGCTCGACTCGTGGACGATTCATGGCGGGCTCAATCTCCACGACGCGATGAGCTTCGGTTCGACCACTCTACCGACGCCGCGGGTGACAGTGTCGGCCGGATCGATCAAGCCGCTCGAGGCTGGGCCGACGAGCGGAACCTCGTGCTGGCGCGAACCGGCGACGTGAGCGCGGCGCTCGACGTGCATGTCGAGGCGACCGGGACGGCCACGTCCGGCGTCCGACTTTACGTGGGCTCGTTCTCCAATACGGCATCGTTCGCCGCCGGCACGCCGACGGCCGTGGTTCAGATCACGCCGATCGACGACTTGCTCGTCGAGCCTGACGAAACCGTCGCACGACGATCAGCGGCGGTGCGGGCTACATCCCCGGGTCGCCGAGCAGCGCGGACACTGGCGATTGGCAGCGACGATGTGCCGTCCGATCTGATCGTCTCGGCGGTGACGATCCCGGCAGTGGGCGGCGCGGGCGCGCCGATTGCGGTGAACGAGACGACGAAAAACCAGGGCGCCGGTTCGTCCGACGCCTCTGTCACCGCGTTCCTATCTCTCCGTCAACACAGTGCTTGACGCGACCGACATCCCGCTCGGCACTCGCGCAGTCCCGGTGCTCACCTCGGCGCCAGCAACTCCGCGATGACGACGGTGACGATTCCGCCGAGCACATGGCCGTGGGCACGTACTGCATCATCGCTAAGGCCGACGCGCAACAAACGCGATCACGGAGGCGTCAGAAACCAACAACTCGCGTGAGCGGCGCGGTGCGCATCGGTCCGGATCTGACGGTGCTCGAGCCTGACCGTTCCCTTGGTTGCCGGGCGATGGCGACGACCGTCAACGTCTCGGACGTCACAACCAACGCCGGCGGCGGCGACTCCGGTCCGTCGCGAACCGCGTTCTATCTGTCGACGAACCTCGCCTACGATGCGGCGGATAAGCCGATTGGCGGGCGCGACATCGGTCCGCTCGGCGTCAATCGGCCGCAGCTTCCACGAGCTTCAGCGACCACTGCCGGTCGTGATTCCGGCTGGGACGACCGGGCGGACTGTATTACATCCTCGTGCGCGGCGGATGATGCAACAGCGCGTGATCGAGAGCCAGGAGAACCAACAACGTGCGCGGGAGCGCGGCGATCAAGATCGGTCCGGATTTCGGTCGTGCTCGACCCTGACCGTGCCGTCTGGCGCGCGGCGCCGGTGGGAATCGTGACGGTGTCCGACACCGACGAAGAACCAGGGGGCCGGCAGTCCGCGCCGCGGCATCACGACCGCGTCTCTACCTGTCGACGAACAGCGCATTCGACGCCGGCGACCGCCTGGTCGGCAGCCGGCCGGTGATCTGCTCGGTGCGGGCCAGACGCAACGGCTGTCAACGCCCCTGCAGATACCGAGCGACGTCGCGACGGGCCCGTATGTTCATCCTCGCGAAGGCCGACGTCAACAACGAGGTCGTCGAAAGCGTGGAGTCGAACAACGTGAATTTCGCGCCGATCAAGATCGGGCCGGACTCTGACGCGAGACCGCTCTGAGCGTTCGGGAACCGCCGTGGCGGGCGGTTCGATCAGCAATACGTAACTGAACGGGCGCATAC
>ERZ1370068.8708-contig-7541_pt1 | contig 29285 bp, 41 predicted proteins | sample MGYA00561227_ERZ1370068 | MGnify/ENA primary metagenome ERZ1370068 (study PRJEB38410, sample SAMEA6850437) | metagenome | study: Metagenomic assessment of the ecological functions of the soil: analysis of the soil microbiota associated with the...
AGGTTACGTATTGCTGACGCATCCCCGGATCTAACCGACCAAGCCAAGCAGAAGGCCGCCCAGGCTAAACAGGCCAAGTAGGACGCGGTCCCAACGAATCGTGGGAAGACCAGAGTATCTACGATCGCTGCATTCGCGCGGCGTAATGGGATCCATCCTTCCGGTGATCTATAACAACGGGAATCAGATCGTGCAGAGTCCCGGGTATGTGGCCATCCGTTATGAAATGATTCACGAAACCAAGATCGTTCCGCTGACCGGAGCCCTCACCCGAGTTCGAACATCAAGTCTTATACGCGATGCGCGCGGCCACGGGAAGGCAACATGCTGGTGATCGAAACCACCAATTTCCTGGGCGACAAAAACGGAATCGGGGCTGAACGGCGGCGGCACTCCGCACAGCTCCGACATGGTGCTCACCGAAAAATGGACCCGTGTCGTGCGCCCGACATGATGAACTACGAGGCCACCATCAACGATCCGAAAACGTATACCAAGCCTTGACCCTGCGGATGCCGCTGCGCCTGAACCCGGAGTTCCCGGATCTATGAGTACGCTCTGCCACGAGGGCAAGCACGCGATGACCAACATGCCCGCCCAGGGCGCGCGGGCCGAGGCCGAGGCAGCGGCGAAGGCCGGCAAGAAAGTAGGCTTGCCGACACTGTCCCGTAGATGGTCCGCGCGGCGCGCGATTACCCGATGTTTCACCCAAGGCCATCGAAAAAGTCAAAAATCGCGCTGCTGATTTTCTGTCCCGGTGTGTACGAGTCTCGATCTTCCTGCCAGCCGGCAAGCGATTGAGGCAGGTAGCCGCACGGGCGGGAGGTCCGGCGGAGACCGCTTTCGCCAACGCCGTGCTCGGGCATGGATTGGTTCGGGAAGACATGCACAACGCTCGGTGAGCCATTTGGGCGTAGTGATCTTTCCCACGCTCCTCGCTCTTGCGCAAACGCGCAGAGGTCACGTGGCGCGATTTCATCGCGGCGACAGTGTGCGGCTATGAAGTGGGCGCGTCAGTGGGCCGTGCGCTGATGTGATCAGGAGACAGTGCGGATTTTTCGGCCCACGGGAATCACCGACCGCTGGGAGCGGCAGTGGCCGGCAGTCGCATGCTGGGCTTGACTGAAGACGCCGGCGTGAGCGCCCTCGGCTTCGCGGCGAACGCGACGGTGGCCTGAACGAGTCGCGCCGCATCGGGCGCCGACGACATGTTCTTTCATGCCGGATTCTCGCCGCGCGCAACGCAGTTACCGCGGTCGAGCTGGCGGAGCTGGGCGCGTGCGCCGCATCGGAAACCGCTTTTGACGGACCCGCCGTGACGATCAAATTTCAGACGCGCTGATCGGGTTAACGCGGTCACGCCGGCTCCAGGGCGACCAGCTCGAGATCTTCTCCGTCTATCACAAGCTCGCGCCGGCTTGTAACTACGCACAGACCGCTAAGCCAGGCCGCGCTCGGCATCGCATTGGAAAAAAGAAGTCAAGAGTAGTGAAATCACGGCGGTTCAAGTAATGTGTTCCGCCGCGGCGATCAATTATCCAGGCTGCAGCGCCTCTGGTCCATTTCAGCGAATTCTCCAAGCCAAGATGAGCATCCACTACTGTGTCGCGGCAACGCTGGCTCGCCGCACGATCGCAGAGAGCAACCACAGACTGCTCGATTTAGACCCGGAGATCGCGCGGCTGATGCGCACCACAAACCTCAGGAGGAAGATCCTGAGTTTACGCAATCGTATCCGGGCGCCCAGGGATCGGAAGTGATCGTCACACTACGCGATGGTGAAGGTTCCTCGAAAGAGGATGTGCGACCTGGTCCCAGCGTCGCCCGATCAGATTCGTGCGCGCTTCCGGCGGCAGCCGGCTCGGGTGGCCCAGCGAATCGAGGAGATGGTCGACACCCTCGATCGATTAGACGACGCGGGTTCGCTAGCGGCCGTGATCACCGCGCGCAGCAGGAGCAGCGTGGGCCTCGAGCTTGGCTTCCTGAAGGTGAACACCAAGCGGTGGATCATCGTCATCAGATTGCCCAGCACGGCGATCACCCACAGGACTGGGGCTGGCGCATCAAACAGCGCGCCAATGATGAGCAGCACCACACGCCAGCGCTCCATGAATCCGACCTTGCATTTGGGAATCGAATTCTTCCGCCCGCGCACGCGTATAGCTGATCATCACGGAAGCGGTCATCACCAGCGAGCAATACATGTAACTGAACGAAGTACAACAGATTTACGTATTGCTTCAGCAGCAGACGGTCCGAGTTGAACTGTGTTCTCGACGAGCCCGATCCGCTTCCCTTGAGCGAGTCAGGCCTCGGCACATGAGGTGAGCGGTTGCTTTCTCGGCTCGACGGTGGGATCCAGGATCTCAATGGCGGCATCATGCCCTCCCTCTCGTTGATGGCCACGGTCACTGCTTGCGAAGACGTCCGGCTTCCCCAGCCGGGATGTAGGCACGAGAACGAGTCCGGCACCGTCCGCCGCGGCCGCGACCAAGGAGATGTCGTCCGGCGTCAGCACCAGCGGCCGCATCGTCGACTCGTCCTCGAGCTTGACCGCGCCAGGCATCCGGCCGCGTCCGCTTGAAAGTGCGCCGTACGCTGTTCTTGCTGTTCTCGAAGACGAACGTCGCCGGATGTCAGCCTTGCACCAGCCGTCTGCGGCGATCGTGCGCATGTGCTCGCCGCGCGAGCACGACGGCAGTAGTTGGGCTGGCCGCATCATGCCGGGTATCTTCATGGCGTCGCAGCACGGTCGTCAGCACGCCGGCCGCCGTGTTCGGAGCTGGTTGTAGAACTGGTGGGCGCCAGCGGCCGCCATGACGGTCACCGCGCTCTGCTCCGGGCCGGAAGCCTCGCTCGACGTGGAGCGGCGTCCACGGGCTCTCGGCCTCGTTCTCGGCGATCACGTAGCCGTAGCTTGCCCCCGGATGGCCGAGCGTGCCGCGGTCGAGGCTGCCGGGCAGCGTGCCGATCAGCGTTGCGCATGACCAGGCGCACGGCGCGGCCCGACGGTGGCGTTGGCACGCCAGCCCGGGCCGAAGAGGTTGTCGCCCGAGTTGAAGCCGAGCGATCGCGGCGATCGGGCCGTTGACGATCATCAGCACGCCGGCGCCCGCCCGTCGACGTGGCCGGACCGTGATAGCCCCAGCGCGGGTCGCGCGATGCCTTCGACGGCGGCCACCACGACCGGGCATGTACTCCGGGCCGGCAGCCCGCCATCACGGCGTTGATCGCGACCTTCTCGGCCGTCGACCGCCACCTGCCGGTTGGTGATGAAGCGCGACCTGGTGGTCTGGCGCGAGGCCCAGCGGCATCGAGCATGGCGCGCACTCGACTCTCGGTGGGCGGGACGACGGGAAGGCCGTCGGTCCAGCCTTTTCGAAGCAGAGCTCGATGGCCTGCCCAGGATCGTCCACGGCATAGCGTTTGGACGCGGAGTTCTGTCGTCATGAGTCGCGATTATACACGGATCGCACCCGTGAAATCCTCGCGCTCACGAGAGGCTTGCGCTGTCTGCCTCAATCGAGGACGGTGGACATTGCGGCGTGGTGACGTGTCTCGGCGATGAGCGACGATCAGCGGAGACTGGGCCGCCGAGTTCAATCGGCGCAGTGCGGGCACGCATGATCGCGGCGCACGGCTCCCGCTTCGTGGAGGTGTCGCCCGAGCGGGCCGTCGTGGGCTCTGCTTCAAGCCGGAGTTGATCCAGATGACCGGCCGCTTCCATCGCGGGCGCCATGCATCAACCTCGCCGGACGAGGCGATGACGGCGGATAGCGTCGGCCCATGCGATGGCAGGTGGCGACTGGGACCCTCGGAAGTTCCCCCTCACCGTCCAGCTCTCCGCGAACCTGATCAGGAACACCAGCCAGGGCACGCTGGTCGCCGAGGCGCTGCCGATCCACAAAGGACGCACGATGGTCGTCGTCGTCCAGAGCACCGTCCTCGCGACCGTCACCGCGACGCAGCTCGTGTCCGCCCGCTAGCGAATCGGCCCGTGTCCGACGGTAACCGCGTTCCGCTGATCGCCTATTTCTCCATGGAGTACGGGCTCCACGAGGACTTTCACTCCTACGCCGGCGGCCTCGGCGTGCTGGCCGGCGACTTCGACGAAGTCGGCGGGCGATCTGGGCGCTGCCCGCGGTGGGCGTCGGGCTCCGGTGGGCGCGAGGGATACACGCGTGCAGCGCATCGGAGCCGGATGGCTATCCGCTACGACGAGTGGGAGGATCATCCCGCAGATGTTCCTCGACGACACGCGGGTCCGCGTGCGCGTGCGCGTGGCGGCACGCGAGGTGGAGATGCCGAGTCTGGCGCGTGGAGCGTTACGCCATCGCCCCGCTGTACCTCCTCGAGCCCACGGATCGCGCGCGATCGCTGGATCACGCCGGCGTCTGTACGACACGCGGCCCGATTGCCGCATCGCCCAGGAGATGCTGCTCGGCATCGGCGGGGTGCGCGCGCTCGCAGGCGCTCGGCCTGCCCGATCGGCCTCTACCACTTCAACGAAGGGCACGCCGTGTTCGCGGGCATCGAGACTGATCGCCGGATCGCATGGAAGGCGGGCATGGAGTTCACGGAGGCCTGGCGGGCGGCGCGACGCCAGCATCGTGTTCACGACGCACACGCCGGTCCCCGCCGGCAACGAGGTGCACGCGATCGCCGACCTGCTGCGGCTCGGCGCCGGCCTGCGAGCTGGTCGGCCGTCGAGCTCGCGCGCGCTCGGCGGCGATCCGTTCAACATGACGGTGGCCGGGCTCCGGCCTCGCGTCTCGCCAACGCCGTGTCCGCGCTGCACGGGCGAGACCGCGCGCGGGATATGTGGGCCCACGTCGACGACGCGGCGCCGATCATCGCCGATCACCAACGGCGTGCACGTCGGGACATGGCAGGATCCGCGCGGATCCCGGCCGTCGCTCGAGAGCGACGCGGCCTGCTGGCGACGCGCCGTGAGATGAAAGCCGAACTGCTCGACGCGGTCCGTTCCGTCACCGAGCGTGCGGCTCGACCCGACCGCCCTGACCATCGGCTTTGCTCGGCGGGCGGCCACGTACAAGCGCCCCGACTCTGCTCCCTGCGGGATCGCGATCGGCCTGGAGCCCTCCTCAAGGAGCGGCGGCGTGCAGCTCATCTTCTCCGGCAAGGCGCATCCGGCGGACCAGGCCGGCAAGGCCGTCGTCGCGCTGCTCGGTCGAGACGATCCGCCAGTGGCCCGAGAGCATCGTCTACCTCGAGAACTACGACATGGGCCTCGGCGCCGACTCCTCACGCGAGGTGCGACGTGTGGCTCAACACGCCGCGGCGGCCACTCGAGGCCAGCGGCACATCGGGCATGAAGGCCGCGATGAACGGCGCGTTGAACCTGCTCGGTCCTGGACGGCTGGTGGCCCGGAGGGGTGCGAGCACGGCGTCACCGGGTGGGCGATCGGAGACGCGACGGAGGGATCCGACCAGGACGAGCGCGACCTCCAGTCCCTCTACGAGACGCTCGGAGGGCGAGCGTGCTGCCGGCCTTCGCCGACCAGCCACGCTGGACCTGGATGATGCGCGCCTCCATCCGGATGGCGGTCGAGCGCTTCTCCGCCGACCGGATGGTCGCGGAATACTTCGAGCGGCTCTACGCCGCGGCGCGCTCCTGGCGGATCCTGGCGCTCGCTGCGCCCTCGCAGCCGTTTTCCGCCGGGCCACGCCCGTCTGCACGGCCGCGCGCGCCACGCCGCTCGCCACCGCCTCGGACGAACGCGCTTGTCGAACACCGACGGAATGATGTACTCTCTCGCCCAGCTCGGCCGACGTGATGATCGAGGCGATGCCCCTGGCGCGGCGGCGATCTTCATCTCGTCGTTCACGGCGCGCGCGCGAACGTCGAGGAGCCCGCGGAAGAAGCCCGGGAAGCCGAGCACGTTGTTGATCTGGTTGGGATAGTCCGAGCGGCCGGTGGCCATGACGGTGACGATGTCCCGCACCTCCTCGGGCATGCACCTCGGGCATCGGGTTGGCCATCGCGAAGACGATCGGGTCGCTTCGCCATCCGCCGGATGTCCTTGCCGCCGAGACCACGCCCGGGCCTGACAGGCCGATGAAGACGTCGGCGCCCTTCAGCGCGTCGCGCGATGCAGTGCCGCGCAGCGCGCTCTCGTTCGTGTGCTCGGCGAACCAGCGCCTTCATCGGAGTTCATGTTGTCGTGCCGGCCCGCGATAGAGCGCGCCCGCGCGGTCGCAGCCGATGATGTGCCGTGCACCGACCGCCATCAGGAGCTTGGCCGTGGCGATCCCCGACGCGCCCGGCCCCGGCGAGCACGACGCGGACGTCACGTCGAGCTTCTTCTTCACGACCTTGCAGCGCGTTGATCAGCGCGGCGAGGACCACCACCGCGGTCCCGTGCTGGTCGTCGTGGAAGACGGGGATGTCGAGCTCCTCGCGCAGGCGGTCGCTCGATCTCGAAGCAGCGCGGGCGCCGAGATGTCCTCGAGGTTGATGCCGCCGAAGATCGGGCGCGACCGCGCTGCACGATCGCGCACGATCTCGTCGACGTCCTTCGTGGTCGAGGCAGAGCGGGAACGCGTCGACGCCGGCGAACTCCTTGAACAGGCAGCGCCTTGCCCTCCATCACCGGCATCGCCGCCTCGGGCCGATGTCGCCGAGCCCGAGCACCGCGGTGCCGTCGGAGACGACGGCGACGGTGTTGCTGCTTGATCGGTCAGCGTGTAGGCCTTCTCCGGGTCCTCGTGGATGCGCCATGCAGACGCGCGCCACGCCCGGCGTGTAGGCCATCGAGAGGTCGTCGCGCGTCTTCACCGGCGACCTTGCCGCGCACCTCGATCTTGCCGCCGAGGTGCATGAGGAACGTGCGGTCGGAGACGTGCACGACGCGTGCACGCCCGCCGACGCCGCGTTGAGCGCCTCGACGACGGACTGCCCGTGCTTCTCGTCGCGGGCGTTGAAGGTGATGTCGCGCACGACGATCTCGCCGCCCATCTGCACCAGATCCGACCGCGCCGATGTCCGCGCCGGCCTGGCCGATGGCGGAGGTCGACCTTGCCGAGCATCCCGGTCCGATTCCGGATCTCGAGACGCACGGTCATGCTGTAGCTGGCGCTGGGTGTGGTGGACCATGGACGACATCCTCCTTCCGGTCGACGCGGCGGCCGCCGGGCGCGGCGTCACGTGCCTGACCCCCTGTGGTCGCGGCTCGACGTGGCGCGAGAGTGGACCCTCATCTTGCCACCCCGCCCCTGATACTGGCAAGCCCCCTCGGAGGGCACTGCGCGCCGCGGGAGCGATCTCGTGACATGGCACGCCCGGGTTGGCGTACGACTGGCGTCTTCGTGGAGCACGTCGCGGCGAGGAAGCTAGGTCGGTGCTGATCGGCCTCATCGGGGCGTTGGTTGGCGGCTCCGCTCGTCGAGGCGCGCAGAGGCGCACGCCGAACATCGGGCTTGACGTTGACCGAGACGCTCCAACAAGCTGGCGCCGAGCGACGTCCGCGAAGGACGACCTCCGCGAGATTCCAAAGCCGAAGAACGACAAGCCTCGATGCCGTGCAGAGTCACCGTGAGCGTCGGAGATGGGCAGTGCCTGCCGGGCGAAGAGAATCTGATGATTGCCGCGCTCCGGTCGGCGCATCCGCGCCCGGCTAGCTCCCGCCTGCTCGACCCGCCTCGCCGCTCCAGTGGGACCGACACCGTCTGACGCGTGTTCTCTCCCTCGTCGGGCGCGCCTGGCAAGAAAATCGCGCAGAGCTGCCGTCGTGGGAGGGAAACGCCAGCTCCTCCCACGGAATCTGGCCGCGCTCGATCCACTCCGCGCACGGTCGTTCTCGTGGCAGAGCGTGATCGTGCCGCCCGTGACGCGGGCCTCGTACACGACGATCACCACCGGCGTCGCTCGATACGAGTACACGCCGACCAGGCCCGCAGATCCACCGCTGGGGCCGGTCTCCTCGTACGTCTCGCGAATCGCGCGCGTCCCGACGGGCTCGCCCCATTCGCACAGCCGCCGGGGAAGGTCCACTTGCCATGCGCGGGATGGATCGGCGCGGCGAGTGAGAAGGATACGGCCCGCGGCCATCGCGATCGTGCACGCGACGACCTTCTGGCCGAGGAAGTACACGAAGCCACAGCCGACGCAGACCATTTCGAGCTGGCGGAGCCGGTTCGACGGGGCGCGCGTTCGATGCACCGCAGAGCGGATGAATCGATCGCGTCGGGTGAGAGCGACAGGTACGCAGGCTCGCTGCTCATGCGCGAAGTCTACCATGCGCCTTGACACCCTGCACGGCTGCCGCGAGAGGCTACGGGCCATGGATTGGGTCGCCGCATCGAGCGGCTACGACGAGAGTGTTCGAGGCGCGCGGCCGACCGCGCGGCCCACTACGCGCTCGCTGATCTCCATCCTCGACTCCTTCACCAAGGAAGACGTCGAGCGCCGTGAGCGGCTGCAGAAGCTGGCGCTGATGAACCAGGGGCATCACCTTCACGGTCTACGGCGAGGAGGAGGGGCTCGAGCGGATCTTCCCGTTCGACTTCGTGCCGCGCATCATCCCGCGCGGCGGAATGGAAGACGATCGAGGACGGCCTCGTCCAGCGCATCACCGACGCTCAACCTGTTCCTCGCAGGACGTCTACCACGAGCAGCGCTGCCTGCAAGGACGGCATCATGCCACGCGGAGCTCGTGCTGTCCTGCAAGGAGTTCAGGCGCGAGCTGCTGCGGCGTCACCCGCCGCGCAAGATCTACACCCACGTGGTCGGCACCGATCTGATCCGCGACGAGCACGGCGAGTACCTCGTGCTCGAGGACAACTGCCGCGTGTCCGAGCGGCGTGTCCTACGTGCTCGAGAACCACGCGATCCTGAAGCCGCGTCTTCCCGAGTTCTTCGCCTCGCTACCGCGGTCCGGCCCGATCGAGCGATTACCCGACGCTGCTGCCTCGACACGCTGCTGTTCGTCGCGCCGCGGCCGAGCCAGACCCCGATGGTGGTCGGTCCTCAGGCCCGGGATCCACAACTCGGCCTACTTCGAGCACTCCTTCCTGGCGCGCGAGATGGGCGTCGCCGCTGGTCGAGGGCCGCGACCTGCTCGTCGAGGACAACCATCGTCTTCATGCGGACGACGCACGGCAAGCGCCAGGTCGACGTGATCTACCGCCGCGATCGACGACGACTTCCTCGATCCGCTGACGTTCCGGCGCGGCAGCTTGCTCGGCGTGCCCGGCGCTGATCAACGCCTACCGCGCCGGCAACGTCGCGCTCGCCAACGCGCCCGGCACCGGCGTCGCCGACGACAAGGCGGTCTACGCCTTCATGCCGGAGCTGATCAAGTACTACCTGTCGCGAGGAGCCGCTGCTCGCCCAGGTGCCGACGCTACGTCGGCTTCCGGCCCGATGATCTTCGCTACATCGCCGAGCACCTCGACGAGCTGGTCGTCAAGACGACCGGCGACGCCGGGCGGCTACGGCATGCTCATGGGGCCGCTGCGCGACGGCGAGCGAACGCGAACGCAGTACCGCTCGCGACGATGAAGCAGGATCCCGGCAACTACATCGCCCAGCCGCTCGTGCACCTCTCGTCGCATCCGACCCACGTCGACGGACAGCTTCGAGCCGCGGCGCATCGACCTGCGTCCGTTCATCCTGCTACGGCGACCGGATCCGCGTCCTTCCCGGCGGCCTCACCCGGGTCGCCCTGCGCGGCGGCTCCTTCGTCGTGAACTCGTCCCAGGGCGGCGGCAGCAAGGACACCTGGGTCGCGCCGCGCGAGGCATGATCCGCTCGCCGGCTGCCGACGCCGAACAGCATGATCCTCTCCCGGGTCGCCGACGCGCTCTACTGGATGGGCCGCTACCTCGAGCGCGCGGAGAACATCACCCGCCTCCTCCTGGTGACCGAGGAGATGGCGTCCGAGGTCGTGGGGCTCGACGAGCACCTGGCCCGCGGCGAGTGGCACGACTCTGCAGGCGATCTTCCCCGGAATCGACGAGCACGAGCGCGCCGCACGATCTCGCCGCCCTGTCCCACGACGCGCTGGCCGCCTCTCCGTCGATCCGCGCCATCCGTACTCGGTCCTCTTCTCGCTCAAGAAGGCGCGCGACAACGCGCGCACGGTACGCGAGGCGCTGACGATCGAGGTCTTCGTCGAACCTGAACGAGACGTACCGGGAGCTCGAAGGCTACGACAGCCGTCAGGTCGCGGATCGGCCGGCGTTCCGCGACGCGCTCGCCGCCACCCATCGCGGCATCCTGCTCGACGGTCGGCGCCATCGAGCAGACCGCTGTCCCGCGATCCGGGCTGGCTGCTTCCTCGAGCTGGGCGAGCTCGCTCGAGCGCGTCTATCGGACCGCCGTGGTCCTGCGCCTCAAGCTGCCGGCGCTCTCCGCGCAAGCGCCGGAGATCGACCTCCCGCTCTTCCACTCAGCGCTGGCGGAGCCTGCTGCGCGGCCTCTCTCGCTGGAGAACTACCGGAAGGTCCACGGCGCACGGCTCGAATCGACCGACGCGCTCCAGTTCCTGCTGTTCGATCCGCACGCGCCGCGCTCGCTCAGGTTCGGCACCGCCGCCGTCAAGGACCTGCTGGAGCAGATCTCGGGCGGCGAACGAGCTGGCGCTGCCGGCCCGCGTCATCGGCAAGCTTGCCAGCGAGCTCGCCTACCAGGGCGACGACGTGCTGCTGCGACGGCCGATGCCTGCCGCTTTCTCGACCACGTGCTCAGCGAGCTGTCGCGGACCCACGAGACGCTCTCCGCCACGTACTTCGGCACCTGAGCCCGCGCGTGTTCATCGAGATCGAGCACACGGCTCTCCTTCAGCTACGACGCCTTCATCCGCGAGTCGTTCCTCGAGCTCCGGATGCAGCCGAAGACGACGGCGCACCAGACGCTCTCGTCCTTCGTCCTCGCCGTGTCGGCCCGCCGACCAAGGTCTCGCGCTATCGCGACTGGAACGGCAACGTGGTGCACCACTTCACGATCGTCAACTTCCACAACCGCATCGAGGTCAGCGCGCCGCTCGCTCGTGGCGACGCAGCCCGCCGCCGAGCTCGCTGGCCGCCGTCACCGACCCGACGCCGCTCGGCGACGCTTCCTACGAGTTGCTCGACTTCCTCGAGTTCGGCGGACCCGTCCGCGACAGCGCCGCTGCGCGCGTTCTCCGACGCGACGTCCGATCGCGCCCGACGCAGCGCCTCGGCGACGCAGGTGGCGGCCCTCGGCCAGCCACATCAGGGAGCGCTTCGTGTATCGCAAGAACGTCACGCGCTACGATTCGACGACCGACGACTTCCTCGAGCTCGGGGCGGGCGTGTGCCAGGACTTCACGCATCTCGATGCTGGCGGCCCTTCGGCTGCGCGCGCATTCCGTGCCGCTACGTGAGCGGGTACCTGCACACGACTCCGACGATGGAGCAGGTCGGCCCAGAGCCACGCGTGGGGTCGAGTTCCATTCACCGTCCGCGGGCTGGATTCGCGTTCGATCCGACGCACAATCGCGCGATCGACGAGCGCTACGTGGTCGTGGGCCACGGCCGCCACTACGACGACGTGCCGCCCAACAAGGGGATCTACCGCGGCAATGCCGAGGAGACGCTCGAGGCGGAGGTCGTCACGCGCCCGTCGGGGCAGAAGGCCATCTCCGCGCTGTACGAGGAGATGGAGCAGATCGACGTCCCCGTCTTTCCCGAGATTCCCGAGCGTCGGCGGGGCCGGAGCGTCGTGATCGTCGAGGAGCAGGCGGATCAGCAGCAGCAGTAGTAGCCGCTCGTCGACGCGTTTCCGTCACAGCTGCTCGCGAGATCAGCGAATCGCCGGGTGGGGCGGGGGCAGCTCCGCCGGACCACGCTCCCCGATTTCACGTGACGCGCGTTCGAAACGAGCCACGAGATGACCGGTTCTGGCATAGGCTGCCCGCAGAAGCCACGGGTCCGGCGGAGCTGCCCCCGCCCCACCCGGCGATTCTCCGTCGTGTGCTCATGCCCGGGACAGACGTCGACACGCTACTGCCGAGTGAGGTTTCAGTTGCCGAGTTGCTTGGCGGCTTCTTCTACGAAGGAGTGTCGACGATGCTCTTCCAGGGGAGCGTGCGCTTGATGAAGCCGTTGGCCTGCCACCACTTCATCTGCCGCTCGATGTCCGTGACGAGGAGGCGGCCGTTCCGGTCCTGGAAGGAAAGCCCAGCTTGATGATCGCCGGCGAGGCGCCCGTGTAATATTCGCGCGTGATCGCGACCACCTCGTCGTAGTTCGGGCCCAGGCGCCAGCTGGCCGTCCTTCTGCACGAGCGGCGTCGTAGTAGTAGCGTGAGGCCTTGACGTAGCCTTTCATGAGACGCAACCGCACTCGCCCGGTTCGCGGCGAACGCCTTCAGTAGAAGATCGTGGCGATCTGCCACGGGTAGAGATCGCCCGCCCAGGCCAGGATCTTGCCGAATCCTGCGCTTCCGCCGTGCCTGGCAACGGCTGCGGCACGAGGATGGCGTCCACCTGCTTGCCCTTGAGGGCTTCCATCGTCGCGGCATCGCCTGAAGCGGCGACGATGCTTCACGTCGGCGAGCGTAGAGCCGCGTTCTTCTCGAGGATGTTGCCGATGTGGTAGTGGAGCGTCGATCCGATCTGGGTGACGCCGATGCGTCGGCCTTTCAGGTCCTTCACGGAACGCAGACCGGCGTCCCACAGCTCCCGCTGCACGACGATGGCGACCAGCGGGTAGCCGGGCCACTCGCGGCCCTTGTCCGCGACGATCCACAGCTGCTGACCGCCCAGGACGATGTTGAAGAGCGCCGCCGTGAGTCCGGTCGCGCCCACGTCGAGCTGGCCGCGCCGCGATCGCCGTCGCGATGGGCGCGGCGGCCTGGAAGTACACCAGCTCGGGCGCGATCGAACTCGCGGAGAAGCCCTTCTCCACGCCGACGAAGATCGGGCGCCGACGAGTGAGCTCGAGCACGCCCACCTTCACGTTGGTTTCAGCCGACGACGCACTCGCGTGCGCGAGCAGAACGCCCACCGCCAGGAACAGCCCCACCACGAGCACTGGGACGCCGCATCCAGTGTCGAACCTCCTCGGTTGTACCAGGGCGAGAGCGCGCCGACCGGCGTCACGTCTGCCGCCAGGGAATGACCAGCCGCTCGAGCCATGCGAGCGACCAGTGCGACAGGAGCCCAGCAGCGAGAGCACCACGATGCCGACCATGAGCCGCGTGGTCTCCATCAAGTTGCCGGCCTGGAGCACCAGGAAGCCGATGCCGGACTCGGCGCCGATCATCTCCGCCGCCACCAGCAGCAGCAGCGCGGTGCCGGCTCCCAGCTGAGCCCGGCGAACACCATGGGCAGCGCGGACGGCAGCACGACCTTGCGGATCAGGCTCCACCGGCCTGCGCCGAACGACACCGCAGCCCGGATGAGCAACGGATCGGCCTGGCGGACTCCGTGGACGTATTGATGGCCATGGGGAAGAACACGCCGAGGGCGATCACCGTGACCTTGGACGCCTCACCGATCCCGGAGCCAGAGGATCAGCAAGGGCAGCAGCGCGATCTTCGGAATGGGAAACGTTGCCGCGATGAGCTGGCTGATTTCCACTGCTTCCGCCAGCGAGGAAGAACCCGACCGCGACGCCGACGCTGATCCCCGCGCCGGCGCCGACGACGAAGACCCAGAGCAGGCGGCGGAGGCTGGCGGCGACGTGGACGAACAGCTGGCCGGAGCGCGTCATGTCGACGAGATCCTGCAGCACCCCACGGGCGATGGCAGGAAAGAGCGCGGGCACCCAGCCGATTCGCGTGAACACTTCCCAGAGCACGAGCATGTCCCACCAGCGCGAGTGCCCGCACGACGCGATGGTCGCGCCGAGCAGGAACGCCGTCCGGTCCTCGGCGGTCACTCGCTCGACCATCAGCCGTCGGTCCCCTCGACGAGCGCCGCGCGCGCCTGGGACTTGATGAGTCCCCAGATGCGGTCGACGGCGCCGACGAACACCTGGATCGCCATACTGCGCCTCGGTGCGGGGACGCGCGAGGTCGATGTCGACGATGTCGAGGATCCGGCCGGGCCGGCGCGAGAGCACCGCCACCCGGTCGGCCATGAGCACGGCCTCCTGGATGTTGTGGGTCACGTAGAGGATGCTCTGCCGCGTCCGCTCCCCAGATCGCGAGCAACTCCTCCATCATCCAGCAGGCGCGTCTGGGCGTCGAGGGCCGAGAACGGCTCGTCCATGAGCAGCACGGCGGGCTCCACGGCCAGCGCCCCGGGCAATGCCCACACGCTGGCGCATGCCGCCCGACAGCTGATGCGGATAACGATCCTCGAAGCCGGAGAGCCCCGTCATGTCGAGAACGCGCTGCGCGCGCGACGTGCGCTCGGGCGCCGGCACCGCCAGCTCCTCGAGCCCGAACTCCACGTTCCCCCGAGCCGTGCGCCACGGGAAGAGCGCGAACTCCTGGAACACGGTGGCCGTGAGCGACGCGCCGGGAGGGCGCGCACCTTCGAAGATCACGCGGCCCGACGTGGCCGGCACCAGCCCGGCGACGATCCCGGAGCAGCGTCGACTTCCCGCACCCGGACTGGGCCGAGCACGGCGACGAACGCCTCGGGCTCGACGTCGAGATCGATCTGGTCGAGCGCGATCACATCCTGCCCGCGCCGATCGCGGTAGACGCTTGTGAAGCTCGCTCGATGATGACTCGCACCGGTCGGTCTGCCGGATCAGTGCGCGGCGCGGAGTCGAAACCGCTGGATCTTGCCGGTCGACGTCTTGGGAAGGTCGTCGACGAACGCGACCCAGCGCGGCGTCTTGTGCCCGGCCAGCCGATCCGTGACGTGACGCCGAAGCTCGTCAGCCAACGACTCACCCGGGTCGCTACCCGCCTTCAGCACGCACACCGCTCGGGGCTTCGTGAGGGCCATCGTCGTCCAGGCACCCGACGACGGCAGCCTCGAGGATCGCGGGATGCTCCATGAGGCACGCTTCCACCTCGGCCGGCGCGACCCACTGGCCGGCCACCCGAAGCATGTCGTCCGAGCGCCCGCAGAAGTAGAAGTAGCCGTCGCCGTCCTGCCGGAACATGTCTCCCCGTGCGAAGCCACTCGCCGAGCATCGTCGCCTTCGTGGTCTCGTGACGATTCCAGTAGCAGGGCGCGGTGGACTCACCCTTCACCAGGAGATGCCCGATCGCTCCCGGCGCCACGACGCGACCGTCATCGTCCACGATCCGAGCCTTCCCAGCCCGGAACGATCCTCGCCGCTCGAGCCGGGTCTCGGCGCGGCCGGGCCGGTTGGCGATGAAGTCGTGGAGCGCCTCCGTCGAGCCCACGACGTCGAGGAGCTCGACGCCGAAGCGCGACGTCCACGCGTGGAAGAGCGCCGCGGGGAGCTCCTCTCCGGAGGAGACGCACAGCCGGAGCGAGGAGAGATCGTAGCGGCGCGCCGCGTCCTCGATCTGCAGGAGGCGCGCGTACATCGTCGGCACCGTGAAGAGCAGCGTGGGCTTCTCTACGCGTGGATCAGCTCGAACACCCGCTCGGGCTCCGGCCGCTCGGGGACCAGGGATCGACGCGGCCCCCACGCTCGCGGGAAGTAGAGCGAGTTGCCGAGCCCGAAGGCGAAGTGGGAGCTTCGAGACGGAGAGGGACCAGGTCGTCCGGGACCGATGCCGAAGCACGCCCTGGCCCACCAGGACGGCGGAGTGCACCGAAGTCGTGGTGCAGATGCACGGCGGCCTTGCGCTGCCCGGTGGAGCCTGCACGCGTAGCCCCACATGCGCCATGTCGTCGCGGCTCGTGTCCGCCGCGCTGCGAGATGGGGCGACGCCGCGCTCGAGCAATCGCTCGCAGGAGAGCGCGCCGCGACGGGCCTTGCCGACGACGACGATCGCCGAGAGCTTCGGCCAGTCCGCCCGCGCGGAGACGATCGCCCCTGCCACCGCGTCGCTCGCAACGACCGCGCGCGCCCGGCTGTCGTTGATCAGGAACGCGTAATCCGCGGAACGGAGCGCGTCTCCCACCGGAACCGGCACCGCGCCGATCTTCATGACGCCCCAGAACGCTTCCGGCGAACTCGGGCAGTCGGGCAACGCGAGGAGAGCGCGCTGCTCCCATGTCCACGCCGCGCGAGCGCAGCGCGTTGCCGAGCCGGTTGGCCCGCTCGCCGACGTCCTGGTACGTCACGCGGCGCCCCGCGTAGCGAAACGTCGTGCGGCTGCCGCGTCCCTCGTGGAGATGCCGATCGAGGAAGAACGCGGCGGCGTTGAAGCGCTCGGGAACCTGAACGGCGGGCATGGGGCGTGGCTCTTTCCGGTGATACTCGCAGGCGGCATCGCGAAGCAACCGCGCGCCGCCCCGCTGATTCTCGCGCGTGCTATCCTCCGGCCGAGACGCGATGCCGGACCTGACGCACATCATCGACTCCTGGGGCTACGTGGCGATCTTTGTGATCGTCGTCCTCGGCAACGTCGGACTTCCCGTCCCCGAAGAGACCGTGCTCACCATCGGCGGCTACCTCGCGTGGCAGGGACAGCTCCGGTTCTGGCGTCGTGGCGCTCGTGGGCATCGTGAGCGCGATGGCGGGCGACAACCTGGGCTACTGGCTCGGGCGACGTCACGGCCAGCGCATGCTCGCTCGCCTGAAGGCCGCCGCGCCCGAGCGCGTCGAGAAGATGCAGCGCTTCGTCCGCGATCACGGCGCGCTCTCTGTGTTCGTCGCCCGGTTCGTCACCGGGTTGCGGTTCATGGCCGGCCCGCTGGCGGGAAGCACCTGGTCTCGCCGCCCGTGGCGCTTCTTCATCGCGAATCTGCTCGGCGCGGTCGTCTCACGCGCCGATCGTCGTAGGCGTCGGCTACGCCGTCGGATTCGGGCTCGGCGATCGGATCGAGCGGCTCCGCCACGCCGCGGGTGATGTCGAGAAACTCGTCGGTGGTCGCTCTCCTCGCCGCCGCCGTCGGCGTGTGGATCATCCTGGCCCGTCGGCGCCGGAGCGCGTGACGCTCAGAGCGCCGGCCCGACCTCCGCCGCGCAGCTGCTCGAGGTGCTCCATCTCGTCGAAGACCGGATTGAGCACGCAGGAGGCGCGCGCCCGCTGCGACCACCGCCGCGAAGACCTTGCCACGCACTCATCCCGGGATCCCCACACCGACACCTCTTCCGCCAGCTGCGCCCGGCCGTAGAACCCGGCGAACCATTCCGCGAGGCGCTTTCCGGCCCGCTGACGATCACGGTCGATGGCGATGTACACGCGCTTGCCGATCGGGGAACGTGGCGGGATCGCGCCCGGCGCTTCGAGCATGCCCATCGAGCACCTTCACCTCCTCGGCGAATGTCGCGGTCGATGCGGATCCGGCGCCCATGAAGCCCTGGCCGAGTCTCGACCGGTGCGCCGGAGCGCGTTCGGATGGTGCGCGCCGAAACCAGAGCGGAGGATGAGGCTTCTGGACGAGCTTCGGCTCGATCGTGACGTCCTTGAGCGGTCCAGAAGTCGCCGGCCACGTTCACGCGCGACTCGGTCCACAGGCGCGTCATCAGTCGGAATCCCTCGGCGAATCGCGCCGCGCGTGCCGATCGGGCGGAAGCCTGACCGCCGGGATACGCGCCGGGGTTTCCGCCGAGGCCGACGCCGACGACGAGCCGGCCCGACCTAGTGATCGAGCGTGGCGAGGCTACGCCGCGAGGTGGACCGGACTGCCTGGCGCAGCGGTCAACAGCGACCGCCGCACCCAGACGCATCCGCGCCGTCACGGCCGACGCCCACGTCAGCAGCTCTGACCGGATCGAGCGCGGGTCAAGCTTCGCCGATCAGATGATCCACGCACCCAGCGCGCTGTGGTAGCTGGAGCGCCCGGCGCGCGCGAGAAACTCGGCGGATCGCGCCGAGTGATCGATCGGACGATCGGGAAACGCCTGCGGGATCGCGATGGCCGAGATCGACGTGAGCGGTCATGATGTCGCTCTCCTTGCGCGTCCCCGCCGTCGACGGGCGCCTGCGGCAGATCGCGGACTCGTTTCGAATTGAGTCGCGCCCGCAGCCGTGTCGACGAACTGATCGGGCTCTGATGCTATGACACGACGACGAGGCCGGTGCGTCGGTCATGAGATACACGAGATCGCTCGTGCCGGTGATCGCGAGGTAGTGCCAGCCCGTAAGCGGGTTCAGTCGCCAGCCGTGCCGAGCCGAAGAGTCCGTTCAGGCCCAGCGCGAAGCAGCCCGCCGATGGCACGGCGTCCGCGGTCGCAGTCGAGGATGTCTCGTGTACGGCACGCAGGCGCGACAACCAGCGTGGCGCTCGAGGCGCACCCTGCGATCCTCCAGCGTGAATCCCGATGGCGACAGGCCCCGGATCGCCCACAGCAGCGCCCCAGGAACGGGAGCGGCAGGATCAAGAGGCTCGGGATCGTCCCGAGCTGGCCACGAGCGACCACGGAGAGGAGAAACGGCACGCCGAAGCCCGAGACCGATGCCGACGCACGCCGGTGACGATGCGCTGACGACTGCCCGAGGACCGCCTCGGAAGAACGCGTCCGCCATGCACGACGGATCAACGACGGCCAGCGCGTCTCCCGCGCGAGCGGAGGGTCACCTCCGGTCAGCCGCGGATGGATCTCGAGGGCGCTGAAGAAATACGGGATCTCAAACAGCGGCGGACTCCCGGCGAGTCGGAGCCGTGGACCGCGTTGGCCTCGATGGAGGACGCGAAGTCCTTGCGGATCGTGCCTGGCAGCGGCCTGGCCGGGTCCGTGTCGCGCCCATCAGCTCGCGCAGCCGCGCGATGGCGTTCCGCCCTCCGAGCACCATGGGCATGCACGGCCCCTCGCGTCATGAACGCGCAGAGGCTCCGCGATAGAACGGCCGCGTCCCAGTGCACGACGTAGAACCCGCCCGACTGCGTCCGCGCTGAGCCGGACGAGCTTGGCCGCGAGGACTCGTGAGCCCGGCCTGCTCGAACCGGCCGATGATCTGCCCGGCCGCGCCACTTGCGACGGCATCGGGCTTGATGATGGTGAGCGCGTTCGACGGTCATTGTCGAGGTCGTCTGAGTCGTCTGCCCGCGTCTCGCATGCGTCTATTTGCCGTTCTGCCGAGCGACTCGCGCGCCATCGGTGGCGCCCATGTCGGCCGGGCTCCTTCACGGTGGTGATGCCGGCCGCCTTCATGCGCCTGCATCTTCTCGGCGGCCGTCCCTTGCCGCCCGCGATGATGGCGCCGGCGTGTCCCATGCGGCGTCCCGGGCGGCGCCGTCTGGCCGCAGATGAAGCCGACCACCGGCTTGGTCACGTGCGCCTGACGAACGCGGCCGCCTCCTCCTCGGCGGTGCCGCCGATCTCGCCGATCATCATGATCGCCTCGGTCTGCGGGTCGTCCTGGAAGAGACGCAGCACGTCGATGAAGCTGGTGCCGTTGACCGGATCGCCGCCGATGCCGACGCAGGTGGACTGGCCGAGCCCGCGCCGCGTGAGCTGATGCACGACCTCGTAGGTGAGCGTGCCGCTGCGCGACACCACGCCGACGCCGCCGGCCTTGTGGATGTGGCCGGGCATGATCCCGATCTTGGCCTTGCCCGGCGTGATGAGCCCCGGGCAGTTGGGCCCGATCAGCCGCGCTCGGCCGTGCCGCGCGAGGAACGCCATGACCTGCACCATGTCGAGCACGGGAACGCCCTCGGTGATGCAGACGATGAGCGGCACGCCGGCGTCGGCCGCCTCCATGATCGCGTCGGCGCGGCCGGCGGCGGCACGAAGATCAGCGCGCAGTCGGCGCCGTGCCGCGGCGACCGCCTCGTCCACGGTGTTCCACACCGGGAAGCCCTCGTGAGTGGTGCCGCCCTTGCCGGGCGTCACGCCGCCCACGACCTGCGTGCCGTACTCTTGCAGCCGAGCGCGTGGAACGTGCCCTCCCGCCCGGTGATCCCCTGCACGATGACGCGCGTCGAGCGATCGACGAGATCGACATCGCGCTATCTCGCGCGCCTGCGCGCCGAGCGGCGACGGTTCTGGCGCGCCGTCGCCCATGTCGTCGGCGGTGGTGAAGTTGAGGCCGGACTCGCCAGCATCTTCCGTGCCCAGCTCCACGTTGGTGCCTTCCATGCGCACCACCACCGGCAGCGCGAGGCCGAGCTTCTTGACGGCCGCGATCACGCCCTCGGCCAGCACGATCGCAGCGCAGGATGCCGCCGAAGACGTTGATGAACACCGCCTTGCACGCGCGGATCGGACGAGAGGATGCGGAACGCGTTCTCGATCTGCTCGGGCTGAGGCGCCGCCGCCCACGTCGAGGAAGCTGGCGGGCGCACCGCCGGCCAGCTTGACGATGTCCATGGTCGCCATTGCGAGCCCGGCGCCGTTGACCATGCAGCCCGACGTTGCCGTCGAGCTTGATGTAGTTCGAGCCCGTGCTTCGACGGCCTCGACGTCGAGCGGCGCCTCCTCGTTGACGTCGCGCAGCGCGACGATCTCGGGGTGGCGGTAGAGCGCGTTGTCGTCGAAGTTGAGCTTGGCGTCGAGCGCCAGCACACGGCCGTCCCGCGTCACCACCAGCGGGTTGATCTCGGCCGAAGCGAGCAGTCCTTGTCGAGGTAGAGCGCGGAAGAGGCGCAGGATCAGCGCTGACGCCGGACTCTGAACTGATCGCCCTGGAGGCCGAGGCCGAAGGCGAGATCGCGCGCCTGAACGCCTGCAGCCCGAGCGCGGGGTCGTCCACTCGCGCAGGATCTTCTCCGGGTGCGACGCGGCCGACCTCCTCGATGTCCATGCCGCCCGCCGTCGAGGCCATCACGACGTGCGTGCCGCGTGGCGCGGTCGAGCGTCATCGAAGGTAGAGCTCGGTGGCGATCGGCGAGGCCTCCTCCACCAGCACCGCAGGACCTTGATGCCCTCGGGCGGCGTCTGCGGCGTCTTCAGCATCATGCCGAGGATCTGCCCGGCCGCCGCCTCGGTCGCCGCGCCGGATCGTCCGCCAGCTTCACGCCGCCCGCCTTCCCGCGGCCCCCGGCGTGCACCTGCGCCTTGACCACGACGCGGCCGCCCAGCCGCTGCGCGATGCCGCGCGCCTCGGCTGGCGTCGCCGCGACGTCGCCGTTCGGCACCGGAACGCCGAACTCGCGCAGCAGGGCCTTGGCCTGGTACTCGTGGATCTTCATCGGCGGGCGGCTATCTCGAGACTTTTCATGAACGCGCATACGGACATCGGACGGTGGCGCCGGGGCGGATCCCGCGAGCCGGGTAGTGGGCGCCCCTCGTCCCGTCCGCAGCTCGCAGAGCTGCGATCGGGCGAAAGCGGGTGACGGAGCCTGGTGAGTAGGCGCTCCGGCGACAGGACCCGTCCGGCTCTCGCGTCGATTGTTCATGAAGCATCACGTTGGATCTGCCCGTCAGCTTGCGCCAGAGCCAGACGACGGGATCGTGGTACTCGGTGACGATCCGCTCCTTGAGCGGAATGATGGCGTTGTCGGTGATGTGGATGTGCTCGGGGCAGACCTCGGTGCAGCACTTCGTGATGTTGCAGAAGCCGAGCCCGGCCTGCGTCTTGAGCGAGCTCGCTGCCGGTCGTTGCGTGTCGAGCGGGTGCATCTCGAGCTCGGCGCAGCCGCACGAAGAAGCGCGGGCCGGCGAACGCCTGCTTGTTGTCCTGGTGGTCGCGGATGACGTGGCAGACGTTCTGGCAGAGGAAGCACTCGATGCACTTCCGGAACTCCTGGCCGCGCTCGACGTCCTCCTGCTGCATCCGGCGCGTGCCGTCGGCCTCGCTTCGGCTTCGGCGCGAACGCGCGGGACCGTCTTGGCCTTCTCGTAGTTGAACGAGACGTCGGTGACGAGGTCGCGGATCGATCGGGAAGGTCTTGCAGCGGCGCGACGGTGATCGTCTCGCCCGGCTGCGAAGGTGTCCATCCGCGTCATGCACATCAGCCGCGGCTTGCCGTTGATCTCGGCGCTGCACGAGCCGCACTTGCCGGCCTTGCAGTTCCACCGGACGGCGAGATCGCCGGCCTGCGTCGCCTGGATGCGGTGGATGACGTCCAGCACGACCATGCCCTCCTGGGAGGGCACGCGATACTCGCTCAGAACGCGCCGCCCTTGGCGTCGCCGCGCCACACCCGCATGAGACGTCAGTCGCGGCCATCACTTCTTCTCCTTGAGCAGCTCCTGGAGCTCGGCCGGCATCGTCGGGCAACGGCTCCTGGTGACGCTGATCGCACCCTGCTGCTTCCGGACGGCACCACGCTGACCTTGCCGTAGCGATCGTCGGCGAACGGGATAGTCGTCACGCGCGTGTGGCCGCCGCGGCTCTCCTTGCGCTCGATGCGCCCCGAGCGGTCACGGCTTCCGACACCGATAGCATCGTGTAGAGATCGAGCGCGAGGTGCCAGGCCGGGTTGAACTGCGCGAGTGCCCGCGACCTCCACGCGGCCCAGGCGCTGCTTCAGGACCGGCGATCTCCTCCGAGCGCCTTCTTGAGCTCGCCCTCGGTGCGGATGATGCCGACCAGCGACTGCATGCACTCCTGAGGTCGGAGTGGATGGCGTACGGGTTCTCGTTGCCGGTGTTGCTCGAACGGCGTCTGCAGCGGTCCGCGGCCGCCGGCCTCGACCTCGCGCGGCGTCGGCGTTCAGCCGCGCCCTTGAAGCGCCTTCGCGTACTCGGCCGCGTGCGAGTCCGGCCCGCCGGCCCGAACACGATGAGGTCCGACAGCGAGTTGCCGCCCAGTCGGTTGGCGCCGTGCAGCCCGCCGCCACCTCGCCCGCCGCGAACAGCCCGGGCACGCGCGTCGCGCTCGGTGTCGGCGTCCACGCGCACGCCGCCCATCATGTAGTGGCAGGTCGGCCCGACCTCCATCGGCTCCGTCGGTGATGTCGACGTCGGCCAGCTCTTTGAACTGGTGGTACATCGACGGCAGGCGCTTGCGGATGTAGTCGGCGGGCGCGTCGACTGGCGATGTCGAGGAACACGCCGCCGTGCTCGGCTGCCGCGGCCGCGCCTTGACCTCGGCGTTGATGGCGCGCGCGACCTCGTCGCGCGGCAGGAGATCAGGCGTGCGGCGGTTGTTCTTCTTGTCGCTCGTACCAGGCGTCGGCCTCCTTCTCGTTGTCGGCGGTCTCGGCCTTGAAGAACTCGGGCACGTAGTTGAACATGAAGCGCTCGCCGTCGGAGTTCTTGAGCGTGCCGCCGTCGCCGCGCACGCCCTCGGTGACGAGGATGCCGCGCACGCTGGGCGGCCAGACCATCCCGGTCGGATGGAACTGGACGCATCTCCATGTCGATCAGGTCGGCGCCGGCGTCGAGCGCCAGCGTGATGCCGTCGCCGGTGTACTCCCACGAGTTCGACGTGATCTTGTAGGCCTTGCCGATGCCGCCGGTGGCGAGCACGACCGCCTTGGCCTTGAACAGCGACGAACGCGACCGCTCTCGCGCCAGTAGCCGACCGCGCCGCAGACGCGGTCGCCGTCCTTGCAGCAGGCGCTGGATGGTGCACTCCATGAAGCACGTCGATGCCGCGTGCGACGGCGTGGTTCTGCAGCGTGCGGATCATCTCGAGGCCGGTGCGGTCGCCGACGTGGGCCAGGCGCGCGTAGCGGTGGCCGCCGAAGTCGCGCTGCAGGATGCGTCCGTCCTTGGTGCGATCGAACAGCGCGCCCCACTCCTCGAGCTCGAGCACGCGGTCCGGCGACTCCTGGGCGTGGAGCTGGGCCATGCGCCAGTTGTTCAGCAGCTTGCCGCCGCGCATGGTGTCGCGGAAGTGGACCTGCCAGTTGTCCTCGGGCCACACGTTGCCCATGCGCGGCGGCGATGCCGCCTTCGGCCATCACCGTGTGCGCCTTGCCGAGGAGCGACTTGCACGATCAGCGCGGTCCGCGCGCCGAGCGCGCTGCGCCTCGATCGCCGCGCGCAGCCCGGCGCCGCCGGCGCCGATCACGAGCGACGTCGTACTCGTGGGTCTCGTACGCTTCGCCTGGTCGCCATTAGATGACCTCGCGAGCGCCCGAGCGATGCGTAGCGGCCGGCGCCTCGCCATCAGAAGACCACCTCAGATCGCGGATGATGCCCATGGCCACGAGCCGCACGTACACGTCGGTCATGCCCCACCGCAGAAGAGGCTGATCCAGGCGAACAGCATGTGATGCTCGTTCAGCATGCTGATCGTCTTCCAGAGGTTGTGCTTGCTCGGGGCCTTCGAGAACACGTCGAGTATGCCCGCCGCAGAGGTGATCGGCATCGAGTGGCAGGAGATGGAGTAGAGCGTGAGGAGCCGTGGCGTTCACCAGCAGCACGACCGTCCCGACGCCCACCCCGAATCGACCGCCGAAGCTTGAACGCGAGCAGCACGTCGTACCAGAGGAACGCGAGGATGATCAGGAGAGCCAGAAGAAGTAGCGGTGGATGTTCTGCAGGACGAACGGAAGCGCGTCTCGCCGCTGTAGCGTCTTCGCCCAGTCGTTCACGCCGCAGCCCGGAGGCGATCCGAAGAAGGAGCGGTAGTAGGCCTTCCGGTAGTAGTAGCAGGTGACGCGGAACCCGCCCGGCACCCACAGGATGAGGAACGCCGGCGACAGGTTCCACCACGACCCCACGAGCGGCAGCGTCGACGTGCTGGCAGGTCGTCGAGAAGCACGGCGAGTAGAAGGGTGAGAGGTACGGGCGCGGCGTAGTAGTAGGCGTTCTGAACGCAGCCCATGTCGCGTCAGACGCCGAAGCTGCGCCAGCACCAGACGACGAGCAGGGGCTCGGTCCACCACGTGTCGGTGCGAAGCGTCGCGCCCGGTACCGCACCGCGCCGCGCTGGTTGCCGAGCCATCGAGTCCGCGCCGAGCGTCTGTCCATGCGTTAGTCCCTCGCGTATTCCTTCTCATCCCGTCGACGTAGAGATCGCCGCCCCAGCAGTCGTTGATCACGATGGCCGGGAAGTCCTCGACGACGAGCCGGCGGATCGCTTCGGTGCCCAGGTCCTCGTACGCCACGACGCTCGAGCTGCTTCACGAAGCGCGACAGCACGGCGCCCGGCGCCGCCGATGGCGCCGAAGTACACGCCCTTGTGCTCGCGGAGCGCGTCCTTGACGGCCTGGGAGCGGTGTCCCTTGCCGATCGTGCCCTTGAGCCCCAGCGCCAGCAGGCGGGCGTGAACTTGTCCATGCGCCCGCCGGTGGTGGGCCCGATCGGAGCCCACGACGTCGCCCGGCCGCGCCGGCGACGGGCCCGTGTAGTAGATGATCTGCCCGCGCACGTCGATCGGCAGCGGCTGGCCCGACTCCATCAGCGGCAGCAGGCGTCCGTGGGCGGCGTCGCGCGCGGTGTAGAGCACGCCGCTGATGCGCACGCGGTCGCCGGCCGTCGAGCGACTCGACGTCGGCGTCGCTGAGCGGCGGCGCGACCTCCTTGACGCCGTCGGCGCGACGGCGATCACAGCGTGATCGAGTCCCCTCTCCGGGGAGCGTGTCAGACTGGGGTGACACCGCACCTCTACCTCACCCTCGGCCCAGCGAGCTGGGGTCGGAGGCCAGACACACGACCATCTCCTTGTGCCGATGCGCGTGGCATTCGATCGTGACGGCGACCGGCAGCGACGTGATGTGGCAGGGATACGTCAGGATGTGGACGCCGAAGGCCGTCGTGTCGCCGCCTGCAGCCCTGCGGGCCGATGCCGAGCCGGTTGGCGCGGTCGAGCACCTCGCGCTCGAGCGCGTCGAGCGTTGGGTCGGGGTTGGGGCTGCCCAGCTCGCGGAACAGCGCCTTCTTGGACAGGCGCGCCGCCTGCTCGAAGGTGCCGCCCACGCCGACTCCCGCGATCAGCGGCGGACAGGCGTCGGGCCCCGCCGTCTTGATGCATTCGAGAATCCACGTCCTTGACGCCGTCGACCCCTCGGCGGGCGTGAGCATCTTGTACTTGAGCGGTTCTCGCAGCCGCCGCCCTTGGCCATGATCTGGATCTTGAGCGCGGCGCCCGCGACCAGGTCCGATGTGGATGACGGCCGGCGTGTTGTCGCCGGTGTTCACGCGGATCGAACGGGCGAGCGGACGATCGACGCGCGCAGGTAGCCTTCTGTGTAGCCCTGCCGCACGCCCTCGTTGATGGCGTCGGCGAGGCTGCCCGCCGGTCACGTGCACGTCCTGGCCCAGCTCGACGAAGCAGACCACGAAGCCCGTGTCCTGGCAGTACGGGATCCTCTTGGTCGCGGCGACGCCAGCGTTGTCCTGCAGGATCTGGAGCACCTGGCGTCCCGGCCGGCGAGCGCTCGGTCCCGAGCGCGCGGTCGAAGGCGCGCAGCATGTCGGGCTCGAGCGCGTAGTTCGCCTCCATGCAGAGCTTCTTGACGGCGTCGGCGATCGCGCTCGTGTGGATCTCGCGCACGGCTGCCCTTCGTCTGCCGTCATCGCGCAGGCCTGCGTGCAGCCGCTTCTTCATCTCGGCCGGCGACGACGTCTTCCTTGTGGGTCGCGAGGCCTCCAGCGGTGACCGAACGGATCCGATGACGCCGGCCGAACCGATCGCCCCAGAACATGTCGGTCGCGGCGGCATGACGCCGCGGCAGCCGGCGTCCACGGCGCGCTTGAAGCCGCGGCGTCCGACATTGCGGGACGTAGACGAACAGCCGAGCCCGACGAGCCGCCGAGCGACGGCGGCGACTTCGTGCCCGTCGGGCATGGAACCTCGTCGCCCAGCATGATCCGCGAGTCGCCGATCTTGAGTCTCCGGCGTGGCACGATCTGCCGCCGGGCGCGTTCGCCATGCGCATCCTCACCTTCGCGCCGAAGGCCCGCTTGTAGAACTCGATGCGCCCGCGGCGCCGTCCGACATCGTGAGGTACGGCGTGACCGCGTGAAACCCGCGGATCGCGCTCACGCTTGCGCTGTGCCGCCCTCTTCGCTCTCAGCCTGTCCCGCCAGCCTTGCCTTCTTCGCCTTGGCCATCGTCGTATCCCCCTCGACGGCTTAGAGCTTGAGCTTCTCCACCAGCTCGCGGCACGGCCGCCGCGGACTTCTGAAGCGCGGCGTTCTCCTCCGGCGGTGAGCTTGATCTCGATGATCTGCTCGACCCCGCTCGGCCGAGCTTCACCGGCACGCCGACGTAGAGCCCGTTCACGCCGTACTGGCCGTTCGAGGTAGGCGGCGCACGGCAGGATCTTCTTCTTGTCCTTGAGGATGGCCTCGATCATCTCCACCGTCGAGGCGGCCGGGCGCGTAGTAGGCGCTGCCGGTCTTGAGGAGCCCACGATCTCGGCGCCGCCGTTGGCCGTGCGCGTGACCAGCGCCTCGATCTGTCCGCCGGCAGCAGATCGGTGATCGGGGATGCCCGCCACCGTGGAGTAGCGCGGCAGCGGCACCATGGTGTCGCCGTGGCCGCCGAGCACGAACGCCGTGACGTTCTCGACGGAGACCTCGAGCTCCTCGGCGATGAAGGTGCGGAAGCGCGCGCGAGTCCAGCACGCCGGCCATGCCGATGACGCGCTCGGGCGGGAAGCCCGGACTTCTTCCACGCCAGCTGCACCATCGCGTCGAGCGGGTTCGTGACGAGGATCAGGATCGCGTCTCGGGAGCGTGGCGGCCACCTGGTCCACGCACCGCGCCCACGATCTCGGCGTTCTTGAACAGGAGGTCGTCGCGGGTCATGCCGGGCTTGCGCGCCATGCCCGCCGTGATGACGACGATGTCCGAGTCCGCGGTCTCGTCGTAGCCGTTGCGTCCCGCGTGAGCGCGCGAATCGTAGCCATGGATGCGGCCCGGCCTGGGCCAGATCCAGGCGCCTTGCCCTGCGGGACTCCTTCGAGGATGTCCACGAGCACGACGTCGCCCAGCTCCTTCCTCGACGGCATACTGGGCGACCGGTGGCGCCGACGTTCCCGGCGCCGATCGACGCTGAGATCTTGCGCGGCGTGCTGCCGCCATCACAAGGACTCCATCGTTCTTGATGATCGGCGGTGCCGAACTCGGAGCACTTCACTTCCTTCGCGCCCTCCATGAGCCGCGCGAAGTCGTAGGTCACGATCTTCTGCGCGATGCGTCTTCCATGCGCCGCGATGATGCAGGTCGGCCGCCTCGGTCCAGCCCATGTAGCGCAGCATCATCTCGCCCGAGAGGATCACCGAGCCCGGGTTCACCTTGTCCAGGTTCGGCGTACTTGGGCGCGGTGCCGTGGGTGGCCTCGAAGACGCGCGTGGCCGGTGTCGTAGTTGATGTTGCCGCCCGGCGCGATGCCGATGCCGCCCACCTGCGCCGCGCAGCGCGTCCGAGAGGTAGTCGCCGTTCAGGTTCAGCGTGGCGATCACGTCGAACTCGTCGGGCCGCGTCAGCACCTGCTGCAGCGTGATGTCGGCGATCGCGTCCTTGACCAGCATCTGCGCCGCGCGGGCGGCTTGCCGCCGCAGTCGTCCCAGGCGACCGCGACGGTCCGACGAACTCGCGCTTGGCCAGCGCGTAGCCCCAGTCGCGGAACGCGCCCTCGGTGAACTTCATGATGTTGCCCTTGTGCACCAGCGTCACGCTCTTGCGCTTGTTGCTCGATGGCGTAGCTGCGATGGCCGCGCGGATCAGCCGCTCGGTGCCCTCGCGCGACACCGGCTTGATGCCGATGGCCGACGTTGCCGGGAAGCGGATCTTCTTGACGCCTCATCTCCTTCTCGAGGAAGTCGATCACCTTCTTGGCCTCGGCGTACTCGGCGGCCCACTCGATGCCGGCGTAGATGTCCTCGGTGTTCTCGCGGAAGATCACCATGTCGACCTTCTCGGGTGCTTCACCGGCGACGGCACGCCGCTGAACTAGCGCACCGGGCGCAGGCACACGTAGAGGTCGAGCATCTGGCGCAGCGCGACGTTGAGCGAGCGGATGCCGCCGCCGACCGGCGTGGTCGAGCGGCCCCTTGATGCCGACCAGGTACTCGCGGAATGGCGTCGACGGTCTCGTCGGGCAGCCAGCTGTCGAACAGGTCTGCTTGCGCCTTCTCGCCGGCGTACGACCTCGGTCCAGGCGATCTTGCGGCTTGCCCTGTAGGCCTTCTGCCACCGCCGCGTCGAGCACGCGCACCGACGCGCGCCAGATGTCGGGCCCGGTGCCGTCGCCCTCGATGAACGGCGATGATCGGATGGTCGGGACCTGAAGCTTGCCGCGTGACTGATCGTGATCTTCTCGCCCGCGGGGATCTTGACCGTTGCCGGCCATTGAGCTGTGTCCTCCCAGGTTTATTTCAGCGCGCTCGCGGCGAACCCCGCCTCGAGCCGGCCGATGTGCTCGTGCGTCACGTCTGGTGCGGCGACCGTCAAATCCGAAGCTCCACCTGACACGTATCGCCTCCCACCCGGCGAACAGGCGGGAGGGCAGCAATGTGCAG
>ERZ1370068.392-contig-10354_pt1 | contig 29279 bp, 52 predicted proteins | sample MGYA00561227_ERZ1370068 | MGnify/ENA primary metagenome ERZ1370068 (study PRJEB38410, sample SAMEA6850437) | metagenome | study: Metagenomic assessment of the ecological functions of the soil: analysis of the soil microbiota associated with the...
AGTACTTCGTTCAGTTACGTATTGCTCATGGAGGCGTTGCTGCGTTACCTGGTGAAGCACGAAGGAAAGGTCGTTTCGCGTAAGGCCATTCTCGAAGACGTTTGGGGTTTGAACGAAGACGCACGGACACGCGCGCGATTGATCAACTTCGTAGTGCGTTTGCGGAAATATATTGAAGACGATCCGACTAAACCGGAACATGTTCTGACTGGTCAGAGGGGTGGGTTACCGCTTCGTTGCGCGCCGGAATAGATGGTGCGGCGGACGGAAGCCGACCCCGAATTTAGCTCTCCCGATCAAATCCTCGCGCCAGCTGGTGGCCGTCACAATCGCCGCGCGCACGCCCAACAAACCTGAAAATCTTTGGTGTAAATCGCGCGCTCGACCTTTCGCGCGTCTGGCTGATAGTCTCGGCCAGTTCATTTCGGTGGTGATGAATCCATTTTCCGTATGCGCGATCGCCCAGGCGTGGTGGGCAGCGGTATGGAGTAAGTCCTCGAGCAGATCGAGAGTAGTTGCTGTTTGCTCTGAACGGCTCGCCCAGAGTTCTCCGAGCTCGCATCCGCTCGAATTCATCCCGAAATCGTCGCCCAGCAGCCGTTCCACCGCGCCAGGCCAGCGCACTGGCTCGCGCCGGCTGCGGCTGGATGGGACTGGCAAACAGCGCAGCAGCATGATCACCATGGCGACGCTCGGCGACGAAGGTGCGCACTTCCTGGTGGGTGGCTTTGCTGCGCTGAGAGTTGTCGCCGGGAAAGGGAAGGCTCTGGGAAAACTGTATGAACACGCGCGACAACGACAAAGGCTCGCGCAGGTGCCGGCTGTCGGCCCCAAACGAAAGAACGTAATCGCCGACCATCGTGCCCAGCGTCGCGCTGAGCGCACGTTGGTACGGCGAGTCCAAACGCCTCGGCGATTGAAACGAACGTTGTCGAACCACCAGGCATCGGTTTCATTGAACCAATGCAGCAGGGAAGCGATTGTCGAGGCGGTCGCGCGGGATGAGGCATCGTCGAGCAGCATGTCCATTTCTTCGGCGCTAAGCCGCTCGGAGTCGTTTTCAATCAGGGCGGTGGCTTTGGTGAAAGCCCAGGTCATTTGATCGTTGGCCGCTCACGCGCACATTCCCAGCGCTTTAGCCATGAGTACAAAAGTTACTGGGCTCGCCGGTGAAGGGGAGCCTGCAACCGGGGTGAACCGCAACCGTCTCAAGACGCTGAGTTCGAGAAGTTTAGCCAAGCCGCTTGGAAATGTCGCCGACGGAATGTATGCCATTATTTGCCCGAGCAGTCAGTACCACCTGCGGTAGCGGGTGGGTTGTTGCCAGCTGTCTCCGGAACCAGCCCGCTACCGCAGGCGGTACCAACTGGAATTGGCCGCTCACTTCATGAACGAAGAAAACAGCGTCCAGCCATCCTCAAATTCTGTGGTCGTCAGGGGCAACGCTTCGGGGGCTTGGCAAAAGACCGCAACCGTCCAGGTCGCTTAGCGAGAGCAAAGCAGTCACCAGGGCCGGGTCGAATTCGATCGCCGCGCTCGATTGGTGCGCCCGCGCGTCTTCCTCGCTCATAGCCGGACGAAACGGTCGGGCATCGGTCAGCGCTGCGTAAGAATCAGCCACGCGCAGGATTCGTGCGGCCAACGGAATCTCGTTCCGCCTGAGCCCATCGGGGTAGCCAGAGCCATCCCACCACTCATGGTGCCAGCGCACGAGCAGTTGCACCGCGCGATCGAGCGCCGGCGCCTGCGGCCTCCTGTTCGCCAATCACCGGATGTCGCGCCAGGTCGGCCCGCTCTTCGTCGGTAAGTGAACCGGCGCGTTGAATGTAGTCTCTTTCCATCGCCAACTCGCGAGATCGTGCATCAGTGCGGCGGCGCGCAGAGACCCGCGATCCTGAGACGCCAGGTGAAACGCGCTGCCAGGCAGCTTCAGCAATCGCAGCAACGCGCGTGGCATGCGGATTAGCGTATTGCTCGAAGCGATCAGCGGCAGCGGCTAACTGCAGGAACGCTTCACGCGCGACGTGATTTTTCAATGTTGGCGAAGCGTGACATGAAGAGAATTTCGATTGCGAATTTCGGATTGCGAATTTCGGACTTCGAATTTCAAAACTCAAAACTCAGAACTCAGAACTCCAGAACTCAGGACTCGGGACTCAGGACTCGGGACTCAGGACTCAGGACTCAAAAATTGTTATCCCACTTTGCGAGACTTTTCAAGTTTGCGCAACAGCGCACGCGCAGGCGCGCTGCTCGGATCGATCGCGAGCGCCTGCTCTGCTTCAGTTTGGGCGCGCCGGGGAAACCCCAGGTCGAAATACAATTCTGCCAGCATCGTGCGGAAGAGCGCGTTTTGAGGTTCGAGTTTGATTGCCGCCTTGATTTCGTACTCAGCCGAGCGGCGAGTAGCTTCGCTGGCCGCCAGGGCGCGACCGTAGTGGCGCTCGATAGCGAGCCTCGTTTGGCGCCAGCCGCGAGGCATTAGCGAGGTAAGTAATCGCGGCATTGATTCGACCCACTTGCAGTGCGGCCACTCCCTCTCGAAAATTGAATTCTGGCCGATTCGATTCCGTGGCGGGACCCGCGTCATCAAAGCCGCTTTCGTTGGAGCGACTCTTCTGGGTGTTGGACGCGGTGGTTTTGGCGCTAGTCTTCGCAAATTGCCGTGCTCGCTCCATGGCCTTATCGTAAGCCAGTCGCGCATTGGCGTCGGTTAGCGTTTCGTAGGCCTGCGTTATCCGGAGCGAAGGCGGAGCTGATTTGAGCGTGCAGCGGCGTGCCGGCCTTAAGGTGGAACCGATCAGGGTGGTAACGTCGAGCCAGCGCGTAGTAAGCATTCTTGATTTCGTCGTTGTCGGCCGTGGTCGGTAGTTGGATGATTTCGTAGTAATTGACTGCCTGGCTGAGGCGCTGCAAAAGTTTTCCACTTCGATGACTTCGGCGTTATCGGCTGGCGGAGGAGCAGGAACTGCCGGCGCCACGGGCTTTGGTTCGGGAGCTTTTGCGGTTCCGGTGCGGAAAGCATTTTGCCAAAACTACGTTCTACCAGACCGCTGAGAGTGAGCCGTAGAGCACGCGGTAGGTATCGAGTTCGGCCAACTTGCTGAAGCGCAAGCACCTCTTCAAGTTTTGCCGGCTGGTCGAGACGAGAAAGCAGGATGCCCTCGGGAGGCAGAATATTGCTCGCCTGAGCAACGTCGGAAGCGCGCGAAAAGTCTCGCCCGGATTTCGAAAGCGCAGGGCGACAAAATCCACCGGTAGCCTGTGCGCCGCCTCCTTGAGCAGGGCGGCGCAGTCAAGTTTCAGGCCCGTGGTTTCATCCAAACGGGCTCGCGGGTTAAAGCCCCAGTCACCGGTGGTCCAGAGCAATGCCACTCGCAGCACGTCTGACACCACGGCAGCCATTTGTTCGTCCAGATCCTTCTCGTTAAGCTTACCTTGCGCCCGCAACGCCGCGGCCAGGCCGAGGTCCGACAGATTGTTCCCGAAACTGGCGCATTCTGCTTCTGAAACAAGGCCTCGTTTGATGAGGTATTCGCGCAAGCGCAGCGTGCGCACGTTGGCAGCCGCGTAAACGACTGCACCGTTCTCAAAATAGACGGCGGCTTGCACGCGGTCGTGCTCAAGTCGGAGTGTCCCGGACAAACTTTTGATAGTATCTCGCGAATGAGTTCCGCGAGTGGCTGTTCGGTAAGAGTCCCCTTCATGTGTTTTGGTTTTGCGCGCGAACCTGTTTGACAAGCCTCAGTCTGTCGTTTTGGGCATCAACGGTTTCTACGCGGCCGGCGACAAACTGAAGTCTGTCGGACATCCCTCGTTAGCATCATAACGCACGATTTAGTTAAAAAGAAGCATGGCTTTGACACGCCTCTGGCGCAGTCTTATATTGAACTTACCGAGGACAATTCGAGTCATCCCGAGCGTCAAGCTGCCCGACTTCATTGAAGCTATGTTAGCTGGGGGCAGCCAATGATCCATGGTTCTCAAAACAGAGAAAACGGTGGGCGAAAGTCGTGCCGGCAACAAGAAGCCGGGCGTCGAACGGGCGGACCGCAACCAGGTTGCCCACCTGATCGAGCAGCTGAAGCAACGAACTGTCGAACTGGAGGAAGCGAATCGTGAGCTGAGACACGTCTCGCGCACTATCGTTCGCTCTTTCTGGCGCGAATGTCGCATGAGTTGCGCACCCCGCTGACTTCGATCCTCGGCTTCGCTGAGATCATGCTCGATCAGGAAAAACTGACCGAGGCCCAGCAGCGCTTTTGTCAGAAGATTCAGAACTCGGGGATGCAATTGCTCGCCAGTCTGAATCAGCTCGTCGATCTGTCTCGTCTGGAGGGCTGGCCCGGCTGAGCTTTTTCTCACGAGTTTTCTGTCCCTGATACTTTGCGTGAGACCTGTACTGCGGTGTGCCAGGACAGGCGCAGAAGCGCGAAGTAAGAATCGAGTGTGATCCGGCGCCGCATTTGAGTACGATTGTTTCCGGACGAGGGACGCTTGCGGCAGGTGCTTTTACACTTTCCTTGCCTGGGCTGTCAGCCGCAGCGGGCAGGGACAGTGTGTTACCGCCAGCGCCGAACTTATCGACGGGCCCTTTTCTTCGCGTGCAGATTGAAGACGAGGGCGAGGCGATAAAAGATATGGAGCGTGTTTTCGATCCGGCCGAGTCGCCGCGGGCGGGCAAGACTGACCTCAATGAACTTGGCATAATCATCGGCAGACGTTTGCTGGAAGTGATGAAGGGCACGGTAACGCTCGAGAATCGGAAGTCGGGCGGCCTGCGAACGCTGATCGAATTGCCGGCGGGGCCGCTCAAGGTTGAAACCAGTAGCCGGCTCGTGGTTCCGAATCCCCCAACATGGAAAACATTGAAATCCGCGAATGCACGGCGATTGATGAACTCGACCACTGTATTCGCCTGCAACGAGAAGTCTTCGGACTTCCTGACCTCGAAGTGTCTCCGCCGCGCCGGCACTTGATCGTGTCGCGCCAGGCCGGCGGCTGGACGTTGGGCGCCTTCGCGCGGCAAGGGCGATGCCGACGGCTCGTCGGTTTTGTTCACACCTCGCTGGCGGTTCGCAGCGGCAACGAGATCTTTGGGTACTCGCACATGATGGCAGTCGATGGGGAATATCAGAACCAAGGGCGTCGGGGCGCGGCTGAAGTGGAGTCAGCGAGAGCGCGCAATTCGGGAAGGCAAACGCTTTATCAAGTGGACCTGGGATCCGATGCAGGCGCGCAACGCCTACTTCAATCTCAACCGGCTGGGCGTGATGGTGACCAGCTACGCGCGAGAATTTTTACGGCACTGACTATGCAACCAACCCGGCGCTGAACAGTGCCGAAACAGCCGGGAGCGGTCCCGGCATCGATAGCGATCGTTTGTTTGCCGAGTGGCAGCTGAATCTGATCGGGTGATGCGATTAGCGCCGGTGGCTGGCGGCACTGCCGCAGCCGCTCGGCCCAGCCAACCAGATCCAAGCGACCTGCAACCCGCAGCGACCATTGACATCCCGACCGACTGGACCAAACTATGCAAAGAGAATCCCGTTCAGGCGCACGAGGAACAAAGTTGCGCGTGCGACGAGGAGTTTCAAAATGCGTTTGCGGCTGGACTGGTCGCCGCCGGCTTCGAGCGTTCGGTCAGAACAACCGCGCTACCTGCTCTATACCGCAGGAAGCCTGCGATCCGTTTAGAACTCTCAAGACCGGCGGATCCGGGTAATGTCTTTGGTTTCGAGTTTCTCTGTGCCACTTTGTGTTCGCTGTCTCTCGGTGCGTGAATTCACCGAGCAGAGCCACCACTACGGAGAGCTGTCACAAGGGACCAAGAAGCTGCAGTTCGTCCGCGGCCAGCGACTGGATCCGCGACGCGTTTAACTTATGACGTTCACTCGTTTCGATCGCTACGTGGACCGGCACGCGCGAAGTTTTACCGAGCGGCTGCAGGCCCTTTGCCGCATGCCTTCAGTGGGCGCGCGCGGCACGGGCATGCGCGCGATCGCCGGAAACCGTCGAACAGCTGATGCAGCGAGTGGGCATCGGCACGAAGTCGTTTCGCGTCGGCGCCGGCTATCCGATCATCTACGGCGAATGCGGCGCGGTCGCGCAGAGCTTACGTCGTCTACGGACACTACGACGTGCAGCCGGTGGGCCATCTCAGCGAGTGGTCGGTGGGGCCCTTTGCGGCGACGATCATCGACGGCAAGCTCTACGCTCGCGGGGCCGCCGAACAGCAAAGGTGATCTGGTGGCGCGGCTGGCTGCGGTCGAAGCCTATCAAAAGACATTTGGGAAACTGCCGGTCTCGCTGCGATTCTTTGTTGACGGGGAAGATGGATTGGGCAGCCCGAGTCTCTATCGATTTCGCTGCGGAGAACCCTGAGATGTTCGCGGCTCAGGGTTGCCTCTGGGACGAGGGCTACAAAGACACCAAAGAGCGCCCGGTTATCAGTCTCGGTTTTAAAGGCATACAGTTTTTGGAACTGCGTGCGCACGGCGCGCGGACCGATCTCCACTCGAAGTGGGGCGCGATCGTTCCTAACCCGGCGTGGCGTTTGGTGCAGGCGCTCGCGACCATCACATCTCCGAAGGGCGTGATCACCATCGACGGGTTTTCGTCGTGCGTGGCGCCGATCAGCGAAGAAGACGCGGAGGCGCTCAAGGCGATCGAGCTTGATGAAGCCGGTCTGAAACGGAATTTCGCATTGGCGGCTGGGTGCGTTCGTTGAAAGGGCGCGGCGCTGGTGAAGGAACACATCTTTGGTGCAACCTGCACGATCTGCGGAATTCAGACCGGCCACACTGAAGCGGGCGTCAAGACGGTGCTTCCCAGCACGGCGTTGGCGCGACTCGACTTTCGCCTCGTGCCCGATCTGACTCCGAGACCTGTGCTCCAGCTGGTCCGCGAACACCTGGACGTGCGAGGCTTCAAGGATATCGAAATCATTGAACTCGGCAAGCGCGCCGCTGGCGAAGTCGTCGGCAAGTTCGACGGTTGCTCGTGCCGTGATTGGTTCGGCCATGGAAGTCTATGGCGTCGCGCCGCTGGTCTATCCGATGGATCCTTCGAGTGGACCGGTTGGGCGCAGTTTGCGGCGTCTCAACGCCGCCGACGCCGGTGGCATCGTTCGGCATCAGCTATGCAGGGTCAAACCCGCACGGGCCGGATGAAAACATTCGCGTCGACGATTTTCTGCAGAGCATCAAATTTATCGGGCGAGTTATTCATCAGGCTGGGTGAAACCAAAGCCAGGACCAGCGGGATCACAAAAGTGAGTGGCGCCCGCGAAGGCACGCACTACGGTTTCGCACAGTTAAGCGTCGCCGCACTGAAGCAGAACAATTTGGAGGACTAGTTGGATTGGCCAAAGCGCAAGCAGTCAGTCAGGAAATCGAAAACTGCGGAATGAGATTCGTCGTCACGAAGACCTCTATTATGTCCTCGACAATCCCGAGATCTCGGACGCGGACTACGACGCGCTGCTCGAGCAGCTGCAGACGACTCGAGCAACAACATCCCGAACAAATAACGCCCGACAGTCCGACCCAGCGCGTAGGTGGCAAGCCGGCCGAAGGTTTTCCCAGGTCGTGCACCGCCGCCCGATGCTCTCGCTCGACAACAGCTACAACATCGATGAGTTGCGGGCCTTTGACCAGCGCTGCCAAAAGCTCGCTGAGGGACGGCGGCTCGAATACGTCGCGGAGCTGAAGATCGACGGCCTCTCGCTGTCGCTGCACTACGAGCATCAGCTCCTCGTGCGCGGGAGTGACGCGCGGCGACGGCCGCGTCGGCGAGGATGTTACGCTGAACGCGCGAACGATTCGCAGCATCCCGCTCAAACTGCGCGCGCGCCAGATCCTCAAAGCTGAAATCTCAAATTTGAAATCTCAGATCTCAGAACTGGAAGTGCGCGGCGAAGCTTTCATCCCGCGAAAAGTGTTCGAGCGAATCAACGCCGAGCGCGAAGAGCAGGATGAGCCGCGCTTCGCCAATCCGCGCAACGCCGCCGCCGGCACTATCCGTCAGCTCGACCCAAAAATCACCGCCAGCCGCAAGCTTGAAATGTTTGCCTATGATTTGCTGGCCGGCGAGCGCAAGCCTTTCGCGACGCATTGGGAATGCGCTCAACTGGCTCGAGAGCGCCGGCTTCAAAGTCAGTCCTGAGCGGAAGCTGTGCAGCTCGATCGACGAAGTGATCGACTTCGCCGGCAAAGATCGAGGCCCGCCGCGACGATTTGGACTACGAGATCGACGGACTGGTGGTGAAGGTAAACTCGACCGCGCTACAGGACGAGTTTGGCACCACGAACAAAGCGCCGCGTTGGGCCATCGCTTGCAAATACGCCGCGCGGCAAGCCACGACGCAAGTGAAAGACATTCAGGTGCAGGTTGGCAGAACCGGAGCCCTGACCCCGGTCGCAATCCTCGAGCCGGTAAGCCTTGCCGGCACCACCGTCGCGCGCGCAACTCTGCATAACGCCGACGAGGTGAAGCGTCTGGACGTTACGCATCGGCGATTGGGTCGCTGATCGAAAAGGGCGGCGACGTTATTCCCAAAGTGCTTAAACGTCATCCAGTCGAAGCGCACGGGAAGACTGAAAGCGTTCAAGCTGCCGGAAGTAGTGTCCGGTGTGCGGCGGCGAGATTTCGAAACCTGAGGGCGAGGTGGTGTCGCGCTGTGTGGCCGCCGACTGTCCCGCGCAACTCGAAGGTCGCCTGCTGCACTTCGCGTCGCGTCGCGCGATGCGCATCGAAGGCCTGGGCGAATCGCTGGTCCATCAGTTCGTCGAAAGCGGAAGGTCCGCGACGCCGGCGATCTGTATAGTCTGACCCTCGACGACATCGCGAGCCTCGAACGCATGGCTGAGAAGTCTGCCTCAAACCTGCTGGCCCAGATCGAGGCGAGCAAGCAAAAGGATCTGGCGAATCTCGATTTACGCGCTCGGCCTGCGTCACGTCGGCGACCGCACCGCGCACCACGCTCGCGCGGCAGTTTGGGTCGCTGGAGGCGCTCGGCAAGGCGACGGTGGAGGAACTTGACGACGTTCCGGAGATTGGCCTGACCGTGGCGCAGAGCGTGCGCGATTGGTTTGACGACTCCGGGAACGTCGAGCTCTGCCGGCGTTTGGACGCGGCCGGGCGTGCGCACGAAGATGGAGAAGACCGCGGGGCCAACTGACGACTCGCTCGCCGGCAAACTGTTTGTTCTGACCGGAACGCTGGCGGCGTACAGTCGCGATGAAGCGCGGGCCGCAATCGAAGCTCGCGGCGGTCGGGTCACTTCTTCGGTCAGCAAGAAGACCGACTATGTCGTGTCGCGGGCGAAGAGGCGGGATCTAAGTTGGACAAGGCGCACGGAGCTGGGAGTGACTGTGATCGATGAAGCCGCGTTCAAGGAGTTGTTGAAGTAGGACAGGCATTCCACGCCCGGTGCAGCCTTGCTGGGGTGGTCGAGCCTATAACTCTAAATCTCTTCTGTATAGTGATCTGAATCAAACGGAAGATGACAGACCAGAATGTCTGTCCTACTTAGGAGAGACAAACATGGCTACGGCTGAGAATCAAAGACGAGAAGCTCGAACTGCTGTTCACGATCTTTTGCGACGACGTGCGCCTGGAAGTAGGCAACAAACTTTCGTTCATGGGCGTGTTTCAAAACATCATGGTCCAGCAGGTGCCCGTTTCTCTAATCAAGTTTGCCGTGGTCAACCACTGGCGCGGCGCCGGCACGCATCTTTCCGAGGTAAGAATCCTGACGCCGGATCGCCAGCATCACATCGTCGCCTCGCAGCCAACCAGCCTTGAGATTACGCCCGGCGGCTACGCCGACAACATCAGCTTTTTGTGAATGTGACTTTCCCAGCCGCGGGTCAGTATTGGGTGCAGACACTCGTCGACTCAAACCTTTTCGACGAACAGCAACTGACAGTTTCTGATGGACGCGAGCCGCAGACGGACGAAGCGTTCCGGAGGCCGTGAACTAGTAGGCGACACATTTAGTGCGGTACCTGTCACGCTTCTGGTCGCGCCGTCGCGACTTGTCGAGGAATGACGCAAACCAACGGTCGCGACATGCAAGCCAAGCGGAAGTCTGCCTCCGTTCGACTAGTACTCAATTCCGTAGAGCTTGATCTTTGAATTGAGGCGTAGTTGGTTTGATGCGCAGCAGCTTTGCGGCTCGGGCCTGATGTCCTGCGCGTTTGATCGAGGGCCAGTCTGATCAGCGCCGGTCTCAAACCGCTGAACCTCGTCATAAAAATCGATGCCTTCGGAGAGATTCAGTGTCCGCACGCGGTTGGATTCGTCGGTGAATGCTTTGTCGCGAGCGAGCGTTTCAGTCTCTCGCAGCATCGAGTCCGCGAGATTCAACAGCCGCTGCACGCGGTCTCGCGGCGGGCCTTCTGCTATTTTCAGTTGTAGCGGGTTGGCGGTGAGTGTGGGTTGTGGGCGCTGCTCGGGAAAGCCGCGCCGATCGCCCTGGTTGATGCCTGCTTCCGGTCGCTTCGCTGACGTCAGCTCTTTTTCAGCCCTCATTGAACCCCCTCTAAAACTTGCCTGAGCTTTGTTTTTCGGGAAGAACAGTTTGCACAACTGTCCTCCAAGCGAGATGCGTAGCGACTTTGTTATACGCGTCAGGCGGGCGATGGTTCCCAAACTTGGAAAAGAAAAAGCGAGGCCTGCCGGAATCCCAAATTTGAGATCAGACTCGTGTCCCAAAATTGAGATGAGACTAAAGGCAGAGGTCAGAAGTCAGAGGTCAGAGGTCCGAAAAAGTCAGAGGTCAGAGTCAGGACCAAGTTCTAGCCGTGACTTCTGACCTCTGATCTCTGATCTCTGGTGCGGATGAGAGGACTTGAACCTCCACGATGTCACCATCACAGGCTTCTGAGACCTGCGCGTCTGCCAGTTCCGCCACATCCGCATGCGGGGAATGCATTATGCGAAGGCGCTTCGAGAGTGTCAAGAATGCGCGAAGTTATGAAGTCAGAACCGGGAGCGGAGTAAGACAGGAGCAGGAGGCAGGGGCAGGAAGCAGGTACGCGGGCGACACTCGTTTCCCTCACTTGTCCTTTGCTCAGACACTGCTGCTCTTAGCATGCCGTGACGTTAACCTGCTTACTGCTCCTGCCTCCTGCTCTCTGTCTTACCCGGTCGCTACCGCTCCCGGTTCTGACTTCGTGTTCAATCTGATAATGTAATCAAGCCGTGCAGCCTGATAGCTATGACTGAAAAAGAGCGAGCAGTTCAAGCTCTGAGCGAACGTATCGCGAACGTTCGCGCGCGGATCCGCTGCGGCCGCCGAGCGATGCGATCGATCGCCACGGAGGACATAACCCTCATCGCCATCAGCAAGACTCACCCGGCGGAGTTGTTGCGAGAGGCGCTCAACCTGGGACTGACTGACCTGGGCGAGAATCGCGTACAGGAAGCCGAAGGCAAAATTCTTGAGGTGGGCCGCCAGGCCGCGCGCTGGCATCTCGTCGGACATCTGCAATCAAACAAGACAAAGCGCGCCGTCCAGCTATTTGACTATATCCATTCGCTTGATTCCGTTTCCTGGCTCAGCGTCTGGAGCGGTTGTGCGAAGCGGAGGGGCGAGCGGAACTCCCGGTACTGATTCAAATCGATCTGGGCGGAGAAGCGACCAAGACCGGAATCGATCCGCAAAGTCTGCCGGCATTGCTGGATGCCCTCCGCGAGTCTTGAGCGCGTGCGCCTGACGGGTTTGATGACGCTGCCGCCGTATTTTGAAAACGCTGACTGCGGCCGTCCCTATTTCAAGACGCTGCGCGGATTGCGCGACAAGCTGCAGCGCGAGGGCCGCTTTGGGGAACGCGGCGGCGAACTCTCAATGGGCATGAGTCATGATTTTGAAATCGCCATTGAAGAAGGAGCGACGATGGTGCGCGTCGGCACCGCGATATTCGGCGCGCGTGGTTAGCATCCGGTAACGCAAACTGTTAGTTTGCGTCCGACTTCGATTAACCGGTTTCAACGAGCAGGACGCAGCTTGCAGCCCAATCGCAAACTAACAGTTTGCGTTACCACTGATGCGCATACTTGGAAATATTTATTGGTTTGTTAGCTCGGCGGTCCTCGTCGGCATCGTCGCCATTATCCTCCTGATCGTTTTGCGAATGATCGTCAATAAGGCTGACCTGAATCCTTTTGCCTGGACTTCATTGACGATGCGCCGCCTCACGGATCCTTCTCATTGGGCCGGTGCGCCGCGGCCTCATGGGCTTTGGCGTCGATCCAAAATACGCGCCCCTGATCACCATCCTGCTGACGATTCTCTTCGGATGGTTTTCGCTGCAACTCGTCACCGGTATCGCCAACACCCTGGCCGGAATTCTGACCAGTCTCAGCCGCCAGGCACGCAGTGGATTCCGGATTGTGGGCTACGTGCTTTACGGATTGCTGAGTCTCTACTCGCTGCTGATTTTCATACGCATCATTTTTCCTACGGCCGAACGAGCTACGCAAATCGCGCGATGCGATTTTTGCTAAACGTGACTGAGCCGCTGCTCGCACCATTGCGCCGGATGTTGGCAGCGAGCAGCGTGATGCGGTCCTCGCCCATGATGGGAAGGCTCGACTTCCTCGCCGATCGTCGCCTTTATCATTATCTGGGTCCTCCACGGTCGCGATTGCCAGAACGCTCCTCAAGGGCTGGCCGATCGTGTTTTTGGCTGAGGAGTAAAGAGCAATCAGCTGTCAGCAGTCAGCAGTCAGCAATCGGTGAAGAGTGAAAAGTGAAGGTGAAAAGTGAAAAGTGAAGGTAAGAGTGAAGGGTAGAGTGAAGCGCGCAGATAGTCAACGGCACTCAGTTCCCGGCCTTGACCTTTACCATTCGCCTTTCACTGACTGCTGATCCGTTTGACTCTTTCGACCCTTCACTCTTTCGTGAACGCTGATTGCTGATTGCTGACTGTTCGTCTTGCCTTCCGACAACGATGATTGACTATTCCGAAAATAATGGGACGTTGACGTTCAAGGTTCGGCGTCGTGCCACGTGCGTCGCGGAGCGAGATCGTCGGCGAACATGATGGCGCCCTGCGCGTGCGAATCGCCGCGCCGCCAGTCGATGGCGCTGCCAACGATGAACTGGTGCGCCTGCTGGCGCGTGCGTTCGGCGTCGGGCGTGGTGCGGCTGCGATCACCGCCGGTCAAACTGGAAAACTGAAAACAGTGCAGAGTGACCCGCGGTCGACCCGCGGTGTTGGAGACTCTGCGGTAACTTTTCTGGCAAACAGCAATCAGCAGTCAGCAAACGGCATCAGCCAACCTCATACCTCATTCGCTCTGGTCCTTGTCTCGCCCGACTGCGAATGGCTGATGGTTGATGACTGTTCTGCTGTCTGCTGATGCTGACTCGACGACCTGACCTCCTACCTCTGGCCTCCAGTGTCGTCTCAAGTTTCCTTGTGATATATTTTCCTGCCAACAATCCGCATTTCTATCTCAGAAGGACCTCTGCAAATGTCAGGACACTCGAAGTGGCATAGTATCAAGCACAAGAAAGGCGCGCTCGATGCCAAGCGCGGCAAGCTGTTTACCAAGTTCATCAAGGAAATCACGGTCGCGGCGCGCTCCGGCGGCGGTGACCCCGAAGGCAACGCCCGCCTGCGCAAAGCCATCCTCGACGCCAAAGGCGGCAACATGCCCAACGAGACCATCGAACGCGCCATTCGCCGCGGCACCGGCGAAGAGGAAGGTGTGAACTACGAAGAGATCACGTACGAAGGCTACGGTCCGGGTGGCGTGGCGCTCCTGATTGAGTCGATGACCGACAACCGCAATCGCACGGTCGCGGAAATTCGTCACGCGTTTTCGAAGAATGGCGGCAACCTCGCGGCTGCGGGTGCGGTCGCCTGGATGTTTGAGAAGAAGGGTTACATCGTCGTCCCTAAAAGCGCGAAGTCGGAGGATGAGCTGTTTGAGATCGTCACCGACGCGGGCGCTGAGGACCTGCGTGATGATGAAGACAACTTTGAGATCATCACTGCGCCCGGCGATTTCGATGGCGTGCTCGAGGCGGTGAAGAAAGCCGGCGTTGAACCGCAGGTGGCTGAAGTTGAGATGGTCGCCGAAGGAGTACAAGAAGCTCGAAGGCGCCGAGGCCAAACAGATGTTGAAGCTGATGGAAGCGCTCGAAGACCACGACGACGTGCAGAAGGTGTCCGCCAACTTCGACATCAGCGAAGCGGATATGGCGGCGGCATCGTAGAACAGTGGTCAGTGGTCAGTGATCAGTGGCCAGTGACAAGTGATGAGGACTGAAGACTCCAGACTCCAGACTGAAGGACTCCAGACTCCAGACTGAGGACTGATTCCATGCTTACCCCTAATCCGCGGTAAAACCCTCTGATAGATTGACCGGGGAGCATTCGAGCAACTGATTGCTCCTTACCAAGTTGACCAGGGTCGAATCACCGTGGACGTCGGGACCGGAGACGGCCTCTTTGTCTACAACTCTGCGCGTCGGAATCCTGACCGGCTGTTCATCGGCATCGACGCCAACAGTCGCCCCCTGCAAAAAATCTCTGAACGAATCCATCGCAAACCCGCCAAGGGCGGTCTGCCCAACGTTCTGTTCTTACAGGTCTGCTGTTGAGACTCTTCCATCGGAACTTGATGAAATAGCCCGACGAGGTTCACGTCAACTTTCCCGTGGGGAAGTTTGCTGCGTGCTGTGGCCCTCGGTGACGAAAATCTTCTTAACTTAAGACGGCTGTGCGCGCATGGCGCTCTGCTGAGCGTCGTAGCTGGCATCGACATCGAAAGAGATCGCGCCGAGATCGACCGGCTGCAACTGCCGGCAGCTGGATGCGAACTACCTAAGCGCACGTTCTGCCTGCGACGTACGCGTCCGCAGGCTTCGAGATAGTCGAAGCGGAGAGACTGACCGGCGCTGCTATGTCAAAGCTGCCTACTTCCTGGGCGAGGCGACTGTAGGGCAGGTTCCAAACCGATCGTTCATCCGCATCTGTGGCGAGGGCGGTTGATCTCCCTTTCCTTTTTGAAGAGCGCTAAAGGCGCGAAATAGGGTGCAGGATTGAGGTTGACCAACCCTTTCAGGTTACCGATGCCAATGGAGAATGTTGGCTCCAGGGCTTGCCAGCGCAACCCTGGGCTGGAATTTGCGAACTCCTTCTGGAGCAGATGGAACCGCGTACTCTTTGTTCATGGCGATTTCGCGCCTTGGCGCTCCAAGGAGATCGGCCGTATTTGCTGGCATATCGGGGTTAGCGACGGCAATGGCCTGTCGCGCAATGACATCTCCGGGTCGCGCAATGACATCTCCGGGTCGCGCAATGACATCTCCGGGTCGCGCAATGACATCTCCGGGTCGCGCAACGACGTTCGGGTCGCCAACGACGTCTCGGGTCGCGCAACGACGTCTCGGGTCGCGCAACGACGCTCCGGGTCGCGCAACGACGTGCGTCTCCGGGTCGCGCAACGACGTCTCCGGTCGCGCAACGACGTCTCCGGGTCGCGCAACGACGTCTCAGGGTCGCGCAACGACGTTCCGGGTCGTGCAATGACGGCTGGCGGTCTATCGTCCCCTACGCGGACTGGATTCTCCTCCGCGCTTGGTATCGTTTGACTGTTTGCCGTCTGCCGTTTGCTGGTTGCTCAGTCGCTGCCGCCAAGTCTTCATTCGCCGGTCCTTGTATCACTTTCCCAGTGCGTCGTAGCGCGATCCGTGGCAGGACAGTCCCAGGTGTTCTCCGGAAGTGTTCCACCTGACGATACAGCCGAGGTGGCGGCAGACGGCAGAGAGCTCGTGCACCTGCCCCTCAGGATCTCGATAAACGGCAACCTTGCTTAGGCCGCGTGAGACAATTGCGCCTGCGCCCGGCTTGATCTCGTCCACCGATTCCACGTCGCCCGCAACCACCAGATCCGCGTATTGCATCGCCACGTTCAAATTCTCTTTGGCAAACGCCGGCAGGGCTTTCAGCGTGATGCGCGCCGGATCGTAAATCGACCTCACGGGTTCTTGCGACCGAAAATGAGATCGGTCAACAGCATCCCGGCGATCGTTCCGTGCGTCATCCCATTACCTGAATCACCGGTGGCGATAAAGACGTTTTCCTGGTCCAGGGATTGCGTCCAATGAACGCGAGGCCGTCAACCGGCTCCATCACCTCACCCGACCAGCGATACTCGATTCCTTCAACCATCGGAAAACGATGGCGTGTCCAGCGTTCGAGCGCACCTGAAGCGCTTGTTGGCGTCGTCTCGCTGCCCGGTCTTGTGATCTTCGCCGCCGACGATCAAGAGGTCGTAAGCATCCGCGCCTTTGCCGATAGTTTCGATGCGAATGTAGTGATAGGGATCGGGCGTATCCCAGTAAAGCCACACGCGTGACCGACCGGCGCGGAATGCGCGCGCCGATCACGTAAGTTTGATACGCCGCCTGCTTGGTGTGAATCGCGATCAGATCGTTGACCGGCGTGTTAGTGGCAACAACCACGGCGCCGGCGGTTACGACGCCGCCACCACTGGTTTCAACGCGCGCTTGCTTCGCCGCCTTCGATTTCTTTGGCGTGAGTTTGCGTGTAGATTCGTCCACCCTTTTCCTTGATCGCTCTGGCGAGGCCGGCCAGATACCGAAGCGGGTGAAACTGCGCCTGACGCGGAAAGCGCAGCGCCGGTCCGGTGTCGTACGAAGTCCCAGGGAACTCGCGCTACTTTTCAATGTCGGTCTGTGACGCACGGTGCGCGGCCTCCAACTCGTCATCGAGCACTTGCTGAGATTCGCGTGGCGGCACAAACAAGTAGCCGTCAAGCCTTTCGAACTCACACTCGATCCCCTCCTGCTCCGAGATTGCTTCAACGGCATCGATGGCGGCCGAGTGACTCTCAGCGCGCCAGCCGCGCGCCGTCTTCCCGTGCAGACGTTCGAGTTCGAGATAACGATCGTCGAAGGGCGGTGACGAGGTGTGCGGTTGTTCTGCCGGTCATGCCGCCGCCAATCGGCCCATCATCCAGGATCACAACCGACTTGCCCTCGCGCGCCAAAAATAAGCAGTCGTCATTCCGGCGATCCCGGCGCCGACGATGCGTGACATCCGCGTTGGTCCTTTCCGCAAGCGACGACTCAGCGGCACTTCAGCCGTGTCCATCCAAACGGACCGGCTTTGCCTTCGAAACTCTTCTTCATTTGAGACTCCTTCAAACTGGCTGTAGCCATACGGTACGCGCATCGTGAGGTCTGCGCGTGACCTTTGCATACACTCCACCGCGCGCCAGTGCGAGATGCGTTGTGTTGTTCGGAATGTGCAGCAAAGGAAGTGCCGATGGAAAATGCTGAATAAACTCGGGTGAGAAAGAGGTTGAGGTCCGGAGCGACTGTTGATAAACAGCTACGGCCGGGAGGCCGTGGATAGTCGAAAGAAGAATGGTCGAGCGCCGAAGGTGCGGCACTAAAAATCGCGTCATAGCGCAAAAGAGGCCGCCCTGCGGGCCTCGACCTGATTCCGGCGCGATCCCCGGCCTTACGGCCGCGGCTACTGAATGCCAGCCTTCGGCGCTGAAAAACACCACCGAATGACAAGTGAAGTGAGTCAACTATGTCATTGCTCTTTAAAACGGTTTTTGAACTGCCGTCAGCCACCGGGCTAAAGCCACGGGTGCTAATGAGAAGAAGTCTCCAGTTAGACCAGAGTGTTTTCTGCATTTGAATTGACAAAGATAATGGTCGCAGGCTAATTTGCAGTTGAAGCGTCGCGTTCGTTTAGGAAGATGAAGCACCAAACTCAAACCACTGGCAGTCGGTACTCCTATTATTACCTCGGTGGCTCTCCGGAGGGAGAGAGGCAGGGGAGGACTGTTCGCCGTGAGTTGATGTAAGCGACGAAAACAGAGTTTCTGAAACCGGCCACTACCTCCAACGCAGGAGGGGTGGCCGGTTTTCTTTGTGCGTAACGCAACCTGCTACCACCCCACGCGGGCTGCCCGCGCGGGGACCCCGGTTAGTTTGCAGTCTGATTGGGATTTGAAGAATTCGCAAACTAACAGTTTGCGTTACCAAGAGAGGTTTTCAACATGCTCTTAGAACAACAGGAACAGCTATTAGCCGACCACACTGACATGCGAGTTGTACCGCTCAACGCGGACGAAGCTCCCGCTGATCGAAATCGCATCGTGCAACTCAGTCCCGATCATCCCGGCTTTCGTGATGTCGCGCTACCGCGCGCGCCGCAACCAGATCGCTCAGCTTGCGCTCCAGCTATCAACCCGGCGAGGAAATTCCGGAAGCGCCTTACTCGACCGAAGAGCATGAAGTCTGGCGCACGGTCTGGGCGGCGTTGGGGCCGGCGCACGTGGCCCATGCCTGCGCTGAGTACCTGACCTGCGTGCGGCAACTCCGGTTCGCGCCCGATCGCATTCCGCAGTTGCGCGAAATAAACGAGAAGGTCCAGGCGTTGAGCGGTTTCGGCTTGAACCGGTGGCAGGCCTGGTTGAACCGCGCGTGTTTCTTTGAGTCGCTTGCCTCAGGCATCTTTCTTGTACGCAGTATATTCGGCACCACTCGACGCCGCTTGTACACGCCTGAGCCCGATGTGGTTCATGAGATCGTGGGGCACGCGGTGACGCTCGCGAGCACGCGCCTGGCTCGAACTCAATCGCCTGTTCGGTCAGGCAGTGAAACGCACTTCGTCGCTGGATGATCTGAATCGGCTGTCGCGCGTTTACTGGTTCACGATCGAGTTCGGCGTGTTGCGCGAAAATGGACGCGCTGAAGTAGCCTGCGGCACCGGGCTCTTTGTCGTCGGCAGGCGAATTGGAAGCAATGCACCGGGCGGAACTTCGCCCGCTTGATTTGGAGGCCGCGTCGCGACATGAGTATGACCCGACGCACTATCAGCCGGTCTTGTTCTGCGCGGACTCGTTTGAGACGATGTACACATCGCTTCGTGAGTTTCTGATTGCATGGTAGCCACTGCTCAACTTCAACCTGCGACCTTCGCGGAGTTTCTCGAGGAAGCTAAACGCGGCAACGTGGTCGCCGTGGCGCGCACCGTCGCGGCTGATTCGCTCGACCCGGTTGATGCTTTTGTGAAGGTCGCGGGCAAGGCGCGTTTCGGCTTTCTCTGGAATCGGTGGAGGGCAGCGCGGGCGTCGCCGACTTTTCGTTTCTCGGCGCGGACCCGTACATGATTGTTCTGCGGGCGCGGCGACAAGACCGTGATTGAAAAGGATGGTGGTACTCTGAGACGCGGCCCGAATGCGTCACGGAATATCTCAAGCGGCACTTTCAGGAAAATCGACTCGCGAACGGCGTCGACCTTGGTCCGTTTGCCGGTGGGGCGGTGGGCTACCTGGGTTATCAAGCCGCGAACTGGTTTGAGCCGGCGTTGAAACGCAAGACCGCCGCGCAATCCGATCTGAGATCTCAAATTTCACGATCTCAAATCTCACACCACTGACGACGACGCTCTCCTGATGTCTTTTCGCACGCTCGTTGTATTTGACCGCGCCCGGCGTCAGACGAAAGTCGTTTCGGTAGTTTTTGTTGACGAGGCGGGCGCGAGCAAATTGCGTCTTGCAGGAACTCTACGACGCCGCGGTGCGGCGAGATTGAGCGCGTCGCGCAAGTACTGCTGGCGCCGGCACCGTCTCCTCAGGCGCCGCAGTTGGCCGCAGCCGTACCAGCTCGCGACGCCGAGAAGACATCGGTTTCCTCCAACTGGACCCAAGCGGATTTTTGCCGCCGTCAGCGAAGTGAAGGAACACATTCTCGCCGGCGATTGTTACCAGGCGGTGATTTCGCAGCGCTTCGCGCGGCACGTGACGGCCGGTCCAGTATCAATTTACCGTGCGTTGCGTCGGACCAATCCCGCGCCGTACACCTACCTGCTGAAACTCGGGAGTGAGGCCATCATCGGCGCTTCTCCGGAGATGCTGGTGCGTTGCCGGGGCCGGCGCCTGATTACCGGCCCATAGCGGGAACTGGCGCCGCGCGGCGCCACCGAAGCGGAAGACAACCTGCTTGCCGAAGAGATGCGCGCTGATGAGAAAGGAAGTCGCTGAACATATGATGCTCGTCGATCTCGGACGCAACGATCTGGGCCGAGTCGCCGAGTTTGGCTCAATCAAGGTCGAAGATCTGATGTCGGTCGAGCGTTATTCGAAAGTTCAGCACCTGGTGTCAAGTTTGAGTGGACGACTACGAGCGGGCGCTGATCGTTTTGACGCCCTCGCGGCGTGCTTTCCCGCGGGCACGGTCACCGGCGCCCCGAAAGTGCGCGCGATGGAAATCATCTCGCGAACTGGAACCAGACGAGCGCGGTGTCTACGCCGGCGCGGTGTTGTATTTCGACTACGCCGAGAATCTGATTCGTGCATCGCGATACGCACGATCGTCTTGCGGGATGGCGAGGCTTCGGTGCAGGCGGGTGCCGGAATCGTCGCCGATTCGGTGCCGGAGCGCGAATACGAAGAGACGGTGCACAAGGCCCAGGCGCTGCTGCGCGCGATTGAGTTGGCGGAGGAGGAGCGCTAACCGCCAAGACGCCAAGACCGCCAAGACTAAGCAGGCATCAAGAGGGTTTTGGCCTTTCGGTAATTGTCATAGCGGCCTTTCTCCTCCTGGCGTTCTGGCGACTTGGCGGTTAATGCAAATGATCCTGGTTATCGACAACTACGATTCGTTCACTTTACAACCTGGTCCAATACCCGGGCGAGCTTGGCGAGGACGTCGTAGTGCGCCGGAACGATCGAGACCACGCTGGACGAGATCGAGGCGAAGCTCCCGAGCAGGATTCTAATCTCTCCCGGACCGGGACGACCGGACGACGCGGGAATAACACCTGCGCTGATAACGCGCTTCGCCGGACGCATTCCAATCCTCGGCGTCTGCCTGGGTCACCAGGCTATCGGTCAGGTTTTCGGCGGACGCGTGGTGCGCGCCGCCACGGTCGTGCATGGCAAAGCCTCGGAAGTTGTTCATGATGGGAAGTCGATCTTTCGCGACGTGGACGCGGTCTTCAAAGCCGGCCGTTATCATTCGCTGGTGGTTGAACGCGAGAGCCTGCCGGCCTGCCTGGAGATCTCCGCCGAGACGCGCGACGGCGTGATCATGGGGCTCAGACACCGCGAGCAAAAGATCGAAGGCGTGCAGTTTCATCCGGAATCGATTCTGACGCCGGCAGGGAAGACAGTTGCTTGCAGAACTTTCTTCAGATCTAGATCAGCAAGCAGCAATCAACGCAGTTCAGCGAATCACGCAGTCTAAGTCTCAATCAGCGGTGCTAGACTGCTGACTCACTGACACGCCTGACTGCTGACATGCTGATTGCGTGATCTGCTGCTTTGCTGGTCTCCGTGCTACCGTAAGCGCATATGCCGCTGCCAATCAAACCACCATTTCCGCCGATGGAAGCCCTGCTGGTCAGCGAAATTCCGGCGGGCGAGAATTGGGAGTATGAGCCAAAGTGGGACGGTTTTCGCTGCCTTGCTTTCCGCGACGGTGACAACGTCGAGCTGCAATCGAAGTCGGGCCAGCCGCTCGGCCGCTACTTCCCGAAATCATCGAAGCACTGCTGAAACTAAAAGCGTCGCAGTTTGTCATTCGACGGCGAACTGGTAATCCCGGTTGGGGACCGGCTCTCCTTCGACGATCTGCTGCAACGAATTCATCCGGCGGCGAGTCGCGTGGCGAGGTTGGCGCAGTAGACGCCGGCGCATTTCATTGTCTTCGATCTGTTGGTCTGACGACGCGGGCAAAGCGACTTCATCGACCTCCCGCTCGCCAAACGTCGCCCAAAGCTCGAGAGCTTCGCGAAGAAGCACCTGGCGAAGAATGAGACAATCGAACTGTCGCCCGAAGACGAATAGACATCGTCAGTCGCGCGCGAGTGGCTGTCGACCACCGGTCTCAAGCTCGACGGCGTGATTGCAAAGCGTCTGGATCTTCCCTATCGCATCAGGCGAACGCGACGGCATGCAGAAGGTGAAGCGGATGCGCACGGCCGATTGTGTTGTCGGCGGCTTCCGTTACGCGTCAAAAGGAAAGGTCGTCGGGTCGTTGCTGCTTGGGCCTGTACGACGATGAGGGGTTATTGCATCACATCGGCTTCACGCTCCAGCTTCAATGAGAGTGAAAAGAAGGAGCTGACTAAGAAACTCGAACCGCTGATCGCGCCGCCAGGGTTCACCGGCAACCGGCCGGGCGGACCAAGTCGTTGGAGTACGAAGAAGACGAGCCGAGTGGGAACCGCTCGAAGACGAAGCTGGTGGTTGAAATTCAGTACGATCATTTTACCGGCGGCCGCTTTCGTCACTGGCACCAGACTCCTGCGTTGGCGGCCGGACAAGAAGCCGAAAGCTTGTACGATTGACCACAGGTGCGGTAATGGAAATTTGCGGCCTCAGGCAAACCAACCCGTTCGCGCAAGTGGTTCTGAGCAGAGCCGCTATGCAAGACGTCTGGCATAAACTCGGTTTCGACGATGCAAACAAAGTTCGTGGCTGCGATTTGCGTCGTAGTATACCGCCGCCGCTTGTAGCTGTTGCGGTTCAGTCTCTAATTCGAAAGCACGACCGGCCAGTCCTTCTAATATGCGCATCTTAGGAATCGATCCTGGCAGCGAAACGACGGGCTGGGGCGTCATCGAAGGTAATGCGCCGGCGCTACCGACCTGGTCGAGTGCGGCACGATTCGCGCATCGCAGCGGGCAGAAGTTTCCGTCGCGCTCTGCTGCGGATTGCGAACGCTCTGGAAGAAATCATCGAGCGTCATCGCCCTGACGCTTGTGCAATTGAGGATGGATTTCTGGCAACCAACGTCAAGGTCACTTTGAAGCTGGGCCAGGTGCGCGGCGTCGCCATGCTGGTCGCATGAACGCGCGGCCCTGAAATTCACGAGTACTCACCCAGGCTCGTGAAGCAAACTCAGTCGGCCACGGCAACGCCGAGAAATTTCAGGTGCAACAGATGGTGAAGACACTGCTCTCGCTCGGCCAGCGTCCCGAGAGCCGCACGATGCCGCCGATGCACCTCGCCGTGGCAATCTGTCATTTTCACCATGCCTGTTTTGCTCAGCGCCTGCTGGCGTCGCAGACCGGCACGAAACTAACCAGTCGAACCTTAGCCTCGCAATCCAACTCGATACGCCGCGCGACGTCGTGTCTCCCGCCAAATCCGCTGCTGGCTTTCAAAACCTGATTGTCCGCTGAACTGCTCACGCGGACTCTTCAGTTCACCCCTTCCAAACAACGAATGTAGGGGCTGGCTGAGGTGTGCTCTCAGGCCGGACTCGGAGGTCCGCCCTTACAAAGGAGGTGCGCCCGTAGTGAAAATTCCACACGTTCACTCCCTGCGGAGGCTCTCAGCCGGTTTGCTTGGCCTTATCCTGCTCTGCTTGCCCCTGGCAGCTTTTGGCAAGCGGCGTGTGCCCGCCGGTGGTCGTCTCGCGGTGGTGGTGGACGAACGCCTGTCGGCCCTGCGAACAACGCCCGAGTTGAACGGCGTCCTGCTCAGACGAGTCGGCCGGGGTCGTTTGTTGCCGTCAGGGGCGAGAAGAGGAATCGCGCGGGAGTGGTTTTCTACCGCGTCAACGTCACCAGCCGGACCAGTGGCTGGATACAACGTGAGGCACTCGTTTCTCCAACCCGCGCCGGCGACGATGCCAGGCTACTCAGTCTGATCAAGGGATCGGAGGATTTCGATCGCATCGTTCGCGCGCGAATTTTTCTCGATACCTTTCGTTTTCGCAACTGCGGCCGGAAGTCTTAATGATCTACCTCGCAGGCCGCCGAAGACATCGCCGGGCGGCTCTCGCGCGATGCCTCACGCCGGCTCGATGAAAAGAGATGAACGCCGGGGGCGCGCCGCTCTTCAGCTACTACCCCAACTTCAACGAACTCGATCGCTACAACCGTCAGGGAATCACATTTCTCTTCGACGCTCAGGCAAAACGCTTTCGCTACGATGGCGAAGGTTGGCAGGAGTTGGCGCGCCGCTACCCGAAGAGTCCCGAAGCTGCCGAGGCGCGGAAGCGACCGGAGTCAACGCCAAAGTAATCTCATGGCTGGGAAGGGGGCTTGCCCCCGCCCCTTCAATGCCACTCCAATACAAGCGGGGGCATGCCCCCTTCCCGACCTTGAGACTCCGGGCATGAGCGTTGCATACAAACAATCCTTTGCCTACGAGCCTGCAAAGGCGTAAGATTTCTTCGCCTCCTTCCTCCTTCTTTCCGAAACCCTCGAGTGCCACAGGGAGCCGTGTATGAAAATAAGGAAGCCGCTCGACCGCGGCCGTCGCTCGTTCGGATACTCCGCACTGCTGCTGCCGACAATTGTTCTGGCCCTTGACTGTTCACGCTGGAGCCCGGGCGCAGCACTCGTGCGGCCGGGCCCTCCGTCGTTGGCGTTCAAGCGCCGGGACTTACAGCGTGCAGGAAAACCTGACGTTCAGGGCGGTCACGGTAAATCGGACCGGCGACATCTCCGGGCCCGCGACCGTTGATTACGCTACCGCTGACGTCACGGCCCTGCAGCGCTTTGACTACACGCGCGCGGTTGGCACCCTGCGCTTTGCGGCGAACGAGTCGAGCAAGACAATCGACATTCTCATTTCCGAAGACATCAAGCTCGAGGGCAGTGAAACCTTAACCATTACGCTCTCTAACGGCACGGGCCAGGCTTTGCTCGGCACTCCGTCGACCGGCTTCGATAGTCATCGTTGACGATGCGGATCGAGAGTGGCTCAAACCCGATCGACTTCACCGACATTTTCGTCGGGCAGCAGTATCACGACTTCCTGGCGCGCGACTCTGACACCGCGGGCCAGAGTTTCTGAGGGCCGTGACTCGATTAACTGCGGGTCAAACTCAGTTTGCGCTGCTGACCGGCGCACGAACGTGCCGCGCGCGCGTTTTTTTCTCTCCGATCGAATTCCAGCAGACCGGTTATTTCGTCATCCGGGCGTACAAGGCGGGTTTTGGTAACGCCCGGTCGAATCCACGCTACCTGCCCTTTCTGCGTGACCAACGCCGGCGGGCGAAAGTGTAGTCGTCGGCTTTGGTTCATGGGAGGCGCAGCTTCGCGGCCAACCGCGCGGCTTACCTCGAAGAGTTTGTTTCGCGTAACTGATTTCGTGGCCGCTTTCCCGCTGGGCCTCAACGTTCTTACCTACGTGGACAACGCTGTTTGCCAACGAGGGCGTGATCCCTGACGGCCAACGAGCGACAAGCTGCCATCAACGCGTACGGGAACGGCAACACTTTCGACGCGCTGCGGCGCTCGCGCGAGCGTTATCGAAAGCGATACCGTTTTCAACGCGCAGTACAACTCGGGCTTCGTGCTCATGCAATACTTTGGCTTTCTGCGTCGCGACGCTGACGACGCGCCTGACAACAATTTCAATGGTTACTGACTTCTGGCTGAACAAGATGAACCAGTTCAGCGTAGCGGGAGAGAACGTGCGCGATGACGACGTCGCCCTGGCGCGCGTCAAGCGTGCCGACATGGTCGAGTCGTTCTCGTCTCCGGCGAGTATCGTGGTCGGTTCGGTTTGTAGTCGTAGTGGCGCAACTCCGTGTGCGCCCCGATGCGTGCGCCGTTAACAACCTGGTAGGCGGACACCTTGGTCGCCCCGACAATTCGTTGGGCCGCCGAGGCGCGACGCAAACTAACAGTTTGCGTGTCCACTACTTCACCGCAAATACCCAATCCGCTTTGAAGGGAATTGAAGTGAATGTCTCGCCAAACTTCTGCCTCGGCTTGTGTCGATCGTTCTCCTGGCGCTGCTGCTGTCCGCAATCGCCTGTCAACAATCCACTCCGTCAACTAACCAAAGTGCAATGAACACCAGCGACTCCAAAGCCTGGGATTCGTATCTAAACGAATTTCTCGAAGCGTACCTTGTGGCGCGGCCGGACTTTGCAGTGCATGCCGGCCGGCACGAGTTTGACGGCAAGCTGCCTGACTGGAGCGCGGAAGGTTTGGCCAGAGAGGCGAAGCGGCTCCACGCCGCGAAGGATCGCGTGGCGAGTTTTCCTGAGTCCGCACTCGATGAGCGGCAACGTTTCGAACGACGAGTATGTTGCGGCGCAGATCGACTCCGATCTGTTCTGGCTCGAGTCAGCCGAGTGGTCGCTGCGCTGCCCCCAGTTTTACGCCGACGCAATCGATCCGGATGTTTACGTGTCGCGTGAGTATGCGCCCTCGAACAACGGCTCAAAGGCCTACACGCGCCTACGCGAAAGCTATTCCGACGGCCATCGATCAGATTCGGAAAACATGCGTACGCCCCTGCCGAAAACGTTCGTCAATATCGGACACACCACTTACGGCGGCCTGGTTTCGTTCTACCAAAAAAGACGTGCCGGCGATCTTCGCGCCGGTTAAAGACGAACAGCTCCAGAAGGATTTCAAGGAAGCGAACGACGGCGCCATCAAAGCGATGCAGGAGATGGATGCCTGGCTAAAGACGCAGGAAGCGACCGCGAACGACAACTTCGCGCTCGGCGCTGAAAAAGTTTCAGCCAAGATGCTGATGGCCACCGAGCGCGTCGATGTGCCACTCGACAAGCTGGCGGAAGTCGGCCGGAAAGATCTCGATCGCAACCTGGCGGCGCTCAAGGAAGCCTGCGCGACCTTACGCCCTGGCGTGCCGATCACCGAGTGCGTAGCCAAAGCACAAGCACACAAACCGACGGGCGGGTCCGGTGGAGATGGCTCCGCAAACAACTCGGCGATCTCAAGTCGTTTCATCCTCGAGAAAAGAAGGTGGTGACGATTCCGGGCCCGGAAGAGGCGAAGTGGCGGAAGCGCCCGCTTATCGCCGTTGGAATTTTGCTCTGCATCAACATCCCCGGGCCTTACGAAAAAGCCTTGCCGTCGATCTCATTACATCGCGCCGCCCGATCCCGCCTGGTCGCAAAAGGAAAAGGACGCGTACGTGCCGGGCGTGGGCAGTCTGCTGTTCACTTCCGTGCACGAAGTTTGGCCCGGACACTTCCTGCAGTATCTCCATGCAAACCGCTCTCGCCTTCGAAACTCGGTCAGCTGTTTGTCGGCTACGCGTTCGCCGAGGGTTGGGCGCATTACACTGAAGAAATGATGTGGGACGCCGGGCTCGGGAACAACGAACCGGAAATGCACATCGGCCAACTGCTCGAAGCATTGCTGCGCAACGTGCGGTTTGTTTCGGCGATCGAGATGCATACCGGGAAGATGACGGTGGCGGAGTCCGAGAAGATGTTTCTCGAAGCAGGGTTACCAGGATGCGGCAACGCGCGCCAGCAAGCCGCGCGCGGCACGTTTGATCCGGCCTATCTCAACTACACGATGGGCAAGCTGATGATCCGGAAGCTGCGCGAGGACTGGACCGCGACTCGCGGCGGCAAGCAGGCGTGGCAAGCGTTTCACGATGAGTTCCTGAAGTACGGCGGCCCGCCGATTCCGCTCGTGCGCAAGGCGATGCTGGGCCAGGCACAAGGTTCACTGTTCGAATAGGCGGGCTTGTCTATTGACACGTGCGGACTACCAAGGAAGAATGACTCGCCAAAAGGTCGGTTGCGGCGGTTCACTCAACAGGGGAAAGGGTTAACAAGGGAATGGCAAACATTCGTTGGCAAAAACATCCGCAAGAAAGAGGTTCCCTTTATGTCACGTCGTTGGTACCTGTCGGCAGCTTGGTCTGGCGCTGCGTTGTTACCTTTCTCGTCGCCTTTGGAGTTTCGGAGTCAGGCAAAGCACAAAAACTTGCTCGGTCTGTGAGTGCTCGAAATTCTGAACCGGCCGCACGAGAGTCGATGAGAGTGGTCGTCACTCCTTACGGGCCAACGCAGGGAAGCCATCGACGCAGCAAAAGCTGATACAACGAGTCGTCCTGAGGTGAAACGGCTGCTCAAGGGCACGAAAAATCGCCTGCTCCATTTTGAACTGATCTCGCCAGACTCAACAAGGCGGGCGAGAACACGCCCAACTCTGCCTCGCAACTTTCTACGACTACACCAACAACCGCATGGTGACAGCCGAAGGGTCTTTCGCAGCGCCTGCGGCCGTAAGACTTTCAACTTCCACCGAACAGGTGGCGCCGAGTGAAGAGGAGTTTCAGGCGGCGGTGAAGATCCTGGAAGGCGATCAGAATCTTCGGCAGCGCGCTGCGCTCGGGTGAGTTGAAGACGTATGCGCCGATGCCGCCGGTGCTCTATCCGAACAAGTCAGGCGAGCGCGTGGAACGAACTATTTACGTGGGCGTGCGGCCGAGCGGCAGCAGCGGTTTCAATCACGAAATCGTCGGCGTGGAACATGATTCGCGAGACTGTGATTCGTTACCAGAAAGGCGCACCGCCGACCTCGCGCGCTACGCCCGACGTCTGCGCCATACCGAACTCCGGTCAAGCCACAACGGCGAATGGCACCGCCGGGCAGTACCAGTTTACGGTTTTGATACTGGCGGTGCTGAGTTATGGAGTTTCCTGGCGATTCGACCGTCGGCCTCCTCCGGAAACTCAAGCGAACGTTCGGGCATTGAGCTGCGTGACGTGAAGTATCGCGGCAAGTCGGTGCTCAAGCGGATTCACACGCCGATTTTGAACGTTAACTATGACACTGAGCTGCGGGCCTTTCCGCGATTGGCAGTATCAGGGAGGGCTATGTTTCAGGCGACCGGCACCGACGTTCCGGGAACCAACGGCGGCGTACGCGATTGTGGGACCAACATTGCCACCACGGCCCTGGAGTCTGGAGACGATACCGGAAACTTCAAGGGGATTGCCTTCTATCGGGAAACCAACCCCGCCCAATTAGTGCTGGTCAGCGAAATGAATGCGGGCTGGTATCGCTACATTGCGGAGTACGGTTTCGGCGATGACGGCACGATTCGACCGCGCTACGGTTACGGGGCTACTGACAACAGTTGTGTTTGCCTGACCACTATCACCATGTTTATTGGCGCATGGACTTCGACATCGGAGTCGGCGGCAATTCGATCTTTGGGATCGACGAGCGGGCGCAGTCTTAATACGGAAGCCAAAATGTTCCGGTTCGCCAGTGCGCGCCAGGCTGAACTTCCTGGTCACCAACCCCGCGACCGGAGACGGCTACATAGTTAGGCCGAACAGTAGCAACGATGGCACTGGCGAACGCCTACGGGATGGGTGACATTTTTGGCTGCTGCGGTTCCAGGGTACGGCCGGCAGCCCGGGTGAACTTTAACGATCCGAAACACCGACACGCGACATGCCAACATTGATGCGTGGGTCAACGGTGAAGGCGGCAATGGCTGCAAATTCTGGGAACGAAGTACAA
>ERZ1370068.4858-contig-391_pt1 | contig 29276 bp, 28 predicted proteins | sample MGYA00561227_ERZ1370068 | MGnify/ENA primary metagenome ERZ1370068 (study PRJEB38410, sample SAMEA6850437) | metagenome | study: Metagenomic assessment of the ecological functions of the soil: analysis of the soil microbiota associated with the...
TTACGTATTGCCCAGACGCTCGCGCGCGGGGCGATCACGCGCCTACGATCCCGTGACCGGCCACCTCGCCTCCGATCATCAGTGCTCGACGCCGTCGTTGTCCCCGCCTACGAAACCGATCGGGCTGCTCCCGGGAGCCACTGAGTGGTCGGGGCCCGCGCCCGACGGTCGAGCGCGTGCACGACGCCGACTTCCGCACTGCATCCTCGCCGTGAACGGCGCCAATGCGATCACGATGAGCTACGACGACGACGACTTGGTCGTCGGCGCGGGCGGCCTCGCGATCGTCCGCGACGCCGCGACCGGGCGCGTGCTCACGACGGCGCTCGGCGACGTGACCGACACCCGCGACCATGACCTGAAGCACCTCACCCACTTTGGCGCGCCGCGTTCAACGGCACGAGCATGTTCGACGTTCAGCCTACGCAGGACGACTCGGCCGCGCTGTCGCGCGCGCACTGAGACGATCGCTGGCGGCGTGACCAGGACGCTCACCTACGTCTACGACGCCGCCTCGCGCCTCGCCGAGATCCATCAGAACGGCGGCACGATCGCGTCGTACGCCTACGACGCCGTAACGGCAAACTGCCTGAGCCTCACCCACCAGCGGCGGACGGCTCAACGGCATCGCAGCCGACGCGCAGGATCACCTGCTCCAGTACGGCACGACGAGCTTCGACTACGACGCGGCCGGCCAGCTCACGACGAAGACGGTCGGCGGCCAGACGACGACCTACGCCTACGACGAGACCGGCAACCTCCTCGAGGTGAATCTCCCGAGCGGCACCGTCGTCGAGCACGCGGATCGACGGCGCGAATCGCCGGATCGCGACGGAAGGTGAACGTGGACGCTCGCCGAGCGGCCTCTACCAGGACCGCGTCCGCCCGATCGCCGCGCTCGACGGCGGCGTGCAACGTCGTGAGCCGCTTCGTCTACAAGCGCTCCCCGGCATCGCGCCCGACTTCATGATCAAGGGCGGAGCCAGCGCCGTCCGCATCGTCACCGATCCGATCGGCAGCCCGCGCCTCGTGGTCGACGTCGCGACCGGCACGATCGCCCAACGGATGAACTACGACGAGTTCGGCAACGTCACCCTCGACACCAATCCCGGATTCCAGCCGTTCGGATTCGCCGGTGGGCTCTACGATCCCGCAACCAAGCTCGTCCGCTTCGGTCTCCGCGCGACTACGGACGCGCGACCGCGCTCACCGCCAGGATCCCGCGCTCGTCGCCGAGGAGAGCCTCTACCCTACGCCGCGAACGATCCCGTGAACCAGGTCGATCGGCTCCGGCGGGTCTCGAACGACTGGGACGACTGGTTGAAGGACGAGACAGCCGACGTCATCGGCGGTGGCCTCTGGCGGGACGATCCGCTCGCCCCAAAGAGGCCACCGCGTTCGAATCGCGAAACATCCGAAAGGCCATCGACGAGCTCGCGGCCGACGCAAGAGCCATTGGGCCTCGCTCGGGAGCTCGACGATATCGCCGAGTTCGCCGCCAAGAATCGCCTCCGCCGGCGAAGATTTGCATCTTCGTCATACCGCCGTCGGGCTCGCTGATCGGGCGGAGGCCGCCGATCGGAACATCGTCGACCAGATCCTCGTCGAGCAGTCGCCGGTCGAGCCCGGAGGTGGTGCCGCCGCCATCCGCCCGGGCGCCGAGAGCATCCTCGGCCCCATCAGGACGCCATCAAGGGCGCGTTCGAGGACCTCTTCCAGCGTCCGTTCTGAGCATCGCACGGGCCGATTGCGTCATGGGGCCTTCGCTGCTCCAGTGTCGCAGCACGATCCCGCGAAATTGTCGGTAGGTTCCGTCTTCTCTGAGACCCATCGAGGCCGAGTCGCGCTCGGCCCAGGCGTTCGCGGTCCCGCTGGTTCGTCGGCTCCCATTCGCGATTGTCGATGAACCACACCTCCTGGGTATCCTCACCGAAATCGATGAAGTTCTTCTTCCGGCCAAGCTCTTGCCCGCAGTAGTAGGGGCGACATCGCCGTAGCACGTAGGCATTCGGCCGCGAGTGCGCCTCGGCGAACTGCACGGCGCCGCGTTCGTCGTCCTTCCAGTAGTAGGGATTGAAGGAGCAAGTTGCCGAACGCGATCGCCTGGAGCGCAATGACCGCCGCGACCGCGAAGCGCGAAATCGCTCCGCGCCGGAGGAGAGCGAGCGCCAGCGTGAGCGGCACGAGCGGCCAGACGAACAACAGGTGGCGCGGATGAAGGGAAACTCCGAAACAGCGCTGTAGATGAAGGGGCCGGCGAGCGACGCCGCCGGGAAGACGACGAGCGGCACGAGCAGCTCCCAGCGGCGATCGGGCCGCCTGGCCGCGTCGCGCAGCAGCAAGACGTACAGGACGCCGACGGTCGCGAGCGCGAGACCGGCGATCGCCAGTGCCGGCCATTGCTCGCCCACGACCACGCTGAACGATTTGGCGTGCAAATCGTGAAGATTGGGACCGAACGACGACCCGAATACGAAGGCGTAGAGATAGTAGGCGAGGTTTCCCAGGAGAAGGGTCGGGTCCAACCAACCCCGGCGGGCTTGCCCGCGGCGATCTTTTGGAGCAGGAGCGCCAGCAACGGAAGCAGGAGAGTCGACGCGATGAGCTGCGTCAGCACCGCCTTCGTCAGATGGCGCGCCGGCACTCGCCGTCCGCGGCCCGCGACCACGATGGCAGCGACGACGGCCAGCTGACCGATCATGAGAAAGACGTGAAAGAGGTGCGTCCAGAGCCCGAGACCGTTGATCACCGCCCAGACGAGCGCGGGGCCGAGCCGCGCGCCGCTGTCGTACCAGCGCAGCATCGCCCACCAGGAAGCGCCAGCGAGAAGGAACCAGAGGCCGTAGCCGCGTGCATCGGCGGCATGGAAGGCGAGGAACGACGAGAATTGCGCCAGCGCCACCGTGAGGAGTGCCGTCCGTGCACCCCAGAGGCGCGCGACGACGAGGTAGAGCAAGATCAGCCCGAACTCGATCTCGACGAATGACGGCAGGCGGAGGAAGAATTCCGAGTGCGGGAACGCTCCGCGCAGGGCATAGAGCACGAAGTGCGAAGCGGGAGGCTGCGTGTCCTCCGCTTGCACGCGCTTCGAGGAGATCGTCGAGGCCGGTCGCTGTGAGCGCCGGATCCACGGTGAGTCCTTCGTCGAGCCAGAGACTCTGGGTACCCAAGCGCGGCAGAAGGAGAGCGCTGCCGAGGATCAGGATCGCGCCGAGGGCCACGACGGCCTTCTACGTGGTACCTCGACGCGACGGCGCGTCCGTTGCGACGGCAGAGAGACCAGACGAGACACGGATCCCGGCGCGGCGCTCACGGTCACGGCACCGTGACTCCGGTGCCAGCCGGCGACGTCGGCGCGGGCGCTTCTTTGCGCCGCTGTCCGATCGCGACCAGAAGCAGAAAGCAGGCGAGCACGGCCGCGGCGCCGAGCGTCGTGACGGCGGTCCACGCCCATCCCTCGAGCCCGAGACGCTCGATCAGACCATAGCTCGCGACGTAGTTCGCCATCGGGACGGCGATGAGCGCGAGCACGATCCAGCGGACGCGACGCCCGAGCGCCCCGCCCACGACGTCCCACCGCGCGCTCGTGACGGTGAGCGCCGGCAGGGTCAGCAGCAACGCGTCGTAGGTCTGGTGGTACGTTCCGGTCAGCACCGCGAGGCAGATGATGCACGCCGTCAGCGAGCGCTTGTCTTCGTCCTGACGCCGCGCCAGGCGCCAGACGGCAGCCGCCGCGAGACCGAATACGAAGAGGGTGAGCGCCGCGTCCCCTGCCGTGCCGAGCGCGCGGCCATGCAGCCCGACCGGCGAGAAGGTAGGCGTCGACGCGATGGACGCTCTCGCCGATACTGGTGAAGCGGTTCTGCCCCCAGCTTGCGTAGTTGTCGTGCACCGACACCAGGAAGGGCGCGACGCCGCCGGCGGCGTGCACGAGCGGGACGGCCACGATCAGCCGCGACACCAGCGCCGCGAGGCCGGCGCCGAGCAGCGCCGCGCGGGTGTCGCCGCGGACGAGCATGAGGAACGCCGTCGGTAGGCCGAAGGTCGGCTTCGCGAACGCCACCGCCAGCGCGAGCCGCGGAGAGCGGCCGGGCCTGCCCCAGATGAAGGGCCAGTGTAAGTGGCGATGACCAGATAGACCGAGCTCTGTCCGAGATAGATCGCCATCTGACCGGGACGGCTGAGCAGGAGAATGGTCGCGAGCCCGAGCGTGAGCGGCAACGTGGGAACGCGGCCCGCGACCCGCAAGCTGATCAGCGCGAGTAGCGGGACGAGCAGCAGGTTCAGCGCGAGGTCCGCCTCTTGCGCGTGGGCGTGAGAAAGCATCCCGAACGGCAAGTGGAGAAGCAGCGTGAGGGGCGCATAGAGGGGGGAACTTGCACACCACCGGATAGGTCGCGAGGTGCTGCGGCACGTCGTAGGGGTTGTGTCCTTCGAGCAGCGAGATGACCGGGTAGTAAATCGCGTCACGGAAGTCCTGCAGCCCGTAAGCGGAGGCTCCGGGTGGCCGGGGACGTTCATGTTGTGCAGCGTCCGTACGGCCGCGCGAAGGCGGCGGTCGCGAGGAATGCGACGGTGACGAGCGCGGTGCGCCAGGTGGTCAAGACAACGACTCGTTTCGGCCGGGCAAAATCGATCGGGCGGCGCGGTGGCTGCACCGTTCATCGAGCACGCGCGATCCGGAGAAAGAGCGTGTCGGATGGGAGGCGAAGCGTCAAGCCGCTATTGACGAGCGCGCCTCGTCGAGTGGGTCCCTGGGTGTCTCCGCGAAGACGTCATCGCAGGGTGCTCTGCGATACGCCGCATCAGCTGCCGCGTTCGCGTGGTGCGCGGTGCGCGGTCACGCGCTCGTCGTGCTCACCGCGCCTACGCCAGCCAGCGCTGAACGGCCTGGCTCGGGTCATTCCACATCGGAGCGTTGGTCCAGCGACAGGGCGAGCCCGTCGAGGATCCAGTCGCCATCAAGGGCGCGTTCGAGGACCTCTTCCAGCGCCCGTTCCGAGTCGCGGCAATCGAGCCGCGATCACTTCCTTCGTCGTCCGTTGAATCGAGTAGAGCAGCCCGGACACGGGATCGAGGGCGATGCCTTGTCCGGCGCTCTCGATCGCCATCGTGGCGACGAGCTTCAGCACACACCGGGGCGGCTGGGACTTCGAGGACGTACAACGCGGGCTCGTCGTGACCGGTCGTGTAGAGTCGACCGGCGTGCCAGACGCCGCCGGAGTTGCTCATCCCGCCCCACTTCGCGACGACCTCCGGCGGATAGGTCCACGACCCCTGCTCGCGCCAGTCCGCGTCGAACCGGCGCAAGGTCGTCTGATCAGGATCCCCGCCCGGCTCACCGCCGCGCGCCGAATAGTGCGCGAAGGCCACCCACCACGCGCCGTCGTGAAAATCGATCCAGGTCACCGAGCCGCGACCGCGTCCCGAGGTCCCGCGTCCGCACGTGCGCGAGCGTCGCGGTGTCGAAGACCTCGATCGTGCTGTGCATCGGCAGCGCGGGATAGTTGGAGTGCGCACACACGAGCTCGCCGCCGACCACGACGCCGCTGTTGAGATGAATGAACGGCTGATCGGGCGCCGCACGCCATGCGGCGACCTTGCGACCAGTCCCCTTGTCGTACTTCCCGATCGCCGTGTCGTCGATCGCGTAGAACGCGGTCGCATCGACAGCCACACCCTGGCGCGCCTCGTCCGCGGGCCAGCGCCCGACGACCGCCGCGGCGTCATCCAGGCTCGTGAGGCATGATCGCCGCGGCGAGGAGCAGGCCCGTCATCGCGCACGAAAGCTCGCGCCCCGGTTTACAAGTGCGGCGACCTTCCGGTAGTGGCTCAGTTCGTTGCATTGGACCGGAATCTCGGTCTGCGGCGAGCTGTCTTTCGTGCGGTGTCGCCGGCAGGTGGGGCGGGGATCGCTCCTACGGTCGCCGGGGTCACGACACCCAGCGCGTAAAGCCCGCCGGAGCTGTTCCGTCCTGCGCACACGCGAGGTGCGGCTCCCCGGAGCGATCCCTGCCCCACCCGCCAGCGAACTCATTTCAAAACAGAAGCACTAGCGCGGCTCAGCGAGGCTCGCCGCGGAACTGCATCGATTCGCGCGCATCGCGGAGTGGTGCCGATCAGGAAGAATCCTCGTGATGATGCAGCAGGCGGGCGGGTCGGGGATGGCTTCCGGGGAGCCGCAGCTCGCGTGTGCGCAAGGCAGAGAAGCTCCGGCGGGCTTTATGCGCTGGGTGTCGTGAACCCGGCGACCGTAGGAGCCATCCCTGACCCGCCCGCCTAGCGCCACCGCTTCGGGTTCGCTACGCGAATCAAACGGAGACACTACCGACGTTCCCTAGTCCTGCCGCTCAGCTCTGGTCATAGAGGCTCGACCAGAAGTCGCATTCGACGCGACGAAAATTCTTGATCTTCCTGACATCCTTCTTTGTCGCCGAGGGCGTCGAATCGCAGCATCTCGTAGGTCTTCGGCCGGAATCGCGGCCACGGGGCGCTCTTGGTGGCCCGCGGCCCTCGCCCTTCTCGGCGAACCGCGTCCAATACTCCTGCATCCGCGTGCTGAGCCGAAGTGTCGCCGCTGTTTGGCGTCGTCACGGAACCGAACACGTACGCGATCTCGGAGCCGTGGAACGCACCGAGGTTCAAGAATGAGACGAACGGGAATGGCGGCACCCGCGCGAACTCGTAGACGTACGTGCGACGACCGGCGGCCGCGACCCGACGAGCAACGTCGTGGGTCGCACAGACCAATCCGGCGTCACCGACGACGCGCACGAGCGCGGCCTGCGGCGAAGCGAAGCTCGTCACCGGATAGACCGCCTCCACCTGCGCGGCGAGCGCGGCTCGAAACGGCCCTGCAGCGCTGCGGTGTATTCCGCCGGCGTGGTGATCTCCGTTGCGCCGATGAAGAACAGCGTAGCCCTCATCCGCGTTCGCGCCGAGCAGGTACGGCACCTGAGCGAAGATGCCGGCATTGAACAGCGCGCGCTGGGTGCGCCGGGAGGAACCCGCCGTCGACGCTCATGAGGCCTCTCGAGAAGCCGACCGCCGGGCCATCGCCGAGGGCGTCGAGCAGCGCCGACACCGGCGTCGCGCGCAAGCACGCCAGCTCGTCGGGCGCCGCGCTGCACCCGACCGCCGCACTGACGTCGGTTGCGGCGGTCGCGGCCTCGGCCGCGGTTGCGATGCCGGTCGTGCAGCCGCCACTTTCACTGATGGCGCGATGAAAGAGTCCATTCGACAGCGGGGACGCCACGTGCGCGCACACGTCCCAGGATCCCGCGGACTCGCCGAAGATCGTGACGTTGCCCGGATCGCCGCCGAACGCGGCGACGTTATCGCGCACCCACGTCGAGCGCCGCGCGCTGATCGAGCAGCCCCTGGTTCCCGGCGTACGGATAGGCCGCGTCTTCGGACGCCGAGCGCCGTGTGTCCGAAGAAACCGAACACGCCGACCCGGTAGTTGAGCGTCACGACGACGACGTTCCGGAGTGCCGCGAGGCGATGCGCGTCGTACAGGCGCACGTCCTGGAACGGTGGAAACGGGACGAAGTCGCCGGTCGAGCCGACCATGTTGGACCCGCCGTGGATCCACACCATGACCGGCCGCGGCTCGGCCGGCGCCGGATCCGGCGTCCACACGTTCAGGTAGAGGCAATCCTCCTGCTCGCTCGCGGTCCCGGTCAGGCTCGGCAACTGTGCGCACGGCGAGGAGTACGCGGACGCATCGAGCACGCCGCCCCACGGGACGACGGGCGCCGGCGGCCTCCAGCGCAGTGCGCCGATCGGCGGCGCCGCATACGGAATGCCGAGGAACTCCGTGCGCCGTCGTTCACGTGGCCCCTGGACCTGTCCGGCCGGGAGGGCGATGAGGCGTCTGCGACCCGCGCGACGGATGGCCACCGCAACGAGGGTCGTCATCATCATGAAGGCCGCGAGCCGCAGGGTGCGCGTAGCGTTCGACGTCATGGGGATGCCTTTCTTGACTGCCGCGGGCCGCTGGCGCGGACGTACCGAGAAAACGTGCGGAGTGCGTCGTCGGGAACGCTAGGCAGAGTTGCCTCGAAAAGACAATTCGAAAGTCGCGACACGCCTCGAGCTCGCCAATCAAAATCGCGTTCGCCCGGGAGAGCACCGATCTGCGTTGACCGCCGCGCAGCGCAGAGTAAGCCTGGCCCACCCGTCTCACCGCTTGCGGGAGACACCCTGCAGGAGGCCCCCATGGATGCGCAACGCCCGCGAACCCGATCGATCGCTACTCTCTGGCTCGCGCTGACCGCCTGCGCGACCGCGACCTCCGTCTCTCGCGGTCGACGTGCGGCAACCGCCGACGCCACACGACCTCTCAGATCCAGATGACGCGCGCCTACGCGCCGTGTCTCTCGCCCCAACGACACGGCCGCCGGCATGCCGGCGTGACCCCGCGGTGACGTCGGCGTGCTGGACCGTCTACGGGGCGTGAAACGTGTACCTCACGAAGCGAGGTCGACCGGCAGCAGATCAGTGCCGACGTCAGAGCGTGACCGGCGCCGATCTGCACGTCCGACGCCTATTTCCTCGACGTGGTGTATCGCATCAGCGCCGACTCGCTGGACTGCGCGAGCGGCCGATGCACCTACGAGAGACCGCCTCGTCCGCTATGCGTTCAAGCGGCGCTCGAGTGGCAGCCACCACAACTTCGTGATCGACCCGAGAATTGCTCAACGCCACCCTCCCCTCCGAGGTGGGACGAAGCCGAGCTACCACATCGTGAGCGTGACCGTGGTCGCACCGGATGGATTGCCGATGATGCGCGCGGGAACCTACGACGACTTCCGGTCGGTCGTCAGCAACCTGACGGTGCCATACTGACGCCTGCACGAGCCCCGAGCCCGGGGCGCCTGCAGCATCCCGCCCTGGACCGCTGCCTGACGACTACAGAGGTCAGGCGAGATCGGTTGGCGAAGGAGATTCGGGAACCCGGGCGCCCTCACCGTGCACGCCACGCTGCGCGACGTCGCTGGGATCGTCGCCGCTCTGCACCACCAGGCACCTGCCAGGTCGACATGACGGTCAGGAGAACGGCCACCTGCGACGGCGGCGGGCTCTCAGCCACGCTGGTGGATCAGACCGTATCGGTCCCGATCGCCGCGGACGGCCATGGCCTCGACGGCGAGGCCCCGGTCAGCTTCAACGGCTCTGCAGGTTCGTCGAGCTCGTCCCGTCGCGTCCCTCGACCCCACCGGTCAGACCCGTCGCCGAGACCGGGGTCACCGACGTGCTCGACCTCGTGAACCCCGTGCCAACATCACAACCCGACCGCGTGAGGATCCAGGCGACGTTCCCACGTCCCTTCTTTGCCATCGCCCTCGATCCGACGCTGGGCGACAGCCTGACGGTCGACGCTCACCGACCGCAACGGCGGCGTCTTCTCCGTCACAATCCCGCCCGAGCGCTGGCAGATCCAGCCGCCGATCGGTAACCGCTGGGACTACAAGGACGAGGGCGGCGTGCTGAGCGGCGTCCGCAAGGCGCGCCTGAAACGCATCCTCAAGACAGCAGTTGGTTAGTCGGCTACAAGCTCCAGCTCGAGGCCCGCGATCATCGACCTCCTCGGCCGCGGACTCCCGGAGGTCACACTCACCATCACGATTCACGGGACCCCGAGCGGCGTCTTCCAGGCGCAGTCGCACCGCAGCGTGCCGCGGCACGGTGGCGAACATGGAGTGCCGATAGCGGAGGTTGCTGAAAGGGGGCATCTGCCGCCTTTTCCAGCAACCTACTGGTTGCCTCGTGCGCGTAGAGAGGACGTCGTTTCGCTCCGCCCTTCCATTCCATGCAAGAATTCACATTGAGTGGATGAAATTGATGAGGCGGGAGCGAAGCGACTGCCCCCTCCTCGCACGAGAGGCCACGCAGCCAGCAGGTTGCTCAAAGGTCGAGATGCTAGGCGCGAGGGAGCGAACGCGGAGGCGTAGCGGAGCCACTGCCGCACAAGTGAGTCGACCGAGCGAAGCGACGCAGATCGGCCTTTTTCAGCAACCTGCCGTCTCGCGACGACGCCGCTGCCATTTGATACGCCGAAAGCCTCCGTATGGACCGGCGGCGCCTCCACTCTTCGTCGCTCTGATCCTCGCGAGCGACGTCGCTCCGGCGGGCGCCGACTGGCGGGGACACATCACCCTCACGAGCGAGCGCGCGCGTGGGGAGGTCGTCGACTTCTTCCGTCCGCCGGACGGGACGCGCGCCCGCGGCGCACATCACTATGCGTTTTTCGGGAAGTCAGATGCGCGCGGGGCTGCGCGCCGCTCTTTCCGCACGCCGATCTCGTCCTCGGGATGCAGAGACACGCGCCTTGCGCACCTGCCGGACGATGCGAGCCTGCACGCGCCATTCGGCAACCTCGGGCCGGGGGCGATCTGTACTTCGCGCACACCCACGATCGCGACCAAGGCGAGCCCTTCTTGAAGCAGGCAGAGCCTGACGGCTTCGGCGGAGCGGCCTCGCGGCGACCGTCGGACGCTTCGAGTACCGCGACGGCCTGCGAAACGCTGCCCGGGGACGCGACGACTCACCGTTGAAGCGCATGCGCATCGCCGAGCGCCTGGTCGGGCCGTTCGGGTACACGCACGTGACGCGCAGCTTCGATGGCCTCCGCGCCGCGATCGATCGCTGCCACCTGGAACGCGACCGCGTTCGCGAGCCACCCGACCGCGGGCGGCTTCGAGGTGAGAGGCGCGAACCGCGAGATCGACCAGGTGAGCCCTCGCCGGTCTGGCGCTCACCGCGAAGGCGCTGCCCATGCGCCCGCCCGCCGACGCGCCGGCTCTTCTATCTGTATTACGAGGACGACCGGAGCGCCGCCACGGCAAGGTCGACAACCGGCCGGCGGCGGTGCGGGCCGCCGACAAGCGACCGATCGCCGTGCACTCGTGGGGCGGCCACACGATGACCGTCGTCGACGCGGGACCCGGCGCGTTCGACGCCCTCGCGTAGGGCCACGTTCCAGACACGGCGAGGTGGGGCGCGCTCGATCACGCGCCTGGGCGTACGCGCTCGAAGCCGGCTACCAGTGGCCGCGCGTCCCGTCACCGTGGCTCCTGGCGGATACAGCCGCTCGTCGGGCGACGACGACCCCAACGACGGCGAGCATCGGACCTTCTTCCAGGTCCTGCCGACCGCGCGCATCTACGCCCGCAGTTCCCCTTCTACAACTTGATGAACGACGAGGACGTTTTCGTGCAGCTGCTCATGACTCCGCTACTCGCGCGTGAGCGTCCGCGCCGACTATCACTGGCTCCGGCTCACCGAGCCGCACGACCTCTGCGTACGGCGGCGGCGGCGCGACGAACGACCACGTCTTCGGCTTCACCGGCATCCCGGCGACACGGGCGCCGCGAGCTCGCCCATCTGGTCGAGCTCGCGTGCGACGTGAAGCTCACGAGCGACGTGTCGGTGAACGCCTACTACGGCCACGCCGTTCGGCCAGGGCGTCGTCGGCGCCACGTTCAGCGGCAAGGACGCAAGCTACGCGCTACGTCGAGCTGAGCGTTACTGCGCTACCTGACCGCTGTCAGGTACTGGTCATCACCGTACGGCCGACGGGCTGCGGTCCCTGCTCCGCCGGCTCGACGTTCAAGAAGAGCTGCTCGGACCGGCGAGGTATAGGCGTCGACCGGGATCGTGAACTGGCTCACCACGGCGCCGTGCTCGTCGGCGTTGAACTGCCCGCACGGCACGCGTCCCGTCGCCGACCCGCGCCCACAGGCGGTAGCACCTGCCCGGCCGGCAGCTTCGGCAGGCCGCGAATCACGACCGCCGCCCGCTTGGCATCGAGATCGAGAACCGCGGTGCCGACCGCCAACGACAAGCCGTTGCCGGCGAGCGCGAACTGGCGGACGACGTTCGGTTGCTGCAGCGTCGTCGCGACGTCCTGTTGCAGCCCGAGCTCCTGGCGCAATCGGTAGCTGTCCCAGGCGAGCGCGACGATCAGCAGCGCGCGCGATCGAGCCGACGACGCGCGATGGTGACGGCGCGCGGCAGTCGGCGGCGAGATGGGCGTCGACGATCGCGGCGCGGGCGCGGCATCGACCTCGCTCGGCCGCCGCGAGGACGCGGCCGCGGAGATCGGGCGGGCGGCGTGCGCACCTCGGCGTAGGGCAGCAGGCCGACGGTGCGCTGCAGGCGTCCGGCCTCGATGCGAAGCTCCGGTCGCTCCGCGAAGAGCCGCCAACTCGCGCGCCTCCTCGCCGTCGAGCTCGCCGAGCGCGTAGCGCGTCAGCACATCGTCGAGCGTCTCGCGATCGCTTGGGTCGATCATCGCGTCATCCGGCGAGCAGCGCGAGCGAGTCGCGGAGGCTCAAGAGACCTTTGCGCGTCCAGCTCTTCACGGTGCCGAGCGGCGCTGTCGAGCTCGGCGGCGATCTCGGTCTGGCTGAGGCCGCGATAGTACGACATCTCGAGCACGCGGCGCTGGGTGTCCGGCAAGGTGGCGAGGGCCAGCGCGCACCCGGGTGGAGGTCTCGGCGAGCGAGACCGCGTCGAGCGGCGACGCGGCACGGGTCGTCGGGGACGAGCGCGCCGCCCAGTGGCTCGACGAACCGGGCTCTTGCGGGTGCGGGCGCGAATCTTGTCGATCGCGCGCGAGCGCGTGAGGGTCACGAGGAACGCGCTCAGGGAGCCGCGGCTCGGGTCGTAATCGCATTTCGTACAGAGCGTCAAGAAAATCTCCTGGGTGAGATCCTCGGCCTCGGCCGGTGCGCCGAGGACCCGCATCGCCAATCCATACACGAGGCCAGCGTAGCGATCGTACAGTTGCCCGAGCGCACCCGTCCGATCGACGGCGAGCGCCTCGTAGAGCTCCGCATCCGTCTTCGCCCGCCCGACGGCGGGTCAGGCGACGTTGCAACCATGCGTTTCGGGGAGCATTTCGTTTCACGACCTTTCCGCCATTCGAGCGAGGTACGCTCGCCGCGCCCGACCGGATGCGGCCTCAGCGGATGATCGCCATCCGCCGGCGGCACGACGGTGAGCCCGATGAGATCGGTGCCCGGTGACGCACCGACCGCGCCGAGCGGAGCGCGCCGCCCCGGTCGCGAGATCGATGTCGTAGAGGACGGCGCCCGACCACCGCGAACGCCCGGTCGACGCCACCCGCGCTCACGATGTCGAACCCGGCGCGCGCCCCGAAGTCAGCGCCGAGCGGCCCGACCGTGCGGAGGACGCCGTCGTTCGGCGGGTCCTGGAGCGCCAGGACGTCGAGGTCGCTGTCGATGTCGAAGAGCTTCGTCGTCGCGGCGTTCGCGACCGCGTTGGTGTACGCGGCGGCGGCGATCGCCGGCCGCTTGCCGGCGTTCGGATCGTCCGCGGCATAGCGGAGCGCGCCGTCCGCAGCGGTGGCGCCGAGGTCGACGTGGACGCGGAGATTCTGCCCGCTGGCGGCCACGAGGCGGAGCCGATCGGCCTGCGGGTTGAAGTCGACGCCCGAGCGCGGACCGCCGTCGAACGACGACGGTGAGCGTACTGACCGAGCGTCGCCGCCCCCGACGGCGCGCTCGATCGTGTAGACGTCGTTCGCGTCGCTGAGCGCGTAGACGAGGACCATTCGCGGGACGATCGATCGAGGCCGACGAGGGTGCCGGTCGACGCCGCTGATCTTCGTCGTCGTCACGTCGCCCGGCCGCGCGGAGTTGAATCGGAGCAATCCGTTCGATCCGTCGAGCGCGAGCAGATCGAAATCGCGTGCCTGCACCGACGACGCCCCGCTCACGAGGAGGACGGCGACGATCAGCGCGCACATCCGCATCACGTTTTCCTGCCACGCGCCCCCGGCGCTCTCGCAAACCGCGCGCGCGCTCGCTGCATCCGGGTCGAGCACTCGGGCGTACCGTCAGCAACAAATCGATTGGTGGCCGACACGCCACACAAAGGAGAGAGCGATGCGAAAACACGATCAAGAAAATGGGGAGCACCAAGCGTCAGATAGCGCGCCGCGGTGATGATGCATGCTGGTCGGTGCCACGGCGGCCGAGGCCGCGGTCGTCAGAGGCACGGGCGGCGACGATCTCCTGTTCGGACTCGACGACGACAGCCAAGCGAACACACAGATCCAGCCCGCCGGGCGCGGTCAATCAGAGCCTCGACAAGGCCGACGTCATCGAGGGCGGCGCCGGCGACGACGTGCTGGTCGGCCTCGGCGGCAGCGACGTGCTGCTCGGCGGCCCGGGCAACGACATCCTCGTCGGCGGCACGGAGCAATTCGCAGGCGCCGAACAGCGACATCGATGTTCGGCGGCGATGGCAACGACATCGCGTTGTGGCGCGGGCGGCGACGGCAGCGAGGCCTTCCTCGGCGGCCGCGGCGATGCCGACGCCCTGATCTTCGGCAACATCGACCGCGACGCGAGCAACATCCCGATCATCAGTCCGACCACCAAGCGGCACGCCAAGACCGGCATCCCGACCGCCGACGTCACCCATCAGGGCGGGTGGTGCGAGCTCGAGCGCGTGGAGGACCCCGACGCCGGGTATCAGTTCCTGGTGCGCTTCATCGTCCGCTCGACCGGCAATCTCGCGGCGCACCGTCCGGACGCTCGACGTCGAGCAGGTCTACTGCACGAGCGTCCCCGGCGGCCAGATCACCTTCGCCGATCTCACCGCGGCGGATCCCGAGTTCGTCGTCGTCGATCTCGACGAGGTAGAAGATCAACCCGACGGTCGGGAAGATCATCCGCTAGGCGACCACCCCCAGCCCAGCGGTTCGCCGGTGGCGTCAGGACTTCCCTGAACGCCTCCGCGGCGTTTCTGCGTGCAGTGAAGCACGCCCGACGAAAGCCCGTAACCCGTCGACGACCGGCGCACCCCGTGGACGGGCTCGCGCACGTCATCCGCGCGCCCGCGCCGGCGATCGTGACTGATGACTACCGCGGCCGCGCGTTTCATGATCACGGCATGTGTTCGCGGAAGCCCGAGGTGGGTCGCGTGACGGTCCGGCTCTCCGACGAGCTCCGCACTCTCGCGGAGAGCGCCGTCCGCCATTTTCTGCGGACCGCCAACCGCGCAACGGCCTCGTCGCCGACGGCTCGGGACCAGGTTCGCCTTGCAGCATCGCCGCCACCGGCCTCGGGCTCGCCGTGTACGTCGTCGGCGTGGAATGCGGCTTCCTCCCGCGCCGCGACGCCGCGCTCGCGGACGCTCGCGGCGCTGCGATTCTTCCGCGACAGCCCGCAGGGCGAGGAGCCCGACAGCACCAGCCATCGCGGCTTCTACTATCACTTCCTCGATCTACAGACGGGCCGACGGACTTGGAACTGCGAGCTCTCGATGATCGACACGGCGATCCTGATCGCCGGCGTCCTGACAGCCGGCACCTACTTCTCCGCGCCGGACGACGACGAGCGGGAGATTCGCGAGCTCGCGCGCTTTCTCTACGAGCGGGTCGATTGGCGCTGGGCGACCAACGGAGGTCGCGTCGTCGCCATGGGATGGAAGCCCGGGCCGGGTTCCTGAGCTACGGCTGGGAAGGCTACAGCGAGGCGCTCCTGCTCTACGTCCTCGGTCTCGGATCACCGACGCATCCGTTGCCGGAGGAGAGCTACCGCGCGTGGACCACGACCTATCAGTGGGAGAAACCTCTACGACGTCGATTTCCTCTTCGCGGCACCGCTCTTCATCCATCAGCTCTCGCACCTCTGGATCGACTTCCGCGGCATCCAGGACGAGCTCATGCGCGCGAAGCACTGCGACTACTTCGAGAACAGTCGGCGGGCGACGTGTGGTCCAGCAGCGCTACGCGTGCCGCAATCCCAAGCGGTTCAAAGCGTACGGGGAAAACTGTTGGGGCATCACCGCCGGGCCCGGCCCCGGCTTCACGCGCCAGTACGCCGAAGGAGGTATCGAGCGGCGGTTCTACGACTACGTCGGCCGGGGAGTTCCCTTCGGACCCGACGACGGGACGCTGGCGCCCTGGGCGGTGGTCGGCGTCCCTGCCCTTCGCGCCGGAGATCGTCGTGCCGACACTGCACCACGTGCGCGATGCCTTTCCGGAGGTCGTCAGCGCCGACGGCCTCCTCACCAGCTTCAATCCGAGCTTCGACCTCGGCGACGGCTCCGGCCGGGGTGGCTCTGCCCGTATCACTACGGGCTCGATCAGGGGCCCGTGGCGCTGATGATCGAGAACTACCGTTCCGGTCTCCTCTGGAACCTGCATGCGTACCTGTCCCGCGATCACGACCGGACTCCGGCGCGCGGGATTCCGCGATGGTTGGCTGACGGCGAGCGAACGGATGAACGACACCGCTGCGACCACGCCGCCCCGAGTTGCTCGCCGGCGATCCCCACGACGCCGAGCTGCTCGCCAACACGCGCCCGCCGGACTGGATCAACCCGCCGCCCGCGCGCTGCTACAACCTCGTCGTCATCGGCGGCGGCACCGCCAGGCCTCGTCACCGCCGCGGGGGCCGCCGGACTCGGCGCCAAGGTGGCGCTGGTCGAACGGAACCTCCTCGGCGGCGATTGCCTCAACAGCGGCTGCGTTCCTCCAAGGCCCTGCTGCGGACCGCGCGGTTCCATGCCGATCTCGCGCACAGCGGCCCGTTCACCGGCACCGCGATGGCGCCCTCGCCAGTGGATTTCGCCGCCGCCATGGCGCGGATGCGCCGCCTCCGCGCCAACCTCAGTCATCACGACTCGGCCGAGCGCTTTCGCGACCTCGGCGTCGACGTGTTCCTCGGGGAGCGGCGTTCGTCGACGACCGGACGGTCGCGGTCGCCGGTGCCCGGTTGGCGTTCAAGAAGGCGGTGATCGCCACCGGCACGCACGCGGCACACCCGCCGATCGCGGGCTCCGCGCGAGACGGGCTACCTCACCAACGAAACGGTCTTCAACTTGACCGAGCGACCCAGGCGCCTCTTGGTGATCGGCGGCGGCCCGCTCGGCTGCGAGCTCGCGCAAGCCTTCGCCCGCCTCGGTTGCGCGGTCATCATCGCCAATCGCGAGCCGTACTTCCTCGCCGGCGAGGAGCGCGACGCGGCGGAGATCCTCGCCGACGCGTTGCGAAGGGACGGCATCGAGGTCCGGCTCAACACGGAGGTGACGGAGATCGCCGCCCGAAACGGCGAGAAGCACGCGACGCTCGTCAGCTACGACTGGGTCGACACCGTCGCGGTCGACGAGATCCTGGTGGGCGTCGGGCGCGTCCCCAACGTCGACAGGCTGAACCTCGAGGCGGCCGGCGTCGCGTACGACGGCGAGCGCGGCGTCCACGTCGGACGACTACCTGCGGACGACCAACCGCCGCATCTACGCCGCCGGCGACGTGGCGCTCGACCAGAAGTACACCCACATGGCGGACGCCACCGCCCGCATCGTGATCCAGAACGCCCTGTTCTGGGGTCGGAAGCGCCTGAGCGCGCTGACGATTCCTTGGTGCACGTACACCGACCCGGAGATCGCGCACGTGGGCATCTACGTGGAAGAGGCGTGCACACGGAGCGCCACGTTCCCGATGAAGACCTTCACGATCCCGATCAGCGACGTTGATCGCGCGGTGCTCGACGGCGAGGACGAAGGCTTCGTGAAGATCCACGTCCGCGACGGCACGGACACGATCCTCGGCGCCACCATCGTGGCGCGGCACGCCGGCGAGATGATCAACGAGATCTCGCTCGCGATGGTCGCGGGCATCGGCCTCGCGACCGTCTCCGAAGTGATCCATTCCTATCCGACCCAGGCCGAGGCGATCCGGAAAGCCGGGGATGCCTACAACCGCACGCGCCTGACCCCGCGCCTCAAGACCATCAGCCGCCACTGGCTCGCGTGGTCGAGAGGCTGGCGATGACAACGAGCGCCACATTCGCGACGGCTAGCTACGGCAGCGATGACCGAGCTGAACCCGAGCGGCATCGTCCCCATCGGTCCACTGGTGGATTTCTGGCTCCGCACGGTCGCGGCTGAGCGCGATCAGGGCAACCGGACACACGCAACACCCGTTCTCCGTGGCCTACGTTGGCGCGTGCCGTCTCCCAGAGGGCCAACTCGGGATAGCTTTGCACCGCTTGGGCGCCTCTGACCGGATCCTGCATCAGCGCGTCGGCCGCATTTGCGAATGCCTTCGCCAGTTGGTGTCTTCGGCCTCTTGGTCTGGACGAGCGGGCTTGCCACCTCGACCGCGGCCTCGGGCGGCCATGGGACCGTGGCGCGAGGTTCGTCTCGATTGAGGGCATCGGCGACGTTGCCGATGCCCTGCATGCCTCCGCGCCTCGACGTCCGCCGAGTAGGGTCCCGTCCCGAAACGGGCCGCGAGAACTGCAAAAGTGGACGTATGGTCGAGCGGCTCATCACAGACGGATCAGCCTTCACGAGGAGGCGACACGATCAAGCCGGGCACGCGAACGCCAGTCGTCTTGAACGGAGCATACGTGGCGCCTGGTGGAGGTCTGGTCTCGACGGCCATCAGGGAACCGTGATCGTAGAAACCGCCGTGCTCGTCGAAGGTCACGATCATGACGGTCTTCGCCCATCGCTTCTCGTTCCCGGCGAGCGCCATGTAGACGTCGCGTAAGAAATGTTCCCCGGGCCCTATCGGCATCGGTGGATGGTCGTCGTTCGGCGGGTAGCCGAAGTTGATCGGAGAATCTTGGAAGGATGGCTCGACGAAAATGACCTGCGGGAAGGTTGCGTCAGCTTCGTCGCGAACGTCGGCCGGCAGCTGACGGAAGCTGCGGAACTTGTTCTGGTCGAGGATGTCGTCCCACATCGGCCGCACGAGAGTCTCGAACGGCAGCCCTTGGCGGTACACGCCACTTGACCTGATGCTCCGAGAGCCAATCGTACACGAGCGGCTGCTGGGTCAGCACGCGTGCATTCTCGTCCACTTCCGTGAACCCGCTGAGCGCCATCAGGCGGTTCGGTTGGGTGCCCGCCGGAAGCGGCGCGAACCATCGGTTGCAGACCAAGTGCCGCGTCGCGAAATAGATCCATCATGAGCGGCCCGTCGTGCAGTGCCATCGGCTCCCGCGTTCGGAGGAACGCGGTTCGTCTTGCAGGTGTCGACGGTACGCTTCCACGAAGCCCTGCATGGAAATCGGATTGCCGCTGCCGACATTCGGCCATTGGGCTGCTGCACCTGCACGAGCGCACGACCGTGTGGGAGGTCGGCGGGAAGCGCTCCATCTGGTCGGATGAACCGGGCGGTACGTGTCGCCAGCCGAGGTATTGATGTACGCGTTCCGCCGCAACGACGTGATGCCGTCGATGTCCGTGCGGTTGGCGCCGGTCGTAAGCGACAAATAGCCGAGCATGTGGTCGAACGACCGGTTCTCGAGCATGACGATCACGATCGTGTCGACTTTGAGTCTTGAGGTCGATGGCCATTGTCGCCTCCCACACGTCACGACCGCCGATGCGCGTTCAAGAGGTTGGGCGGAGGCGGCGTACCGCCGCAACGCTCGTGGCCGAGAAGCGGTGTACGACATGATCCATTCACCCGCGGAGACGTTCCTTCGAAGATTCCGCGTCGAGGGTTGCCGAGGTGTAAAGGTGCGCCTGCCGACCTTCGTGACGTACCGTCACGTCTCGGTCTCTCCGGACTCCACGGTCTCCACCGTGAGACGCGGATCCCATTCATCGACCGAACGAAGCAGCGTCCCGACCAGCACGCCGCCTTGGCACCGCGACGTTGGCGGTGAGCTCGTCCTGCCGCGGGGATCCCCGGGCATGACCGTCACCTCGGTTTCCGACCCGTCCTTGCTCGGAGGCAGCCACCACTCGACGGCAACCACGGAAGTGGGTCGTCGTCCTGACTGATAGGTCCGGCGGCTCACCGGCTCGAGGGGCGGGTCGGTAGTCACGGTCGCCTTTCCCGTCACGCGCATGTCGAGCGTCACCACGGCGTGCCGGCACACGTGTGGCTGGGTTTCACGACGAAACGACCGACCTTCGCCGTGCAGGCGGAGGTGAGCATCGCGACGAGCAGTGCGGCGCAAAGGTCCGGGCGCGTCGCCATGTCGGCATCGAAGCCCCTACGCGTCGAGAAGAGCTTCTGGAGCAGCGGATTCACGAACGTGTTCGCCGGGTCCAGTTTCTCGCTGGCGCGGATCGCCATGAATCGCGCGATGCGATCGCCGTAGGCTGCGCGCGTGCGGGCGATGATGTCCGGCACGCCCTCGTAGGACTTCGCCCAGTGCGGCCGCCCGTTCCGCAGCTTCATCCATTCGTCGCCGACGTGCGCCTCGAACGCGGACCACCCGGGCGTCCGGTAGTAGCTCAGGATCTCGATGTAGCATGTGTAGAGATCGGCCCCTTGCGGATTGCCGGACGAGGGTGACAACAGCACGTCGCTTCCTTTGATGAACCGGGCGTTCATCGCCATGTTCATCGGATACTCGTTGCGCGTGGCGTACTGGTCGACCAGGTCCAGCACGAACGTCCATGCCTGCTTGAAATTCCCAAAGTCCTCGTCGACGGCGAACGCGACTTCGAGGTTGCCCATGCGCAGCTTGTTGATCGCCTTCTGATAGTGCAGGCCGTCGGTGATGCTCTCCACCTCTTGCCGCTCCGGAACCAGATTGAAGGCGAGCGGCCCCCACACCTTGGCGAGCGAAGGGTTGGCCACGACCAATTCGAAGCCCGGTTTGCGCCATCTTGGCGTCGAGAAGATTCAACCAGGCGCGGAAGCCGTCGACCGGCTCGTCGTGCGTCGGCGGCGCCGCGGTGCGCGTCATGGTCTTCAGCCACGCCTGGTCGTTGAACGGGAACCAGAACAACTCGGTGTAGTCGAAGGCGCCGACGGCGTCCCGAATGGCGTCCAGAGCCGCCGGCATCGGCAGCTTCTGGTCGATGGTTTGGATGTTGTATTCCGGAACCGCGCGCAGCGTCATGCGATAGATGATGCCGAACAATCCGAGGTGGAGGCGTGCCGCGCTCATCACCTCTTCCGTGGTTCCGTTGTCGACGGAGAACGTACGGACCTCGACGTCGCCGGTCCCAGGGTCGACTTTGCCGGTCACGACCTCGATCGACACGACCAGGTCCGACAGGGTTTTCTGATCACGGCCGGAGCCGTGGCAGCCGGTCGCGATGAGACCTCCGAATTGCACCGTGCCGAGGACGACGTTGGATCGGCAGCGCTACGTGGGCGCTGCGCATCGCGGCAACGACGTGGCGCACGGTCGCGCCGGACTCCATCCGGACCAGGGGCCGCGCCGGATCGGTCGTGTCGACGTCGACCTTGTCGAGCTTGGAAACGAACACCATGAAATCGTCCGTGGGCACCAACCCGCTCCACGAGTGTCCGTCCCCACAGACGCGTACCTTCTTCCCCTCGTTCAGCGCCCGCTTCACGATCGCCCGGAGATCGCCGAGCGATTCTGGATGGAAGATCTGCGCCGGCCGCGCGGATTGATTCTGCCCCCAGTTGTGCCAGGTGGCGCCCGTCTTCAGATCTTGTGGCGTTCCGGGAACGTCTTCGTACGAGTCCCAGGGCATACTTTCCTCCAGCGTTCTATGGGCGGCCGATGATCGTGTCGGCGTTCTTCAGGAGAGTCGCCCGGACCTCCTTCGACAAGGTCGGACCCTCGATCACGAACTGGAAGTCGCTGAGCTTCATCTCGGCGAGCGCGTACGTCGTGCATTTCGGCGATTGCCACGTGCCCGTGACGCGACCGATCACCTCGACCAGTCGCTTGCTCAGGCTGTTGACCTCATCCGGAGCCATCGCGCCGCCGGTGACGGAGCGCAGCCGAACGGCGAGATCTTCGGCGAGGAGACGCAAGCTTTGCGTTCGGGCGAGGCGTCGAGGTCTCGATCGCACCCGGCGTCTGCAGCGTCGCGATCGCGCAAAGCCGATCCGTGTAGTGCGTTCCGTCACCCCCGACACAACCGCCGGCGGGCATGTTCGCGCCCGCAGGAGATCCCAGGACCCACGCCGGCGCCTCGGCCAGTGCGGTCGCGTCGGACACGTTGGACGGCGAACACTTGTCCACCTGACGGAAGTCTCCGAAGAGACGCGTGCAACCCGATGACACGAGCAGCGCGCCGGCAACGACGGCAGTCATCAAAGCGCGCATGACCGAGTTGCTCTCGTCGCTTCCGCCGAGGACGGCGTGGCTTCATCGTGTAGCGCATTGCCGAAAGCACGTGGAGGCTCCTTTCAGATGGCGGCGTGACCACTTCCACGGCAACGCGAATATGTCCACGCATCGGGATCCCTGATTCGCAATAATGTGCGCCAAATCGGGGCGATCGGCGTTCACACTCGAGGCGCCGAGCGTCAGCGCCAGCGCCCGTGGGCGCTACCCTCGCGGCTCCCAGCACGCCGGCACCTCGACGTACGATCGATCGAGCGCTCGACGTCGACGGGCACCCCAGCAGCTTGATCGTGCGCAACGAGTCCGCGCTCAGGATCTCGATGGCGCGCGCACGCCGCGCTCCGCCGGCGGCGCCGGGACCGTACGCGTACGCGCGACCGACGGACGGCGCGCGCGCCGAGGCAGAGCGCCTTCGCCACGTCGCCGCCACGACGGATCCCGCCGTCAAGCAGCACCTCGACCTGCCCTTTGGCTGCCGCAACGATCTCGGGCAGCACGCGGAGCGTCGCGTGCACGTCGTCCAGCTGGCGTCCGCCATGGTTCGAGACGACGACCGCGTCGGCGCCGGCATCGATCGCGCGGCGCGCATCGTCGCCGATGTGAACGCCCTTGACGACGATCGGCCCCTGCCAAGCCTCGCGAATCCACTTCAGATCCGCCCAGGTCACGACCGAGGCCTCGAGCGCGGTGCCCACGTCGGCGTACGGCATCGGACCCTCGCCGGGCAGCACGACGTTGGGGAACTTCATCAGCCCGCCGTCGCCGAGGAACCCGCAAGCCACCGCGGCTTCACGGCGAACTGCAGGACGGAACGGCAGCATCTTCCAGGGATTCCGCGTGACAGAGCTCCTTCATGCCGTTGCGCAGGTCGCGTTCGCGCATACCGGCGACGGGCGTATCGATGGTCACGACGAGGGCGGAGTACCCTGCCCTGCGCGCACGCTCGATCGACGCGCGGGCCACGTCGTGTCCGCCCACGAGGTACAGCTGATACCAGGCCGGACCGGACGTGGCCTCCCTGACGTCCTCGAGCAGGCAGCCCGAGAGCGTCGACAGGGTGTAGATCGGTGCCGAATCGACCCGCGACGCGCGCCGCGACCTCTTCGCCGCGCGGATAGAACATCCGCGTGCTGCCGACCGGCGCGAGGATGATCGGCATCGCGATCGGCGTGCCGAGCACGGTCGTCCGCATGTCGTACTGCGGCATCGCCACGGCGCAGCGCGGACGAAAGACGACGTCGTCAAAGGCGCGGAGTATTGCGCGCGAGCGTCACGCTCGCGCTCCGCGCCGCCGTCGATGTAGTCGAATACCGCCCGAGGCAGACGGCGCCTGGCACCGCGCCGCAGATCCTCGATGTTGACCGCACGCGCCGTGTTCATGTCGAGGTCATATCGTGATCGCGGCGCCTCCCGATCATGTGGACTCGGACGGAGCACGGAGGCCGCCACTTCGCCGGCGATACCTCTCGGTCGGCGCCGGCCGGACGAACGGGGTACTACTTCTTCTGCGCCTTGTACTGGCCGCCCTCGTCCTTGGTCGTCTCGCGTCATCGTCGCCCCGATGCAGAAGCCGTCGCTGGTGTGAGAGCTGCACCGTCGCCGTCGTGTTGCCCGTGATCGCCGCCACGACGCCGGTCGGCAACGCCGTCTGCCCCTTGGCCGCGTTGTTGGCGCCGGAGGCCGACGCTTGTCCCTTCCCGGATGGGCCCCCTTTGAAGCTGGCGGCGGTGATGCCGTCCGCGGACGCGAGCTTGTCCTTGTAGCCGAAGCCGCTCGTCCCCTTCGCCTTCCAGCAGGGCTTCCCCGAGCAGAGGTCGCCGGCGCGGTCCACCTCGTACCCCTGCCACGAGCGCCTTGGCGTCGTCGTAGACGCACACCATGACCCTGCGTCGATCCGCCGATCGGGTCGCCGAAGGTCGCCGGCGAGCTCGAGCCGGCGAGCTTCTTCCACTGGATCTTCATCTTCTCCTTGCCCGGGGTCTTTTCGCTGAGCTGCATCTTCGCCTGACCCGCGAGGCCGCAGAGCGGCACGGGCGCGGTCGAGCACGGCTCCAGCGTGCAGGTCGCGGAGCAGCCGTCGCCGGCGGCGACGTTGCCGTCGTCGCAGTCCTCGAACGCCTCCGGCGTGCCGTTGCCGCAGTCGTGGAAGGCGAACACGCCGCCGTCCTTCGAGCCGACGTACAGACGCGTCGGGCCGGACGGTGCGATCGCCAGTCTGACGGGCACGGCGAACATGCCGTCGTTCATGCGGAGACCAGGTGGCGCCGCTCGTCGTGCTCTTCTGGACCTCGGCGATGCCGATGGAGACGACGGCGGCGTACACCGTGCTCGTCGTGACCGGGTCCACCTCGACGGACCACGGCCTCCGACGGTGCGTGGGGACTTCCCCAGCTGCCGGCCCCGTCGATGCTGCGGACGACGCCCGCCTGAGTCGCGGCGTAGAGGGTCGTCGGCGTCGACGGGATCGATGGCGATGTCGCGGATGATGAGCCCGTCGCCCGAGAGCCCGGCGCTCGCGGGATTCCAGGTCGCCGCGCCGTCGACGCTCTTGAAGACGCCGCCGTTCGTGGCCGGCGTAGAGGGTCGTCGGGGTCGTCGGATCGATCGCGAAGACGCGGACGTACCATCGCCCTCGAGCCCAGTGTTGGCCGGGCTCCAGCTCCCCGCGCCGTCCGTGCTCTTGAACACCCCGGACGCGACCGACCCCGCGTACAGCGTGGTGGTCGTCGCCGGATCGGACGGCGAGCGACGCCACGTTCGCACCGCCGAGGCCGGTGCTCGCGGGATTCCACGCTCGCGGCGCCGTCGGTGCTCTTCGAGACGCCGACGTCCGCTGCCGGCGTAGACGACGCTCGGCGCGGACGGATCGACGGCGATCGCCTCGACGACGACGCCCGCGGGCCCCGGCGTCGCGTCGCGCTCCAGGTCCGCGTTCCGTCGGTGCTCTTGTGGATCACGCTGGTCGTACGTGGCCGCGTACACCGTGGTCGGCGTCACGGGATCGACCGCGACCGCGCACGTCGGTGGCGGCGATGCCCTCGCTGCTGAGCGACCAGCTCACGACCGACGTAGTGCTCTTGAAGACGCCCTGCTGCGTCGTCGCGTACACGGTGGTCGGCGTGATCGGATCGATCGCCATCATCCAGGGCCGACGTCCGGGCACGAGCCCGCCGCCGCCGGGACTCCAGCTGTTCGCCGCCGTTGTGGCTGCGGAAAGAGACCGTCGCCGGTGCTCACGTAGCACCTCGCACGCGTCCGTCGGGTCGACGGCGACCGTCGTCACGAAGAGATTCGTGAGGTCGTCGTTCTGGTCGCTCCAGTTCTGCCCGCCGTTGTTCGAGCGGAACACGCCCCATCGTCGTCCCGGCGTAGATGCCGGGCAGGAGTCGCCGGGCTGATGGCGAGCGATCCGACCGTCATCGCCGTGAGTCCGTTGTTCACCGGCTGCCCAGCTGCGCGCCGCCGTCGACGGTCTTGTAGACGCCGATGCCGTCGCCACCCGCGTACACCGTGGTCGGCGTCGCCGGATCGATGCGCGAGGAATAGATCAACGTGGGGAAGGCCGCTGCGTCGCCGGATTCCACGAAGCCGCGCCGTCGGTGCTCTTGTAGACCTGGCCGACCGCGTTGTCGGCGACGTAGAGCGTCGTCAGGCGTCTCGGGATCGATGACGAGCGCCCACGTGGGCGCGGTGGGCGCGCCGGGAGGCCGGTGCTCGCCGCGCTCCAGCTGAGGCCGCCGTTCGTGCTCTTGAAGACACCGGACGCCTCCATCGCGACGTAGACCACGTTCGCATCCGACGGGTCGACGACGACGGCGCGCGGCGCATCCACCGGGAGGCCGGTGCTCGCCGCATGCCAGCTCGCCCCGGCGTCGATCGACTTGAAGAGCCGCGTCGTCGTGCCGACGTAGAGGGTGCTGGGATTGCTCGGATCGACGGCGATCGCGCCGGTGATGCCACCGCCCGGGCCGTGGCTCTCCCAGAGACCGGCAGCACGTGCCTCCGGCGTCGCGTCCGATGAATGCGAGCGCAAGGAACACCGCGGACACTGCGATTCGAATAGGAACGGGACGACGGCACTCGGGAGAGCTCCTTCTCTCGCGGCGCGGAGAGGCGCCGCGGCAACGGCACAGGATCGGGGTCGCTTCCTCCCTTTCCCCGCGGATCGTGTCAACCGGAAATGGGGCACGAGATGACCGTCGGTCTCGCACCATTGCCGGCGTCGGCGAAGTGGAAAGGTGACGCCTTCGACGTCCCGAGTCGCTTCCTACCAGCAGGCCGCCGGCGCGGGCGTGTCCTTCCCCAGGTACTCAGATCCGTCGCGTTTTCCACCGGAGGAACGCTGAACCGTGCGCAGTAACGTTTGGTGTCGCTCGGTCCCACCGTCGAGGATGATCGCGACGTCGAGAGTCGTTGCCGTCGCCGTCCACGAAGGGAAGGCGAGTAGTATGCGTAGAGTATGCGCTCGACGAAGGTCCGCACGACCACCGTGATTTCCGGTCGGCTTGATCAACACCTTGTGAAAGAGTGGCTCCATCACGCATTTGAAACCCCGCGACCCCGCGGGCCGGCCGAGACCCACGCAACCGCTGGCGGCGAGACTGCTGGTGCCGTTGCCGGGTGGAACGGTGTTGATCGTGAGCGTGATGCCGCACACGGTCGGGTCCGCGGCAGCCGAGGGCAGCGCGAACGTCGTGCCGCGCGCGCGGGCTTGCACCGGAACGTGGTGATGGCGTCGACCCCGGAGCGACCATGCGGATACTCCTCGTCATAGAAGCGTTTGCAGGGGATCAGCTCGTCGGGTCGGCGGAGGCAACGCCCGGTAGGAGTCGCAACCGCCAGACCTACGATGAACATGATTTGCGGCGCCAACCTTTCGCATGGGCTCCTCCAATTTGATGTCGTGAGCATGCTTGGTACAACGCCGATCGCAGCACCGGTCAAGCAAAAACTCAATTGGGCATCGACCGGATGTGGCCTCGGCGGTCCGGCTTCGGCACGTAGCACGCGTGACTAACGCTGCGTTCGCCGCTTTCCGGGGTCCGCGTCCTCCGACATGACGCGCGTGGTGTCCGGGCCCGTCGTCGGGCGCGCGCTCGCCGACCTCGGCGCCGACGTCGTGAAGCTCGAGCCGCCCGAGGGCGACGTCACGCGCCTCTGGGGCGAGGAGCGCCACGGGATCGCGGGGTTCTTCCTCCAGCAGAACGCCGGCAAACGGAACCTGTGCGTCGACCTGAAGCGCCCGGCGCGGCCGAGCTCGTCCACGAGCTCGCCGGGGTCGTCGACGTGCTGGTCGAGAACTTCCGCCCCGGCGTGCTCGGGCGCCTGGGGGTCACGTGGGAAGCGCTCTCGGCGCGGAACCCGCGCCTCGTGATGGCCTCGATCTCCGGCTTCGGCCAGGAAGGTCCGCATGCGCACCGTCCCGCGTACGCCTCCGTCATTCCACGCCGAGAGCGGCGTGATCGGACGCTTGATGGCGCTCGATCAGCGCACGCCGACCGATCCCGTCGTGTCGTTCGCCGACTACGACGCCGGCCTGCACGCGACGATCGCGATCCTCGCGGCGCTCTTCTGCAGGCGCGGGCGACGGGGGTCGGCGACCACATCGACATCGCGATGCTCGACGCCATGCTCGGGACCGACGACTACATCCACCACGCGATCGACGCCTCGTCGATCCGCCGTCTCTCGGGCGAGTACTGGAAGCTCGCGGACGGAGGCTACGTCATCATCCCCGGCTACCTGCACCACGTCTTCAAGCGCCTGGCCGACCTCTACGGCGCTCGACGACGGCGTGGCGGCGGACGCGAGCCTCGAGGAGAGAACGGCGGCGCGGCGGGCCGCGATCGCCGCGTTCCTCGCCTCCTTCGACGACCGCGCCGCGGTCTTCACCGTGCTCGACCAGGCCGGCCTTCCCTGGGGCGAGCTCAAGTCTCCCGAGAGGCGATCGCGTCGCCCACCGCGCGCCATCGCGGCACCGTCGCGGCGGTCGACGACGGCGCGGGTGGCACGCGCGGCGTCGTGCAGCTGCCCTACCGCTTCCGTCACTCGCATAGCGGCGTCCGCGGCCGGAGCGCCGCGCTCGGCGAGCACAACGCGGAGGTGCTGCACGAATGGCTCGGGCTCGACGGCGCGGCGATCGAGCGACTGGCGTCCACGGGCGTGCTCCGGACGTCATAGCTCGACCATGCGGAACGCACTCGGCGTCGCCTCGCCTCGCCACGGGATCATGCACCGCCTCGTGCGAACGGCGCTCGAGTTTCCGCGCACGGCGGTCGTCCTCGGGCTGGCGGTGACGGCCGTGTTCGCGGCCGGGATCACCCGGCTCGAGCTGCGCACCAACGGCGACGCGTTGCGGCCGGCCGAAGATCCGTTCGTCGACCCACACCGAGGAGGATCGGCTCCGGTTTCTCGATCCGCGCCAGGCCATCGTGCTGATCGACAGCCGCGAGGGCGGCCCGCCGGTCGCCTCGCCCGCGGGGCTGCGGTTCCTCACCCGCGTGGACGCCGACCTCAGGCGGCTGCCCGCGGTGCGCGGATCGGGAGTCTTGTCGCTGGCGAGTCTCGTGCGTCCGGTACGCGCGGAAGGGGTCTTCACGGTCCACGCTCGTCTCGACGACGTTCCGGACGATCCCGATCCGCTTCGCTGCGCTGCTCGCCGACGTGCGCCGGCAACGACTCACGAACGGGCTCTTGCTCGCGGCGGACGGTCGACTGGCGGCGCTCTACGCTCCCGTCGCGGAGGATCGCACCGTCGCCGAGGCGCGTCGGAGATCTCGAAGCGTGGTCGAACACTACGCGGATGCGCCCTTCACCGTCGAGGTCACGGGCCCGGAGAAGGCCGAGGCCACCCTCGGGACCATGGTGCTGCGCGATCTCGTCGTACTCGTCCCCGCCATGCTCCTGGTCATTGCCGTGGTCTTGTTCGCGGTCTTTCGCAACGCGGGTGGCGTCCTCCTGCCCATGGCGGAGTCGCTCTTCGTGCTGCTCTGGACCCTCGGAGCGATGGGCTGGCTCGGAGTGCCGGTCACGTTGGTGACGACGATCATGCCCGTCGTGCTGATGGCGATGGTGATCACCGACGAGATCCATCTGCTCGAACGCGTCCAAGCCTACCGACTCGGCGGGATCTCACGGCGCGAGGCGATCGAGCGCGCGCTCGACGAGGTCACCCGCCCGTCGTGGCGACGACACTGACCACGGCGCTCGGCT
>ERZ1370068.9944-contig-8685_pt1 | contig 29274 bp, 39 predicted proteins | sample MGYA00561227_ERZ1370068 | MGnify/ENA primary metagenome ERZ1370068 (study PRJEB38410, sample SAMEA6850437) | metagenome | study: Metagenomic assessment of the ecological functions of the soil: analysis of the soil microbiota associated with the...
CGCTACGTATTGCTCGCTGTTTGTCCGCGTCGTACTTGGCAGTGAAGCGGCGGTGATGTCCGCCTTCGCTCGCTCGGATGAGCGCGGTTTGGCGCGACAGCTCGATGTCGATGTTGTTGAGCTCGCGCTCGAGCTCGATCGGGATCGATTGGCGCCGTAGCCCGCGCTTCTGCTTCCGCCGCGACGCCGCCTGCTGCGCGTGCCGCTTCAGGTCGGCGCTGGCGGCTCCTCCGCCGACTCGGATCTGCGCGAGTCGGTAGATCGCGAGCGCACGCTGCTCGGAGCCGTCCGATACTCGCCCTCAGAGTCGTATCGCGCGGAGCATAGAGCGCCGCGATCCTTGCGCTGCCTCCGCCTCAGTGGCGCTGGCCGAAGGCGCTGCTGCTTGCTCTTACCGGCGTCCAGCGACCTTGCGCCAGCTCGGGGGTGGGCGGAGGCGTCGATCCTCTCACCGGCCGACCCTGCTTATCCAGGACCGTGGCGCCTCGCCTACCTGTTCCGGCGGTACCTTGTCGGTGTAGTGCACGACGCCTGGTCGTCGACCCGCGGTAACGCTGCCGGCGGCTGCCGGGACCGGGCGCGACGAGCAGGGTCGCCGACGCCGCGACGATCGCCGCCCAGGCCTGTGGCCGAAAATCCGCCGCTCCCCGCGCTGGTCATCGCCCTCTCCGCCCGCTCCCGTCCAACCCGCACCTTGGTCACAGCCGATGCGCCGTATTGTTGTTCCCGATACGCCCGCCTCGCCGTGGCGCGTCCCAGGCCAGCTCAACCTCCGCGTCGCAAGGAAGGCGAGCAGATCCTCGAGATCGGCGATGGCGACGACCGGAATCCCGGAAGTCGCGCGTCAGCTCCTGCACCGCCGAGCGCTCGCCCCGCCCGCGCTCCATCCGATCGAACGCAATGAGCACCGCCGACGGGGTTGGCGCCGTGGGCTCTGATCAGCTCGATCGATTCGCGCTTCGCCCCGCCATCAGTAATCACGTCATCGACGACCAGCACCCGGCCCTGCGAGCGGCGCACCGACGATGACGCCGCCTTCGCCATGGTCTTTCGCTTCCTTGCGATTGAAACTGTACGGCAAATTGTGCCCTCTTTCGGCCAAGTGCGATTGCCGTCGCGAGCCGCCAGCGGTGATGCCCTTGTAGGCCGGCCCGAACAGCTGGTCGCACACGATGCCCGAAGCCAGAGCCACGCTTCGGCGTAGAAGCCTCGAGCCGCCGCAGGCTCTCGCCGTCGTTGAACAGGCCCGCGCGTTGAAGAAATACGGTGTCTGCCGCCCCGCTTTCGGTCACGAACTGACCAAAGCGCAGCACATCGCGTGCCAACGCGAAGGCGAGGAATGTCCTGGCCGAGAACGTCGCCCATCGGCGCTGGATTCTACCAGCAAGGCCGCGGCCTGCGTGTAGACTGAGCGCTGATTCCCCGCTGTTGCATGTCTGCGCCGATTGCGCATCACGTCACCCTCAACGTCAACGGCATCCGCTCTGCGGAGCGCAAGGGCCTTTCGCGCTGGCTCGCGCGCGCCGAGCCCTGGGACGTCGTTTGCCTGCAGGAGATCAAGAGCGCATCTGACCAGATCCGACATGCCTGCGCGCGCCGCAAGGCGCCGCGGCGTCGCACGGGTTCTTCCCGCCGACCGAGAAGGGCTACGCGGGCGTCGCGCTGTACGCCAAGCAGCCGCCCGAGATCGCCATGGGATTCGGCTGCGCGGAGTTCGACGGCGAGGACGCTACCTCGGAGGCGCATTTCGGCAAGCTGGCCGTGGCCAGCGTGTATCCTGCCGTCCGGATCGCGCAGGTCCGCACCGCCAGGCGTCCAAGTTCCGCTTCCTGGAGACGTTCTGCCGCACCTGCTGCGAAGCTCGCGCCGCGCAGAAGCGCGAGATCATTCTGTGCGGCGACTGGAATATCGCGCACCAGGCGATCGATCTCAAGAACTGGCGCAGCAACCAGAAGCAACTCGGCTTCCTGCCCGAGGAGCGCGCGTGGCTGACGCAGGTGTTCGACGAGCTGGGCTTCGTCGACGTGTTCCGCGCGCGTCAACCAGGAGCCGAGCAATACACGTGGTGGTCGAATCGCGGCCAGGCGTGGGCCAAGAACGTCAGGCTGGCGCATCGACTATCAGATCGCCACGCCCGGCATCGCCGCCAAGGCCGCGCGGTCTCGATCTACAAGAAGCGCCGTTTCTCCGACCATGCGCCGCTCATCGTCGACTACGACTTACACGCTTGTGGTAACTCCGCGCCAGCGCGCTAGGCCTGTTAACGACCTAATGATCCGCACTCAGCAGCCTCACGCTCGCCCGCGGTAACAAGCGCCTGCTCGAAGACGCGGCGCTGACGGTGCACCCGGGGCAGAAAGTCGGGCTGATCGGCGCCAACGGCAGCGGCAAGTCGTCGCTGTTCGCGCTCCTGCGCGGCGAGACTCGACGCAGACGCAGGCGAAGTCTCGCTGCCGCCTTCGTGGGTAATCGCGCACGTCGCGCAGGAGACTCCGGCCGCGCCGGCACCGGCGATCGAATTCGTGCTCGACGGCGACGCGGAGCTGCGCGCCGTCGAAGCGCGCGCTTGCCGACGCGGAAGCCGACTCCACGCGGCCGGCGAGCACCTGGCCGAGCTGCATCACCGGTACGAGCGCATCGACGGCTACAGCGCCGCGCTCGCGCGGCAACGCTGCTCTCGCGGCCTGGGCTTCGCCGCCGCCAGTCAGGACGATCCGGTCGCAGGCTTTTCCGGCGGCTGGCGCATGCGCCTCAACCTCGCGCAGGCGCTCATGCGCGCGCTCCGACCTGCTGCTGCTCGACGAGCCGACCAACCATCTCGACCTCGACGCCGTGCTCTGGCTCGAGGAGTGGCTGCAGCGCTATCGCGGGCACGCTCCTGCTCATCACGCACGACCGCGATTTCCTCGACGCGGTCGTCCACGCCATCGTGCATCTCGACAGGACGGAAGCTGCGCTCTACAGCGGCAACTATACGCAGTTCGAGGCGTCAGCGCGCGCAGGCGCTCGCCCAGCAGCAGGCGGCGCTACGCCAAGCAGCAGCGCCAGATCGCGCACCTGCGCTCGTACATCGACCGCTTTCGCGCCAAGGCGACCAAGGCCAAGCAGGCGCAGAGCCGGATCAAGACGCTGGAGCGCATGGAGCTGATCGCGGCGGCGCACGTCGACAGCCCGTTCTCGTTCGAGTTTCGCATCGACCGCGACCGCACGCGCCAGCTCGTCGCAGCTCGAGCACGCCGACGTTGGGTTACGCGGGCAAGCCGGTGCTGAGGGCGGTCGACTGGGCGATCCTCGCCGGAGAGCGCATCGGACTGCTCGGGACCGAACGGCGCGGGCAAGTCCACGCTTGCTGCGCGCGGTTGCGGGCGAGCTTGCGCCGCTCTCCGGGCGAACGCCTGACCGCGCAGGAGTCTGCGCATCGGCTACTTCGCGCAGCACCAGGTCGAGCAACTGCGTCTGAGCGAAACCGCGCTGTGGCACCTGCGACGGCTGGAGCCGGCGACGCGCGAGCAGGAGCTGCGCGATTTCCTCGGCGGCTTCGACTTTCGCGGCGATCGCGTGTCGAGCACCGACCGGCGAGTTCTCCGGCGGCGAGAAGGCGCGGCTCACCCTGGCGCTGCTCGTGCGGCAGCGGCCGAACCTGCTCTTGCTCGACGAGCCGACCAACCATCTCGACATCGAGATGCGCGAAGCGCTGACCGAGGCGCTGCAGGACTACGAAGGCGCGCTCGTCGTGGTCGCGCACGATCGCCACCTGCTGCGCGCGACCGCCGACGAGCTGTGGCTGGTTGCCGACGGCATGCTGGCGCCGTTCGACGGCGATCTCGACGACTATCGCGAGTGGGTGCGGGCGCAACGGCCGTTCCTCGATGCTGACCGCGGCGACGAGCCGCCCGCCGGCCCGGACCCCGCATCGCCGGATGCAAAGGCGCGCGGAGGCGGCCGAACGCCAGCGGCTCTCCGAGCTGCGCAAGCCGCTGCAGCGGAAGCTCGCTGACGTCGAGGCCGAGATGCAGGCGCTGGAGGCCGAGAAGCAGGAGCTGGAAAGCTGGCTCGCCTCGGCGGACGCCTACGTCGAGAGCAACAAGGAGCGCCTGATCGCCGCGCTCGAGCGCCGCGGCGATCTCACCTGGCAGCTCGCCTCGCGCCGAGTTCGCCTGGCTCGACTTGCAAGCGCAACTCGAGCAAGCCGGGCCATCCTAGCCGGGAATGAGCGCGGGCGAATCCCGGGACCCGCCTCGATTCACGGCGCTTCGCGGCGCGGCCGGCGGCGGTCGTTCAGCCCACACGGCGCGACGCGCAGGGAGCAGCGCCATCCCGGGCAACGCCAGCGCGGTGCAGAGCAGGAAGAAGGCGAACCAGCCGGTTTGATCGACGATCCAGCCCGTGGTCGCATTGACGAGCGAGCGCGGCACCGAGGCGAGGCTCGTAAAGAGCGCGAACTGGGTGGCGGTGTAGCGCGGGTCGGTGGTACGCGCGATGAACGCGGTGAACGCCGCCGTTCCCAACCCGACGCCGAGCGCCTCGAATGCGATCACGAACGCGAGCAACACCCGGTCGGGTTCGTTCACATAGGCAAGCCACGCGAATCCGAGGATCGACACGACCTGCACGACGCCGAACAGCCACAGCCCGCGGTTGATCCCTATCCTGAGCATCCAGAAGCCGCCGAGCAGGCCGCCGATCACCGCTCGCCGCCAGGCCGACGTTCTTGGCGATGAGTCCGATCTCGGACAGCGAAAAGCCGGTGTCGAGGTAGAACGGGGTGGCGAGCGCGGTGGCCATCGAGTCGCCGAGCTTGTAGAAGAAGATGAACGCGCAGCGACGAGCAGCGCCTGTCGCCAGCCGGAGCGCGTGATGAACTCGTGGAAGGGTTCGACCACCGCTTCGGTAGAGCGTCCGCGGCGCCGGGCCGGGCCAGGGCCGGCTCGAGATCAGCAGGGTGTTCGCGATGCCGGGCAGCATGAACAGCGCGGTGATCGCGAACACCGCGTCCCAGGGCAAGTGATCGGCGAGGATCAACGCCAGCGCGCCCGGCACGAGACTCGAGATCCGATAGGCCTGCACGTGGATCGCGTTGCCCAGCCCCAGTTCCGGATCGGGCAGCAGCTCGCGGCGATAAGCGTCGAGCACGATGTCCTGCGTGGCGGCGAAGAACGCCACCGCTGTCGCGAGATACGCGATCGTCCACAGATCGAGCTGCGGCTGCAGCAGCCCGAACGCAGGGATCGAGGCGAGGAGCAGGAGCTGCGTGAGAAGCATCCAGCCGCGACGGCGGCCGAGCAGCGGCAGCGCGTAGCGGTCGACCAGCGGCGACCAGAGAAATTTCCAGGTGAACGGCAGCTGGATCAGCGGCGAACAGCCCGATCGCGGCCAGCTCGACGCTGCTTCCGAGCGCAGCCACGCCGGCAGCAGGTTGATGAGCAGATACAGCGGCAGTCCCGAGCTGAATCCGGTGAACACGCAGATCAGCATCCGGCGGTTGAGCAACGCCTCGACGCCAGGCGGCCCTTGTGTCCGGCGGGCGCGGCATCGGGCATGCCGCCCATTCTAACGAACCCGGCGCGCTCCGCTAAGCGCGGCGGATGCGGTAGATCGCGAGCGCGCCGAGCAGATTCGGCAACGCGCGCACGCGGCGGCCGTTGCGCAACACCACGCGCCCGAGCACCCGAAACGCGCGCGCCGCGCAGAACGCGTCGAAATCAGCGACCGTGCAGAGATGGATGTTCGGCGTGTCGTACCACTGGTAGGGCAGGTTCTTCGACACCGGCATCCTCCCGCGCAGCACCTGCAGCCGGTGCGACCAGTGCCCGAAGTTCGGGAAGGTGACGATCGCCTCGCGTCCGACGCGGAGCATCTCCAGCACGATCTCCTCGGTGTGGCGCATCGCCTGCAGCGTCTGCGACAGGATCACGCTGTCGAACGATCTGGTCGTCGAAGCCGGCGAGCCCGCTTTCGAGGTCGCTCTGGATGACGTTGACGCCGTTGCCGATCGAGGCGAGCACACCCTTGTCATCGTCGATCTCGATGCCGTAGCCCGTCACTCCGCGCGAGTCGCGCAGGTACGCGAGCAGGCTGCCGTCGCCGCAGCCCAGATCGAGCACGCGCGCGCCCGACGCGATCCAGCCGGCGATCGTCGCGAAATCCGCACGCTCGGCGAATGCCGCCCGGCTCAATTTGCTGCTCGTCGACCGCCGGCGCCTCCGCGCCGGGGCGATCGAACCGGACAGATACGAGCGCGACGACCGCGTGGTACTGCGGCGTGTCGAGCAGAAACGCATCGTGGCCGTGCGGCGCGACGATCTCGCGCGTACGAGACAGGTCGTGGCGGTTATCGACCAGCGCCTTGACGATCTCGCGCGCCCGCGCGGGCGAAAAGCGCCAGTCGGTCGTGAACGAAATGACCAGGAAGCGGCAGCGTCGCGGGCGCGAGCGCGCGGGCGAGATCGCCGCCCGGTCGCGAGCGCCGGGATCGTAAATAGTCGAGCGCCTTGGTGATGCGCAGGTAGGTGTTGGCGTCGAAGTACTCGGAGAACTTCTCGCCCTGGTGACGCAGGTAGGATTCGATCTCGAACTCGGGCCGAACGAGTACGTTGATCCCGTCGCTGCAGCTGCCGGCCGAACTTCTCCGCCCATCTGCTCGTCCGAGATGTAGGTGATGTGGCCGATCATGCGCGCGACCCGCAAGCCGCGCACGGGCTTCACGCCGATGCGCGTAGTAGTGGCCGTCGTGGAATTCGGGATCGGTCGAGGATCGCCGCGCGCGCGACCTCGTTGAAGGCGATGTTCTGCGCCGAGAGGTTGGGCGCGGCCGCGATCACCAGCGCGTTGCGCGATGCGCTCCGGGTAGCGGGTCGCCCAGCACAGCGCCTGCATGCCGCCGAGGCTTCCGCCCATCACCGCGGCGAAGCGCTCGATGCCGAGTCGATCGGCGAGCCGCGCCTGCGCGTCGACCCAGTCCTCCACGGTGACGATGGGAAAGTCCGAGCCCCACGGCTCGCCGGTCGCGGGATTGATCGACATCGGGGCCGGTCGAGCCGAAGCAGCTGCCCAGGTTGTTGACGCCGACGACGAAGAAACGCGTCGGTGTCGACGGGCTTGCCCGGGACCGACCATGTTGTCCCACCAGCCTTCGCTGTCGGGGCGACCGGCGTACGCGCCGGCGACGTGGTGCGACGCGTTGAGCGCGTGGCAGACGAGGATCGCGTTGGAGCGCTCGCGCATCGAGCTGCGCCGTAGGTCTCGTACATCAGCTCGAAGGCGGGCAGCGTCGCGCCGGAGGACAGCGCGAGCGGCTCCGTGAAGCTCGCCCGCTGTGCTTCGACGATCCCGACGGAACCGGATTTCTCGGTCATGGAACAATGAAACCCGATCAGCTTGCGCTAATCGGGTCGGCACACTGCAGAAAACCACCTCGCCGCTTTAGCCGTATTTGTCGGGAACGCCTTCATGCCAGAAGCGGCCGGAGGCCCTTCGCGCCCGCAAGCTGATCGTCAAATCGGCGCGTGGGTGTCCAGTTTACAGAGCCGGTCCGGGATGTCAATTCAGCCGTTGAGCTTCTCGAGCAGCGCGACGAGCTTCGCCGGCTCGTCGGTGCGCCGCATCCGCGCCACGAACTGCTTCGCGCGGCCGATGTCGCTCGCGAGCACGCGCTGCTTGATCGTGAGCAGATGGGCCGGATGCATCGAGAAGTTGGTGAGGCCCATGCCGAGCAGCAGCCTCGTCAGTCAGCGCGTCGCCCGCCATCTCGCCGCAGACCGCAATCGGGCACATCCGGCTTTGGTTGCGCCGGAGATGGCCATCGCGATCAGCTTGAGCACCGCCGGATGCAACGGGTCGTAGAGCTGCGACACCGCATCGTCGGCGCGATCGACCGCGAGCGTGTACTGGATCAGGTCGTTGGTTCCGATCGAGAGGAAGTCGAGGCGGTTGCGTGAATGCGCCCATCGCCAGCACCTTGCAGCGGGAATCTCGATCATCCCGCCGACTTCGACCCCGGGATCGAACTTCACGCCCTGCTCGCGCAAGACTGTGCTTGGCTCTGAGCGATCATCGCCAGCGTCTGATCGATCTCGGCTGACCGACGAGAGCATCGGGACCAGGATCTTCACCTCGCCAGTAGAGCGAGGCGCGCAGGATAGCCCGCAGCTGCGTCAGGGAAGAGCCGGGGCTCGGCCAGCGAGAAGCGCACCGCGCGAAGCCCCAGGGCGGGATTGGGCGCGACGCGCGATGAGTCCGTCGAGCCCTCCTTGTGCTTGTCCGCGCCGCAGGTCGAAGGTCCGGATCGTCACCGGATAGCCCTTCATTCCGGCGGCCACACGGCGATAGGCTTCGAATTGCTCGTCCTCGCCCGGCAGCCCGTCGCGGTTGAGGAACAGGAATTCGCTGCGGAACAGCCCCACGCCCGTGGCACCGTTCTCGAGCGCCTGCTCGAGGTCCTCCGGCAGTTCGATGTTCGCCTGCAGCTCGATGCCGTGGCCATCGATCGTGCGTCGCCGGGGTCGTCCGCAACCGCAGGAGCTGCTGGCGCTCGAGCTCCGTTTCTCGTCCTGTTTGGCCCGGTACTCGGCTGAGGACGGACCGATCCGGATTGACGATGACGACGTTGGCGGCTGCCATCGACGATCAAGAGCTCGTTTTCGCGAATCAGCGTGCGCGCGTTGTGCGTCGCCACGACCGCGGGCACGTTGAGGCTGCGCGCGACGATCGCCGTGTGGCGAGGTGACCCCGCCGAGATCGGTCGAGGAAGGCGGCAAAGTGGTGCTGCTTGAACTGGATCACGTCCGCCGGCGAGAGGTCGTGCGCGACCAGGATCGTCGTGCTGCCTCGGCGTCCGGCGGGCGGCACGCCCCGGGCTTGCCGATGAGCACCTTCAGGACGCGCCTCGACGACCTGGACGACGTCGCGCCTTGCGCTCGCGCAGGTACGGGTCTTCGATCGTAGTCGAACTGCTCGACCAGCACGCCGATGCTGCTGCGTCAGCGCCCATTCGGCGTTGCAGTGCTGCTCGGCGATGGTGCGCTTCGGCGCCTCGGACAGCGTCGGATCGGTCGAGGATCATCCAGTGCACGTCGAGGAAGGCGCCGAACTCGGCCGGCGCGTCGCCCGAGGTCATCGCGCCGTGCAGGCTCTCCAGCTCCTTCTGCACCGCGCGTAAGCCTGCGTCAGGCGCTCGATCTCGGCGCGACCTGCACGGGCGCGATCGTGTAGTGCGCGACCTCGAGCGTCGCGTGCGAAACGAGCTGCGCCTGCCCGATCGCCATCCCCTGCCGGAGACGCCGATACCATGGAGAACGAAGCTCACGTGTTGGTTCGCCTTACCGTCGATGTGTCCCGGTGCGCGCCGGAACGCCTAACCATTGATTGCGGCCTCGCGCCAATGGTTCCGCGCCCGCGGGCGCGACATCACTGCCCTTCGCCGAAGCAGTCGCCGATCAGTGCGACAATGCGCGTCGATCGCTTCGCTCTCGTCCGGGCCGTCGGTTTCGAGCACGACGCGGCTGCCCTTGCCCGCCGCCAGCATCATTACTCCCATGATGCTCTTGGCGTTGACCTTGCGCCCGTTGCGGGCCAACGAGACGTCACATTGATACTTGGCGGCGAGCTGGGTCAGCTTGGCCGCGCGCGCGCGTGGAGCCCCAGCTTGTTGATGATCTCAACTTCTCGTTGCTGCATAGATGGGATCGATGCCGATGTGCAGCACGCCGTCGCAGCCGCCGCTGATCGCCTTCTTGATCATCGTGTCCATGCCCTTGTCGCGGTACGTGAACGCCCGCACGAGCATGGGCAGGATTGACGCCGGCGACCGCCTCGACGCGACCGCGCAACGAGCAGCTTGCCGGTCGAGATTGCACGGCGTCGCGCCGTAGATATCGGAGAAGATCAGCACGCCGTCGCCGGTGTCGAGCGCCTGCACGAGTTCGCGCGCCTTGGGCAGCAGAGCTGCAGCGGATCAGTCGGTCGCGGCGACGCCGCAGGCGTGGCGAACTGCGGGCGGCCGGCTGCCGAGAACGTGCGTCACCGCGCCGGCGAGGCTCTCGCCCAGCGTGTCGTGAGCGACGATCAGGATGCCGATCATGGTGGCTCCCTCGAGCTCCGTGCGTGGCGCGTGCCTCCAGTGGTCCAGCCGCGGCGCCGACTCGTCGCCGGCGCGCGCCTGTTGGTCAGTCGTCAATCGTCTATCTTAGCACGGCTGCCTCGACGCCGCCCCGGGCTCGCTTCTCGCCCAGGCCGTGGCGCGCTCCAGCGCCGGCGTGCGAACCGCCCGGCGACGTCGAACCCCGGTCTGCTCGGTGATTTCGACGAAGCCGGTCGGGCTGGTGACATTGATCTCGGTCAGGTAGTCGCCGATGACGTCGAGGCCGACCGACCAGGCAGCCCCGTCCGCGGCGAGCTCGCGCCCGACGCCTCTGCGATCAGCGCGGTCGCGCAGCGAGAGCGGCGCGCGACGCCGCGGCCTCCGGCGGCCAGGTTGCCGCGCGTTTCGCCGGGCTTCGGGATGCGCGCGAGCGCGTGCGGCACCGGCTCGCCGTCGATCAGGATGATGCGCTTGTCGCCGTCGACGATCTCCGGAATGAAGCGCTGCGCCATGACGCTGCTGCGCGCCATGGTGCCCGACGGTCTCGATGATCACGTTGCGGTTGGGGTCGTCCTCGCGGACGCGAAACACCGAGGCGCCGCCCATGCCGTCGAGCGGCTTCAGGATGACGTCGCCGTGCTCGTCGACGAACTCGCCTATCAGCTCCGGCGTCGCGGGTGACGAGCGTCGGAACCGTGAACTCCGTGAATTTTGCGATGGCCATCTTCTCGTTGTGATCGCGCAGATGGCGCGCGGCCGGTTGAAGACGCGCGCCCCTTCGCGCTCAGCGACCTCGAGCAGGTAGCGTCGAATATACGTACTCCATGTCGAACGGCGGGTCCTTGCGCATGAGCACGGCCGCGAACGAGGAACGAACTGGAGCGCCGCGTCGTTCGCGTCGCCCGCCTTGAATACCAGATCGTGGTCGTCGCCCGCGACGGTGAGCGGAGCGCGAGCGCCGTGAGCGTGTCCCGCTCGCCGTCCCAGGAAGATCTCGCTGCTCCAGGGCGAACAGCGCGTGCACCGCGATCTGCAGCGGCGCGCATCATCGCCACGCTCGTGTCCTTGTAGGCCTGCGAGCGAGGCGAGGCGGATCGCAGGATGAAGGCGACTGCCACGGGTCGGGACCGAGCGCGCGAGCATCGGCGGCCATCGTCACCGTGATCGCAGCGGATCCGGGAACGCGCCGGCGCGTGCCGAGCGCGACGTCCGACGCGTGACGATCGTCCCGGCGCCCGCGTGCGCCGGTAGCCGGCGCAGCCTGAGAGCGATCCGCGCGGATATGCGTGCCGCGGAGAGCTATCGACCAAGCCGCGCGACCGAAGACGGTCTGCGAGCATTGCGCGCGAGCCGCGAAGTAGTACCGCCTGCGCACGCGCGCACGAACGCCAGTCCGTATTCGGCGGCCGCCGCGCAGGCCGAAGCCGGCGTCCGCGGCGCCCGAGGCGACCGTCGCGCGCGACGGCGGCGATGCGTGAATTCCTCGTTCAGTGTAGCCACGACGCAAGCGACGCCGCTTCGACGCCTTCGTCGGCCAGCGAGCAGCCGATCGATCAAGAGACGCGTGCCCGAGCCGCGCTGCCGATTGACGAAGCGCAGCCGCTTGCGCGCCACCTCCTGAAATTGCCGCACGCGCGCGGGAGTTGCCGCGCGGCAGGATGAATCCCTGGTCCCGGTCGACAAAGCGGATCAGCCGGTCGCGACGCGGATGCAGCAGGCGCAGGAATGGCGCGAGATCCGCGATGCTCGCGCGGACTCGAAAGCGATAGTGAAAGCCGGCGATGTCGACACGGCGCCGCCGCGAACTGCTCGCAGCGCGTGCAGGCTGCCCATGAACGCGAAGTTCGAGCGACAGCCGCGCTGCGGCAGGCGATCGTCGCGCAGGGCGGCCAGCGCGAGGTCGTGACTCGCGGCGACCGACAGTGCCGCGCCTGCGTGCTGTTGCCGGCTCAGGCGCGCGTTCAGCCAGCTCGACCGCGAGGCCTGGGCAGGATGCGGGCGAGCCGCTGCTCCGCGGCGTGCGATGCTGGAGACGAGCTTTTCGCCCGCGGGGGCGAGCGCGCGCCGCCGCGGCCGCGCTCGAGGACGACCAGCGCATGCGCCGAGGCGGCGCTGCTGGTCGCTCAGCACGCCCCACGCCGAGCGATACGAGATGCCCGCTGGCGGCCACCGCTGCGCAGCGAACCGGTGGCAGCGGATCGCCCGCAGCAGAGAGGCAGGAGACGGGCGTCTGAGAGCCTCGGCCGGATCAGTCGCCAGCTCCAGCCATGCCAAGGTCGGCGACGATCCGCATTATGTATGCTGATCTGCATATTTGGCTAAGAGCCCGCAGCTGGCTATGCTGTGCGATCTCGCGTTCTAACTGTCGCCCGACAATAATATGCATATTCGTAGGCATATACTACATGGCCTGTGTCGGCTCGCAACCGACGATGAGCTCGCTCGCGCAAGCCACGTCGCAGGCGCTCCACCTCAGTCGCAGGCGCGCGATCCGAAGCTCGCTCGACATCGTGCTCTTGAGCCTGCGGGTCGAGCCTCGACGGCGGTGGTGATCGGCTGTGCGCTGATCGGCTTGCCTGCTCGGCGCGCGCGATCGCCGTCAGCGCGCTTCCCGGGACGGCGCGGCGCTGATCGTCGTCCTCAACGCGCTTGATGGGCCTGCCGCCGGTCGTCGTCGGGCTGGCGTCGTCACCTGCTGCTGTCGCGTGCCGGGCCGCTGGGCGCGTTGGGCCTGCCTGTTCACGCCCGACGGCGATGGTGATCGCGCAGTCGATCCTGATCACGCCGATCGCTCGCCGCGCTCGTCGCGACAGGTCGTCGAAGACGCGCTGGACGGAGTATCGCGAGCAGCTGCGCTCGCTCGGCGAGACGCAGCTCGGCGCCGCGACGACGCTGCTCTGGGATTTGCGCTTCTCGCTGGTCACGATCGTGCTGGCGGGCTTCGGCCGCGCGGCGTCCGAGGTCGGCGCGGTGATGATCGTCGGCGGCAACATCGACGGCGTGACGCGCGTGATGACTACCGCGATCGCGCTCGAGACCAGCAAAGGGCGATCTGCCGCTGGCCCTGGGCTCGGCATTCATCCTGCTCTGCGATCGTCCTCGCGCTCAACGCCGCCGCCTATCGTCGTCAAGGAAACGGCGCAGCGGCGCTACGGATGACGATCGACGGCCATGCGCGCGCCGCTGTCGCTCCTTCCGCTGCGCCTCGAGGACGTGGTCTTCGCGGTCGGCGGCGCGCCGCATCGTCGACGGCGTCTCGCTCGACGCTCGAGCGCGGACTCGCGCACGATGATCCTCGGTCCGAACGGCGCCGGCAAGAGCGTGCTGCTGCGGCTGTGTCACGGCCTGCTCCAGCCGACGTCCGGAACGATCGACTGGAACTCGCCCGAGCTCGCCGGGCGGGCCGCGCCGGCAGGCGATGGTGTTCCAGCGGCCGGTGCTGCTGCGGCGCTCGGCGCTCGCGCAACGTGACCTACGCGCTGAAGGTCGCCGGCGTTCCGCGCGAGGCCGCGCGAAGCGCGCGCCGTCGAAGCGCTTGCAAAGGTCGGCCTCGAGGGCTCGCGGCGATCGCTGGCCCGCGTGCTGTCCGGCGGCGAGCAGCAGCGCGTCGCGCTGGCGCGCGCGTGGGCGCTGCGTCCGGAAGTCCTCTTTCTCGACGAGCCGACCGGCCAGCCTCGACCCGGGTGCCGCGCACGAAATCGAAAGTGTCATCGTCGCGATGCACGCGGCGGGCACGAAGATCGTGATGGTGACGCACAACCTCGGGCAGGCGCGTCGGCTGGGCGACGAGATTCTGTTTCTCCATCAAGGGCGGATGCGTCGAGCGTGCGCCGGCCGACGCGCTTTTTCAAGCAGCCCGCGTCGCCTGAAGCCGCCCAATTTCTGGAAGGAGAATTGCCATGGTAATCGCGCGCCGCGTGCTTCTCGCTGCTGCTACTGGCTCATCGGCGGCCTTGCGCTGCCGGCACCGCGCAGGAGCGCTTCATCACGGTCGCGTCGACGACGTCGACCGAGCAGTCGGGCCTGTTCGGTTACCTGCTGCCGATCTACGAAGCGACAGACCGGGCGTCAAGGTGCGCGTCGTGGCGCTCGGCACCGGGCAGGCGCTCGACCTGGCGCGCCGCGGCGACGCCGACGTCGTGTTCGTCCACGCGAACGCCGGCCGAGGAGAAATTCCTGGCCGAAGGGCAGGGCGTGAAGCGCTTTCCGGTGATGTACAACGACTTCGTCCTGATCGGACCGAAGAGCGATCCGGCGAAGGTCGCGCGGCGGCAAGGACGTCGTCGCCGCGTTGAAGAAGATCGAGGCGGCGCAGGCGCCGTTCGTCTCGCGCGGCGACAGGAGCGGCACGCACATGGCCGAGCTCGATCTGTGGAAGGCTTCGGGCATCGACATCGACAAGGCGAAGGGGCCGTGGTATCGCGACACCGGGCAGGGCATGGGCCCGGCGCTCAACACGGCGGCCTCGATGAACGCCTATCTGCTCGCCGACCGCGGCACGTGGCTCGCGTTCAAGAACCGCGGCGATCTCGCGATCCTGGTCGAAGGCGACAAGCGCCTGTTCAACCAGTACGGCGTGATGCTGGTCAACCCGGACAAGCATCCGAGCGTCAAGAAAGATCTCGGGCCAGGCAGTTCATCGACTGGCTGATCTCGCCTGCCGGGCAGAAGGCGATCGCCGATTACAAGATCGGCGGCGAGCAGCTCTTCTATCCCAATGCGACGGATCCGGACGCGTAGCGCCGTCGATATGCGGCCCGGTCACGACAGCCTCCCGACCAGGCGTTGCCTGGCGTTATATACGCCGGTATATTGCCGGTGATGGTCGCCGCTATCAGGATCGCGCGCGAGCAACGCGCTGGCGCTCCTTGCCGCGGCGGCCACGCTGCTCGCCGGCGCGCTCGCACCCGCGACCGGTCACACTGCGACCATCACCGTCTTCGCGGCAGCGGAGCCTCAAGGAAGCGCTCGACGCGCAGGCGCGGCGCTTCGAGGCCGACAGCGGCAACAAAATCGTCGTGTCCTACGGCGGCAGCAACGCGCTCGCCAGGCAGATCGAGGCCGGCGCCCCCGGCGGATGTCTTTCTCTCGGCCGATGCCGCGTGGATGGACTACCTCGACACGCGGAGCCTCCTCGTGCCTGGCACGCGCGTCGATCTGCTGGACAACCGGCTGGTGCTGATCGTGCCCGCGGCGAGCACGTCGACCCTCAGGATCGCGCCGAACTTCGCCCTCGCCGCGGCGCTCGGCACGGACCGGCTCGCGATGGCCAATCCGGACAGCGTGCCCGCCGGCAAATACGGCAAGGCGGCGCTGACGGCGCTGGGCGTCTGGGCGAGCGTCGAGAGGAAGATCGCGCGAACCGAGAACGTCCGCGCCGCGCTCAGCGCTGGTGGCGCGCGGCGAAGCCCCGTACGGCATCGTCTACGCGACCGACGCTCGCGCCGAGCCCGGGGTCCGCGTGCTCGATGCGTTCCCGCGAGCACGCATCCGCCGATCGTCTACCCGATCGCCGTGATCGCCGCCAGTCGCTTGCCCGCAGCAGCCAGGGCGCTCGTCGCGTATCTCGCGTCCGACACTGCCCGCGCGATGTGGCAGCGTTACGGCTTCGCGCCGATAGCACGCACTTCACCATGAGCGCCGACGAAGCTGGGGATCATCCCTGCTCAGCCTGAAGGTGGCGCTCGCGAGCGTCGCGTTCAGCCTGCCGGTCTGCGATCTTTGTCGCTTACGTGCTCGCGCGCACCGATTTCCCGGCAAGACGCTGCTCGACGCAGTCGTCCATCTGCCGCTGGTGCTGCCGCCGGTCGTCATCGGCTTCTCGCTGCTGCTGATCTTCCGGCAAGCGCGGCGTCCGTCGGGGCGTGGCTCGAGGACTGGTTCGGCATCGTCTTCGCGTTCCGCTGGACCGGCGCAGCGCTCGCCTCGGCGATCATGGGCTTCCCGTTGATGGTCCGCGCGATCCGCTTGTCGATCGCGGCGATCGACCGGCGCCTGGAGACGGTGGCGCGGCACGCTGGGCGGCTCGCGCTCGTGGGTCTTCGTCTCGATCACGCTGCCGCTCGCGCTGCCGGGCATCGTCACCGGCGTCGTGCTCTCGTTCGCGCGCAGCCTCGGCGAGTTCGGCGCGACCATCACCTTCGTGTCGAACATTCCCGGCGAGACGCGAGACCCTGCCGCTCGCCATCTACTCGCTCGTCCAGACCCCGGCGGCACGCGCAGGCGCTGCGCCTGAGCCTGATCGCCGTGCGTGCTGTCGGTCGCCGCGTTGATCGCCTCCGGAATGGCTGACGCGCCGCGCGCGCGTCAACGGCCGCGACGATGATTGACGTCGACGTCGGAGACCAGCTGGGGAAGTTCGAGCTCGCGGTCGCTTTCCGCGCCGAAGCGCCGATCGTCGGCGTGTTCGGCCGCTCGGGCGCGGGCAAGACGCGCTCGTGAATGCGCTCGCGGGCGTAGCGCACCCCGGCGCGGCCGCATCGTCGTCAACGGCGAGACGCTCTTCGACAGCGAGCGAGGCATCGATCTGCCGCCGGAACGAAGGCGTCTCGGCTACGTATTCCAGGACGCTCTGCTCTTCCCGCATCTCACGGTCGAGTCCAACCTGCTCTACGGATATCGCCGCGCGCCGGCGAGCACCGTCGGATCGACCGCGGCATCGTCATCGCACTGCTCGGCCTCGACGCGCTGCTCCGCCGGTTGCCCGGCACAGCTCTCCGGGGGCGAGCAGCAGCGCGTCGCGATCGGCCGCGGCGCTGCTAGCGCAACCGCGGCTGCTGCTGATGGACGAGCCGCTGGCGTCGCTCGATGTCACGCGCCGGGACGAGGTCCTGCGCTATATCGAGCTGCTGCGCGACGATCTCGCACATCCCGATCGTCTACGTGACTCACTCGGTCGCAGAGATCACGCGCCTCGCGGATCACGGTGGTGCATGCTCTCGGAAGGCAGCACGCTCGCGGTCGGCCCCGTCGACGAAGTCATGGGCCAGCTCGACCTGCGCCCGCATACCGGCCGCTTTGAAGCCGGCGCCGTGATCGACACCGACGGTCTCCGCGCACGATCCTGCGTCCGGGCTGACCACGCTCGCGCTTCGCGGGCGGCGAGCTGATGGTGCCCGAGCGTAGAGGCGCTCGCCGGCGAGCGCGTGCGGGTCAGGATCCGCGCGCGCGACGTCTCGCTCGCGCTCTCGCGGCCGTCCGGCGTGAGCATCGTGCAACGTGCTGGAAGGTACGCTCGTCGCGATCGCCGATGACGCCGGGCCGATCGTCGAGGTCCAGTTGCAAGTCGGCCAGACCTCGCTCCGGGCGCGGATCACCAAGTGGTCGCGCATCGAGCTCGGTCTCGCCGAGGGCCAGCGGGTCTATGCGCTGATCAAGGCGGTCTCGCTGGACCGCCGCAGCGTCGGCTATGCGTAGCCCGGGATGAGCTCGCACGAATCCGGGGATCGCTCCGCTCACCCGCGAGGCTACGGCCGCATCAGCTCCAGCAACTGCCGCATTTCTGCTGCGCCCGCCTCCGTCGCGAGCTTCTCGATACGTCGATAGCGGCGCACGGCCTCGCGCCCGCGCGGTGAGCCGCGCGCCGCCGCCGCGCTTGCCGCCGACCTCGGCTTCGACCACCGGACTCCTGAAGCACCGGTTCATGGTATCGACGAGTAGCCAGGCGCGGCGATACGACATTCCGAGCGAGCGCGCCGCTGCGGTGATCGATCCCATCTTCGCGATCGCTTCCAGCAGATCGACTTTGCCGGGGCCAAGCGCGATGTCCGGCCCCCGAGTGACGCGCAGTCGAAACCGGACGCGCTGCTTCACCTCGACCGTCACGGACTTCGCGAGATTGCGCGGCTTGTCGACGTCCGTGCCGCGCAGCACGGCGGTGTGATACGCGAGCAGCTGCAGCGGGATCGTGTGCACGATCGGCGACAGGCAGGCCCGCGTGCTCGGGCAGCCGCAGCACGTGGATGCCCTCGCTCGACGCGATGTGGCTGTCGAGCATCGGCGACGACGTAGAGCTCGCCGCCGCGCGCGCGACTTCCTGCAGGTTGGACTTGAGCTTCTCGAGCAGCGCGTCGTTGGGCGCGATCGCGACCACCGGCATGTCGGCATCGACCAGCGCCAGCGGTCCGTGCTTGAGCTCGCCGGCCGGATACGCCTCGGCGTGGATGTACGAGATCTCCTTGAGCTTGAGCGCGCCTTCGAGCGCGATCGGGTAGTGCAGCCCGCGGCCGAGGAACAGCGCGTGCTGCTTCTTCGCGAACTGCTCCGCCCAGGCGATGATCGTGCGGCTCGAGCGCGAGCACGCGCCTGCGATCGCCGCGGGCAGGTGGCGCAGACCCGCGAGCCACTGCGCCTCCTCGTCGGCGGTCAGCCGGCCGCGCAGCTTCGCGAGCGTCAGCGTCGAGCAGGAACAGCGCGACGAGCTGCGTCGTGAACGCCTTGGTCGACGCGACGCCGATCTCGGTGCCGGCGCGCGTCAGATAGGCGAGCGCGGTCTGCCGCACCATCGAGCTCGTCGCGACGTTGCAGATCGCGAGCGTGTGCGCGTGCCCGAGCGCCTGCGCGTGCTTGAGCGCGGCGAGCGTGTCGGCGGTCTCGCCCGATTGCGAGACGACGACGACCAGCGCATCGGGATTCGGCACGCTGTCGCGGTAGCGGTATTCGCTCGCGATCTCGGCCTGCGCACGGCATGCCGCGCAACCGCCTCGAGCCACAGCTTCGCGACCAGCCCCGGCGTAGTAGCTCGTGCCGCAGGCGAGGATCGTGCACGGCGTCGACGTCCAGCGAACATCGGCGGCTGCGTTCGCCGCCGAACAGATCCGGCTCGATGCCGCCGACGCTCTCCAGCGTGTCGGCGATCGCGCGCGGCTGCTCGAAGATCTCCTTCTGCATGAAATGCGCGGTACGGACCGAGCTCGACGCGCGTCGCCCGAGGCTTGCACGGTGACGACCGGCCGCGACACGAGCGCCGCCGGTAGCGTCGTAGATGGCGTAGGAACTCGCGGCGGATGTCGGCGACGTCGCCTTCTTCGAGGTACACGACGCGGCTGGGTCACGGAGCCAAGCGCGCTCGCGTCGGAGGCGAGGTAATGGTCGTCCTCGCCGATGCCCGACCAGCAGCGGGCTGCCCGCGCGCGCGCCGACGATGCGCCCGGGCTCGCGCGTGCGTGATCGCCGCGATCGCATAGGCGCCGCGGAATTCGCGCGACCGCCTCCTGTCACCGCGCGCGAGCAGATCGCCGTGATAGTTGGCGTGGATCAGATGCGCGATGACCTCGGTGTCGGTCTGCGTGACGAAGACGGTAGCCCTGCGTCTGCAGCCGCTCGCGCAGCGCTTCGAAGTTCTCGATGATGCCGTTGTGGACGACCGCGATCTCGTCGTGGCTGACGTGCGGATGCGCGTTGGCGGGCGTCGGCGGCGCCGTGCGTCGCCCAGCGCGTGTGCGAGATGCCCGTGTGCCCGTCGATGCGCGTCGCGTCGCCGCCTGCGCGGCGAGATCGGCGACGCGCGCGGTGCTGACCAAGCCGCTGCAGGCTGCCGTTGATGACCGCGAGCCCGGTCGAGTCGTAGCCGCGATACTCGAGCCGGCGGATGCCCTCGATCAGGACCGGAACGACGTTTTCGCGCGCGACCGCGCCGACGATACCGCACATGGCGTCTAGCCTATCCTTTCTTCGGTCGCTTCCAGCCGCTGTCGCGCGCACCTGCGTCTTTTCGTTCACCGCCAGCGCCTCCGGCGGGACGTCCTTCCACACCGTGCGTCCCGGCGCCGATCGTCGCGCCGCGGCCGATCGTGACCGGCGCAACGAGCTGCGTATCCGAGCCGATCTGACACGTCGTCCTCGATGACCGTGCGATGCTTGTTCGCGCCGTCGTAGTTGCAGGTGATCGTGCCGGCGCCGATGTTGACGTCGCTGCCGACGCGTCGAGTCGCCGATGTACGCGAGGTGATTCGACCTTGCTGCGCGCGCCGATCGAGCTCGCCTTGACCTCGACGAAGTTGCCGATGTGAACGTCGTCGGCGAGCGCCGTCGCCGGCCGGATGCCGCGCGTAACGGCCCGATCGCGGCATTGCGCGCCGATCGACGCGTCCTCGATATGCGAGAACGGCAGCGATCGCCGTACCGCTTCCGACGGTCGCGTTCCGTCAGCACGCAATGCGCGCCGACCGCGACGTCGTCGGCCGAGCGTCACCGCGCCCTCGAATACGCAGCCGACGTCGATCGTCACGTCGCGCCCGCAGGCGAGCGTGCCGCGCACGTCGATGCGCGCCGGATCGGCGAGCGTCACCCCGGCGTCGAGCAGCGCATCCGCCTGCAGCGCGCTGATAGCGGCGCTCCAGCTCGGCGAGATCGCGCATCGCTGTTGACGCCCAGCGCCTCGGTCGACGCTCGCGCGCGCGTCGTCGTCGCCGACCGCCACGCCGTCGCGCACGGCGAGCGCGATGACGTCGGTCAGAAAATATTCGCCGCTCGCGTTGCGGTTGTCGATCGCCGCCAGCCAGCGCGCGAAGCGCGCCGTCGGCGCCGCCATGACGCCGGTGTTGATCTCGCGGATCGCCTGCTGCTCGGGCGTCGCTTCCTTGTGCTCGACGATGGCGGCCACCGCGCCGCATCGCGGCAGCGAACGATGCGGCCGTAGCCCGCGGGGTCGTCGAGGTCGATCGGTGAGCAGAGACAGCGCGCCGCGCGTGCGCGTGCTCGACGACTTCGCGCAACGTCGCTGTCGCGCGCCAGCGGATCGGCGCCGAACAGCACCAGCGTCACGCCGTCGGGCGGCAGCGCGGCGAGCGCGCAGCGCAGCGCGTCGCCGGTGCCGCGCGGCGGATCCTGCCGTGCCCAGATGAGGTCGGGATCGGGAAAGCGCTTGCGCACGGCGTCGGCGGCGCCGTCGACGACGCAGATCGCGCGCGGTCGATGGCTGCGCGCGGTCGCAAGCAGGTGCGCGAGCAGCGGCTTCCCGCCGAGCGGATGCAGGACCTTGGGCAGCGCGGAGCGCATCCGCTTGCCTTTGCCCGCGGCAAGAACTGCGATTTGCAACGGCATTTTCATCGGGGAGCGAATTATCGCATTTTTGTCCCGTGCCGGTCGCTGGCTCCCGCGGCGACAGAGCGCGCGCAATCTATGCGAGAATGCCGCCCGAAGCCGCCGCCGAGCGCGGCCTGTTCCCGAGGAGGAGAAGTTCCATGCAAACGCGCATCGCCTCCCGGCCACTGGCCTGTCGTGCTTCTGCTGCCGCTCGGCGCGTACGCCGCCGACGCCTGCAAGCACCGCGGCGAGCTCGACACGATGTACTGCGACGACAACAGCGACATGGTTGCCGACGTCGCCGGCCGATCCGAAGAAATTGAAGAACCCGTCGACGATCGTCTTCACCTACACGCCGGTCGAGGATCCCGCCGTCTACGAGAATATCTTCAAGCCGTTCACGACGCACCTCGCGGCAGTGCCTCGACAAGAAGGTCGTGTTCTATCAGGTGCAGTCGAATGCGGCGGAGATCGAGGCGATGCGCTCGGGCCGGCTGCACGTCGGCGGCTTCTCGACCGGCCCGACCGCGCTTCGCGGTCAATCTCGCCGGCGCCGTGCCGTTCGCGGTCAAGGGCACCGCGAAGGAATTCCAGGGCTACAACCTGATCGTCATCGTCAAGGCGAGCTCGCCGTACCAGAAGCTCTCCGATCTCAAGGGCAAGAAGGTCGCGCACACGTGCGCCGTCGTCGAATTCCGGCCACATGGCGCCGCTGGCGCTCTTCCCGGCGCGAAGGCCTGACGCCCGACAAGGACTACAAGATCATCTTCTCGGGCAAGCACGACCAGTCGGTGATGGGCGTCAACTCCGGCGACTACGACGCCGGCGCGCGTCGCGTCCGACGTCTTCCACCGGATGGGCGAGCGCGGGCAGATCAAGGAGAGCGACTTCCGCGTGATCTACCGCAGCCAGAAGTTCCCGACCTCGTCGTTCGCCTACGCGCACGACCTCGATCCGAAGCTCGTCGACAAGATGCTCGGCTGCTTCTACGACTATCGCTTCCCGCCGGAGATGCAGAAGGCGTTCGACGGCGCCGACCGCTTCTTCCCGATCAACTACAAGACGACATGGGACGTCGTGCGCGCACGTTGCGAAGGGCTCGGGCGGCAGGCGTTCGACAAGTCGACCGTACGAAAAGGAATCGGCGCGCGAGGCGGCTGAAGCGGCTGCAAAGAAGAAATGAGCGCACGGGATCAGTCTCCGGCGTCAAAGCTCGTTCTCGCTCAGGAACTCTGTCGGCAAGTCCTACGTCGCCGGCACAGTCCGGTGCCTGCAGCGACATCGACGCTCGAGATCGCGGCGCGCGGGATCACCGCGATCATCGGCGCGTCGGGGACGGGCAAGAGCGACGCTGATCCGCTGCATCAACCGCCTCGTCGAGCCGACGCCCGGTGCAATCGAGTTCGAGGAAGCAGGATCTCGCTCGGCTCTCGCGACAAGGCGTTGCGACAGGCGCGCCGCCACATCGGCATGGTGTTCCAGGAGTTCAACCTGGTCGAGCGCCTCACGGTGATGGAGAACGTCTGCTCGCCGGACGCTCTGGGCTACGTGTCGGCGTGGCGCGCGTGGCGACGCAAGTTTCCGCCGGAGGACATCCGCGCGCGCCTTCGAGTTGCTCGACGTCGTCGGTCTCGCGTGGTTTCGCGCACAGCCGCGCCGACTCGCTTTCCGGCGGCCAGCGCCAGCGCGTCGGCATCGCGCGCGCGGTGATGCAGCAGCCCGCGGCTGCTGCTCGCCGACGAGCCGACTTCCTCGCTCGACCCGAAGACCTCGGTCGAGATCATGGAGCTGCTCGCCGACGATCGGCCGCGATCGCGCACGATCCCGGTGCGTCGTCAACATGCACGACGTCGAGCTTCGCAAAGCGCTTCGCCGATCGCATCGTCGGCATGTCGCGGCGGCAAGAGTCGTGTTCGACGGCGTCGCCGCGGAATCTCGTCGGACGCGAAGCTGACGACGATCTACGGCGGCGAAGGCTGGCTGCAGTGATCGCAAGCGATCGGCCGCGATCGTCGGCGTTCGAATGACCGAGCCTGCGGCCGTCTCGAACGCGTTTCCTTCCGATCCGTTCCGGCGGGACGTCTGGCCGCGCATTGCCGCCGTCGCGCTCGTCGGCGTACGTCATCTATGCCTGCGCGCAGCTCGACGTGTCCGCGGAACGCGTGCAAACGGGCTCTGCACAACGCGGCGCGTTTTTCGCGCCGGCTGTTTCCGCCGAACTTCGCGCGCTGGGACCTCCTGGTCAAGGGCCTGTCGGAGAGCCTCGAGATCGCCGTTCTCGCATCGACGCTGGGGATCGTCGCTCGCCGCTGCCGATCGGCCTCTGCGCGGCGCGCAACCTGATGCCGCCGTGGGTGAGCTGGCCGGCACGGCTGATCGTCGTGATGGCGCGCTCGTTTCACCCGGTCATCGTCGCTATCATCTTCGTCAAGGCGGTGCGGTTTCGGGGCGCTCGCGGGGACGCTCGCGCTGACCGTCGCCTCGATCGGATTCATCGGCAAGCTCTTCACCGAGGCGATCGAGGAGATCTCGCTCAAGCAGGTCGAGGCGGTCCGCGCGACTGGCGCTCCGTTCCTGTCCGTACTGGCGTACGGCGTGCTGCCGCAGGTCTTTTCCCGGTTCATCGGATTCGCGACGTATCAGCTCGATTCGAACCTGCGCAATTCGACGATGGTCGGCATCGTCGGTGCGGGCGGGATCGGCGGCACGCTGTTCGCCGCGTTCCAGCGCTTCGATTACGACTTCGTTTGCGCGATCCTGATCGCGATCATCGCGCTCATCATGATCGGCGAAGTCCTGGCGACCGCGGTGCGCGCGATCTTCATCGACGAACGCTACCGCTCGCCGACCTCTTCCGGCGCGGCGGCAAGATGCGCCGCGTCCGGCACGCCGAGCGACGACTGATGACGACGGCTGCCCGCAACGAGGTGCAGCGACGCGATCTGGCGGCGCTTCACGCCTGCCCAGCGGCTGTCGCGCATTCGCGGTCTATCTCGCGATCGTCGCGGCGAGTCGTCGTCGTCGATCCAGAGCATCGAAGTCATCCCGGAATTTCTCGCCGATGCGCCGGAGCAGGTCGTCGATCTCTTCGCGCGGATGTGGCCGATCGACTCTCGCGCTACTATCCGCGGCAGCGTCCACGCCGCGCTTGATCGAGACGATTCATATCGCGACGCTGGGCACGCTGCTCTCGCTCGTTCTCGCGCTTGCCGATCGGCGTTGCTCGCGGCGCACAATCTCTGTGCCCTTGACGCCGGATCAATCTCGTGCGCGAAACTGGTGCTGGTTTCGTCGCGCTCGGTGAACTCGCTCGTGTGGGCGCTGCTGTTCGTCGGAATCTTCGGTCCCGGCGCCTTGCCGGAACGCTCGCCATCGCCTTCCGCTCGATCGGCTTCGTCGGAAAGCTCTTCGGCGAAGCGCTCGAGGAAGCGCACGCGGGGCCGATCGAGGCGCTCGACCGCGGCCGGGCGCGCCTGCGCTGTCGCGGCTGACCTTCGGCTACTGGCCGCAGGTCGAGCCGGCGTTCTGGTCGATCGCGCTGTTTCGCTGGGACATCAACGTGCGCGAATCCGCGGTGCTCGGCCTGGTCGGCGCGGGCGGCATCGGCATGACGCTCGATTCCGCGCTCAATCTCTTCCAGTGGAACCGCGTGGCGGTCATCCTGCGTCGCGATTCTTGGTGATCGTGATCCTGGCCGAGGTGGTGCGTCACCGTCGTTCGCAACCGCGGTCCTGTAGACTTTCGCAGCATGACGGTCATCGCGGTGTTCAATCAGAAGGGCGGCGTCGGCAAGCACGACGACCGCGCTCAACCTTCTCGCCGGCATCGCGCAGCGCGGGCAGCGGCCGTTCGGCATCGACCTCGATCCGCAGGCGCATCTGTCCGGCGGTTTTCGACGCACACCCGCGGCTCGCGGACGATTCGCGTATACGCTTTTTCGTGCGGCAGCGTCCCGTTGGCCGACGTTGCGCAGATCACGGCCAGCGGCGTCGTCTCTGCTCCGCGCATCTCGAGCTGACCAAGCTCGACACGCTGCTCGGCAAAGGGCGTCAACGTCGTGACTCGCCTGCGCGTGGCCCTGAAGCAGGCCGGAACAGGCGCCCGGCCCGGTGGTGATCGACTCGCTGCCCGCTGCTCGGAGTCCTGTCGCTGAACGCGATCTTTGCCTGCAGACCTCCTGCTCGTACCGGTGTCGGCCGACTATCTCGCGTTGCAAGGAGCCCAGCAGAGGTCGAGCGCGCGCTGCTGCGCTGGAGCCGGTGTTCAAGCGCCGGCTGCCCCGGCGATACGTAGCTCACGCGCTTCGACGCGCGCGCAAGATGAGCTCGGAGGTTGCCGATCTGATGGCGCTGGCGTTCCGCATCCGGACGAAATCTGCGCGACCCGGATCGCGGAAAACGTGAGACCTCGCCGAGAGCCTCGGCGCGTCACCTCGACGTATTCCGCCACGCACCGCAAAAGCCGCGGCGCGCGCGAATATCAGGAGCTGGTCGACGAGCTAGTGAGTGCCGGATTGTATTGGCGTAGCATCGAGCGCGCGACCGAGGGGATCGTTGCGGGCCGTTGCTGATGATGCCGATGACGCCCTCGAGATCGAGCGAATCGTTGCGGAGGGTGACGGTCTCGGTCTGGCAATGGACGATCTCGCAGTGATGGTACATCTGGCGCAGCCGGCGTTCGGCGTCGGCCTGGTTGGCGGCCATGACGCGGCTATGCGCTTGTCGACGCGCTGGCCGGCGTTCGCGTTCGGATATTGACCATATCGGATCATCGCCGGTCCTCCACACCCGATCACCCCGCTCTTCCGGGCCGCTCACCGCGGGCGCTCTGGCGGCGCATCAGGTGTAGCCGTCGGGGGTTCGGCATGATAGTTTCTTCAGATGTCGCACGCAAGTAGCGTACCGGCCGTGTCCCCGAGCCGGAGAGGCCGGCGTACGAGCATCCGCCGCCGACGGTCACGGCGGCAGGCGTGCCGCGCTTGAGAATGGCGCAGTAGGCTCCAGCGCATGACGTAACCAGTAAGTGTGTGCGCACTGTCACCTGTTCTGGCATGCCTGCTTGCCACAGAGGCGTGTCCAACCGGGGCGCGCAGGAACAAGCTGGCCCCTGCCCTGGAGCGTCATTTGTGGCAAGCCCACGCTCGCGGTCGAGTGATCTGGCTACGCGCGGCGTCGCAGGCCGCTCTAGACCAGGGATTGAATCCCAGGCCCGGCAGGGGACGGCGTTGATCCTGTCCCCAGAAGAAAGTCGGGCCAATTCCAGCGCACCCGGCCCCTGCTTCGCTGCGCGGTGACGTATTTCGGCGGCGCTGGAGGCGGTCGGCGAAGCGCCGCACATTGGCCACGCCCACCGAATGCGGGAAAGAACTGAGACATCGGCGGCGCGCGCCGTTAAGCGAGAGTCGCCGGACGAACGACAAACGTCCTGCCGGCGGTGCCATCGAGAGATCGAGCGCCGAATCGCCTCGCGCACCAATATCCGCGTCATCGTGAAGTTCGTCGTAGGCGCCGAACCACCCGTTGACGTGAATCGGACGAAACCCTGGCGGTCATGCCTTCCGCGCGCATCAGCGCGACGATCCGCTCGACCGCTGCCGCGCTGGCGGCACCACGTCCTCACCGGTAGTCGATCGCGAGGTCCGCCTCTCGCGGTAGGGCTGGTCGGACGCGAGCGCGCAACCCGGCTCGGTGCGGCATGCTGCGCTGACAAGCCGACGCGAGGACGAGCGCCCGGGCCGCCTGCCGGTCGGCGCGCTCCGACGCGGCGTACCGCTTGGCGAGCTTCGCGCGCGATCGCCGTGGATCATGTAGCAGCGCGCCGTTCTCGCCGACCACTGCGTCGACAGGCACATCCGCGGCGATGTGCGCTCGCAACCGAGCCTGCGGGGCGTCCGGTGATCGGGGACGACGAGCAGGTCCCGCGCGGCGCAGCGCTCCATGGCCGCATACCGCCTGCGCGGTGACCCGGCCGTCCGTCGAGATCGTGTCGCCGATGTCGGCGGGCACGCCACGAATGGCGCGCCAGCCGCCGCGCGCATGCGGCGCATCGCCGTCAACGGTTGCATTAGCGGCTGCGCTCATCCGTGGCCGTGCCTGGTCTCACGCGCAGATACGCGCGGCGACCGCGTCGCGTCCGACTCGAGCAGCGATGCAATCCGCACTTGGTGCGTCGCCACAGCACATCGTCCTGGCGCTGCGTGCCCACCGGCGTGCGCGCTACCAGGTAGTCGATCTCGGCGGCGTAAAGGCGTGTGGCCGAAAAACGTCTCCGAGCATCCCCGGCCGTCTCCGCCTCGCCATGAGTCCGCGGCGTACCGCGCGTTACCGCGGCGGCGGATCCAGCAGCGGCGCGTAAATTGAGCCGGCAGCGCCGGATACCGCCCGGCGAGATCGCGCTTCGAGGGCGGGGAGGCCTACGCGGGGCGGTGGCTCCGCCCGGCCTGCGGCTGCCCGCGCGCGTCCAGTCCCCTCTTCATTTGCGGGAAAAACGGCAGGCTCGGAGAGTGCCGACCCCGCGAGCCGGCGAGTAGGTCAGTGATCTTGCCGCCGAAGACCGACAACAGCGGCGCCTGCGAGTCTCTACCGGCGTCGAGCTTCAGCGACGTAGTCGCGCGTTACCGCGCTGAAGGATCCGCGGTTCCGTCGTCGTGCCAGCGGCCGCACGCCGCCGTAGCGTCCACGACGACGTCGCCCTCGCCGATCGCGGAGCCGCGCCAGATACGCGCGTTGGCAATCTCGCACAGGTGAGATGCGATCTCGCCGTGCGTGAGATCACCGGCGCTTCTGCACCGTCATCCGCAGGATGTCCGTCGTGCCGATCAGCGAGAGAATCGCTCTCGTACGGGATGACTGACTGAATACGATGCGATTGTCCGAGTTCTGCAGGATATAGGCGTGGTCCTCGGCGCGTGTACTCGCGGGACGACTGATGTGGCTGCCCTTCAGCGTGCCGGACGGCAGGCCGATGGCTGGCGCCGCGCCTCACTTCGTCTCAGGCACCTGCTTGACCCATCGGACCGGCGGCGTTGACGTATGTCCCCAGGCGCCGGATCTCTGCTCGATTGCTGCCGCCGCCGGGGCTGAAGAGTGTACGCGCCAGAGGCCCGCGATCGCGGCGCGCGCCCACGGGCCGGGTGCGCGTGCGGATCTCGGCGCTCGCTGTCTTGCGGCCAACGCGTTGACCGCAGACCAAGCCGCGCATCGTCGACTTTTTTTGCATCCGAGTAGATTCGAAACCCTTGTCGCACCTGGCCGCGAGTCCCGCGCTCACTCTGCTGCGGCCCAGTGTGAACGCCGATCGACGAAGTTGGCAGCGTCTTCCGCGCCTCCTCGAGATGATCGTAGAGGAAATAGCCCGGCGTCGGATCATCCACGCCGGCCGCAGGTGCGCGGCTCGTGCGGCAGGACGAACTGCAGCGGCGCGCAATGATGTGCGGCGCGGCGCGCAGGAGGATCTCACGCGCTCGGCGAGCGCTTCGGCGACCAGCCGGAATTCGCAGTAGCCTGAGGGTAGCGCAGCCCGCCGTGGACCGAGCTTGGTGCTCCCGGACGAGGTATGCGACGCGAGGTCGCCGTCCCGACCATGCAGCAAACCTTTGAGTTCGCGACCGCGGCGTCGCGCGCGATGCCCGTTCCGTTGGATTCCTCCGCCGGCGATGGCGAGGTCGCAGTCGGGGGACATTCTGGGGGCGGGCATGGGGCGGGCGGCGCTGGCAGCGCCGACTCTACCGCGGCCCGCCGCGGCGGTTCTGCGCTACCATCACGCCCTCGCGCGCCACTCGAGTCTCCAGCCGACCATGCGCACGAACATACCGCCCGAGATCGCCGCGGCCGCTGCCGAGATGCAACGAGTGGCGCCGCCACCACGTGCATGCCCATCCCGAGACTCGCGCCGTGGAGGTGAGACCGCGACCGCGGCCTTTGTCGTCGCCGATGCCAAGCTCGCCTCGTTCCGGCCTGCGGGGTTCACACCGGGCTCGCGAAGACCGGCGTCGTCGGCGTGCTCCGCGGCGGCGACGGCGCCGACCCGGCGTCCAATGCGATCGACCGGCCCGCGCTGAGTCTCGATGCGCGTGCGTGCACGTGCACGAGCGCTCCGGCGTGCCGTACGCAGCATCGCGCCACGAGGGCCGCGCGGATGTCGAGCAATAAGCGTAACTGAACGAAGTACAT
>ERZ1370068.3303-contig-242_pt1 | contig 29268 bp, 46 predicted proteins | sample MGYA00561227_ERZ1370068 | MGnify/ENA primary metagenome ERZ1370068 (study PRJEB38410, sample SAMEA6850437) | metagenome | study: Metagenomic assessment of the ecological functions of the soil: analysis of the soil microbiota associated with the...
TGCACCCGTTCGTCGATGCGCTGACCGGTACGATCGTCATCTTCGATGTGCCGGGCGTCGGCGACGCTCGCCCGCGCCACGCGCGCCGTATCGGCCCTCCAGCGTCGCCGCGCCTCGCCGTCGATCTGCTCGACCACCTCGGCGCATCGGCACCGTGGCCGACGTGCTCGGCGTGTCGTGGGGCGGCGCGATCGCGCAGCAGTTCGCGCTCCGCCATCCGTCGCGCTGCCGCCGTCTCGTGCTCGCGCGCGACCGGCGCCGGGCGCGTTGATGGTGCCGGGCAGTCCGGCGTGCTGCTCAAGATGGCCACGCCGCGGCGCTACGTCGATCCGCGCGCACGCCCATCGTGTCGCGGGCGACGATCTACGGCGGCGAATTCCGCACCGATCCCGCGCTGGTGGCGCAGCACGCTGCGCCACGTCCGGTTCTCGAGCCGGCGCGGCTACTACCTTCAGCTCGCGGCAGTGGTTCGGCTGGACCAGCCTGCCGTGGCTGTGGACGCTGCGCAGCCGGACGCTGGTCATGGCGGGCCGCGACGATCCGATCGTCCCCGCGATCAACGCCCGCATCATGCAATGGCTCATTCCCGATGCCCGCCTCGAAGTCGTCGACTCCGGGCATCTGTTCCTCGTCACCCGGCCGGAAGCCTCGGCCCGCATCGTCGACGACTTTCTCACTCACCACGCCGCATTCGCGCAGCGCGCGGCGCTTCGGACCTCGAACCCACTCTTCCAGGAACATTGTCATGAACGCACTCGCCATCCACCGGACGCCGTCGGCGAACGACGCGCCGCTTTCGATCCGCCAGATCCTCGCCCGCGGCCTCGCGCGAGGCGCCCGCGCAGGAGATCGTCTACGCCGACCGCGTCCGCTACACGTACGCGACGCTCGCCGAGCGCGTCGGCCGCCTCGCTTCGGCGCTCGCCGCGCTCGGCGTCAAGCCGGGCTCCACGGTCGCGATGATGGACTGGGACAGCCACCGCTATCTCGAGTGCTTCTTCGCCGTGCCGATGATGGGCGCCGTGCTGCACACGGTCAACGTGCGCATCTCGCCCGACCAGATCCTGTACACGATCAACCACGCGGCCGACGACGTCATCCTCGTCAACGCCGAGTTCCTGCCGATCCTCGAGGCGATCCACGACAAGATCCGGCCGGGGTCGAGTTCGTGCTCATCAACGACGGGACCGGCCGCGCCGCAGTCGAAGCTCACGTTCGCCGCGGAATACGAGGCGATGCTCGCCGCCGCGTCGCCGTCGTTCGCGTTTCCCGACCTGCCCGAGGACACCCGCGCCACGACCTTCTACACGACCGGCACCACCGGCCTGCCCAAGGGGCGTCTATTACAGCCACCGCCAGCTCGTCCTGCACACGCTCGGCAGCGGCGAGGCGCTCGCCAGCGCGACGCATGCGACGTTCACCGCAGCAGGACGTGTACATGCCGGTGACGCCGATGTTCCACGTTCACGCGTGGGGCTTCCCTATCGTCGCCACGATGCTCGGCGTGAAGCAGGTGTATCCCGGGCCGCTACCTGCCCGACGTGCTGCTCGGGCTCATCGCCCGCGAGCGCGTGACGTTCTCGCACTGCGTCCCGACGATCCTGTCGATGATGCTCGGCAGCCCGCGCTGCGCGAAGGGCAGCTCGAGGGGTGGAAGGTGATCATCGGCGGCTCCGCGCTGCCGCTGCAGCTCGCGCGCGCCGCCGTCGAGAAGGGCATCGACGTGATCGCCGGCTACGGCATGTCCGAAACCTGCCCGATCCTCACGCTCGCCCACCTGCGGCCGCACATGCGCGACTGGGACGTCGAGCGCAAGCTCCCGGTGCTCTGCCGCGCCGGCCGGCCGATCCCGTTCGTGCAGCTTCGCATCGTCGATGCCGACACATGAACGACGTCGCGCACGACGGCGTGTCGCAGGGCGAGGTCGTCGTCCGCTCGCCGTGGCTCACGCAGGGCTACCTGAACGAGCCCGAGAAGTCGGAGGAGCTGTGGCGCGGCGGCTGGCTGCACACCGGCGACGTCGGCGTCGATCGACAGCGAGGGCTACCTCAAGATCGTCGACCGCATCAAGGACGTCGTGAAGACGGGCGGCGAATGGGTGTCGTCGCTCGACATCGAGGACCTCGATGCTGCGCATGCCGGGCATCGCCGAAGCCGCGGTGGTCGGCGTGCCCGACGACAAGTGGGGCGAGCGCCCGGTGTGCGTTCGTGGTCTGCAAGGCGCAGCCGGAGGCGCAGCCGAGCCGAGGACGCGATCCGCAAGCACGTGCAGGAATTCGCCGGAGCGCGGCGCGATCTCGAAGTTACGCGGTGCCCGATCGCGTGTACTTCGTCGACGCGATTCCGAAGACCAGCGTCGGCAAGCTGCGACAAGAAGGTCATTCGCGCGCGCCTCGCCGACATCCGCGCGCTGATCCGGGAGAGGGAGGAGCCGACCATGAGCCAGTACCACGCACCCCTGCCGGAGATGCTCTTCGTCGATGAACAGGCTCGCCGGGCTGTCGGCAGATCGCGCAGCTGCCCGGTTTCGAGGATGCCATCGCCCGACACGGTGGCGGCGATCCTGGAAGAGAGGCGGGGAAGTTCGCGGCCAACGTGCTCGATCCGCTCAACGCGGTCGGCGATCGCGAAGGCGCGCGCCTGCGCGAACGACGGCACGGTGGCTACGCCGCCGGGATTCAAGGACGCCTACCGCCAGTTCTGCGAGCTCGGCTGGAACGGCCTCGCCAAGGATCCGGAATACGGCGGGCAAGGCATGCCGCAACTCGTGGCTGCCGCGATCGACGAAATGTGGAACGCGGCCAACATGGCGTTCGAGCTGTGTCCGATGCTCACGGGCGGCGCGATCGAGGCGATCGAGATGAACGGCTCCGATGCGTTGAAGAAGACGTATCTGCCGAAGATGGTGAGCGGCGAGTGGACCGGCACCATGAACCTCACCGAGCCGCAGGCCGGATCCGATCTCGCGGCGCGTGCGCACGACGCGCGGTGCCGCAGCCGGACGGCAGCTACCAGCTCTACCGGCAACAAGATCTTCATCACCTACGGCGAGCACGACCTACACCGACAACATCGTGCACCTCGTGCTGGCGCGCACGCCGGATGCGCCGCCGGGCGTCAAGGGCATCTCGCTGTTCGTCGTGCCGAAGTTCATCGGTCAACGCCGACGGCACGCCCGGCGCCCGCAACGACGTGCGCTGCGTGTCGCTCGAGCACAAGCTCGGCATCCACGCGAGCCCCGACCTGCCGTGCTCGCATTCGGCGACACCGGCGGCGCGGTCGGCTATCTGGTCGGCGAAGAGAACCGCGGCCTCGAGTACATGTTCGTGATGATGAACCGCGGCCCGCTTCGGCGTCGGCATGCAGGGCGTGGAGCTTGAGCGAGCGCGCCTACCAGCGCGCGCGTCGCCTACGCTCGCGAGCGCGTGCAGGGACGCACCTGGGCGACACGTGCGCCGGGCATCATCGGCCACCCCGACGTGCGCGCGCATGCTGCTGATCGATGCGCGCGCTGCACCGAAGCCGCGCGCGCGCTCGGCTACGTCACCGCCGCCGCGCTCGACTCTCGCTCACCGGCATCCGGATCGGGCGGTGCGCGCCCGCAAGCGCGCGTTCGCCGAGCTGATGATCCCCATCGTCAAGGGCTGGAGCACGGAAGGCGCGCAACGCAACGCGTCGCTCGGCGTGCAGGTGCACGGCGGCATGGGCTACATCGAGGAGACCGGCGCGGCGCAGTACCTGCGCGACGCGCGCATCACGACCATCTACGAGGGCACCACCGGCATCCAGGCCAACGACCTCGTGGGCCGCAAGATCGGACGCGACCGCGGTGCGGCGCTGATGGCCGCGATCGCGGACCTGCGCGAGACGGTTCCGGCGCTCGCGGCGACCGGAGACGCGAGATCTCTGCGCCATCGCCACGCGCCTGCATGCCGGCCTCGATGCGCTGGAGGCCGCCGGACGGTATGCCGCCGAGTCCATGCGCAGCGATACGCGCGACGGTCCTGGCCGGCGCGGTTCCGTTCCTCGAGCTCCGCCGGCATCGTGTTCGGCGGCGGACAGCTCGCCCGCGGCGCGTCGCCGCCTCGCAGAGGCTTGCTGCGCGACAGGGCGACGCCGATTTCCAGCGTGCGAAGATCGCGACCGCGCGTCACTTCGCGGATCGCTTCCTCACGCGGCACCCGGCCTGCGCGTAGGCCGACCGTCGCGGCGCGAGCGGCAGCGCTCGCAGCTCGCCGACGCGCAGTTCTGAAGCGAAGCCATCATGAGCACGCCAACGATATTGATCGTGCCAGGATTGCCGCGATCACGTTGCCGAGCACTGGCAGACGCTGCTCGAGCGGAAGCTCCCGAAAGCGCGCTCGGTGCCGCGCATGGAGCGCGACAAGCTCTCGTGCGCCGCGTGGGTGAGCGAGCTCGACCGCTCGCTCGCCGCGATCGAAGGCCCCGTCGTGCTCGTCGCGCACAGCGCGGGCGTCATGATCACGGTGCACTGGGCGCATGCGCCACCAGCGTCCGATCCACTGGCGCGCTGCTCGCCGCGCCGCCGGATTTCGAGTCGCCGCTGCCCGAAGGCTATCCTTCGCGAGGCCGTCCTGCTCGAGAACGGATGGCTGCCCACGCCGCGCGAGCGCCTGCCGTTTCCGAGCATCGTCGCGGCGAGCACCAACGATCCGCTCGCGAGCTACGAGCGCGTCGCATCGCTGGCCGCGGCGTGGGGCAGCCGCCTCGTCGACGTCGGCGCCGTCGGTCATCTCAATCCGGCTGCCGGGTACGGCCCGTGGCCGCAGGCCGAGTCGTTCGTGGAGAGAGCTCTCGGCGTGAACGCCGCCGCGCGCGCCGCGCAGTGGCGCGGACAGCTGCTCGAGGCGTGGCCCGGCCTCGTCCTCGCCATCGTCATTGCGATTGCCTCCACGTTCATCGCCGAACAGCGCGGCGGGCCGACGCTTCTGTACGCGCTGCTGATTGGCATGGCGCTCAACCCGATCGCTTCCGAGGGCCGCGCAAAGCAGGCGTCGATTTCGCGGCGCGCCGCGTGCTGCGGCTGGGCGTGGCGTTGCTCGGGCGCTCGCATCACGTTCGAGCAGATCGGCGCGACTTGGCTGGAGCACGGGCCTTCTCACTGGTCGGCGCCGTGGCCGCGACCACTTGCCTTCCGGCATGGGAGTCGCGCCGTGCTCGGACAGCGCTGCCGCTTCGGCGTTCTCACCGGCGGCGCCACCGCCATCTGCGCGCGCCTCGGCCGCGATCGCGATCGCCTCGGTGCTTCCGCGCGACGAACGGTCCGAGCGCGAGCTCGTCTTCACCGTTGCCGGCGTCACCGCGCTATCGACGCTCGCGATGATTCTCTACCCGGCGATCGTCGGCTGGTTCGGCCTCGATGCGCGGCAGGCAGGCATATTCCTCGGCGGCACGATCCACGACGTCGCGCAGGTCGTCGGCGCGGGCTATAGCGTCTCCTCCGAGGTCGGCGACGCGGCGGTCCTCACCAAGATGTTGCGCGTGGCGATGCTGCTGCCGGTCGTCATGGTGCTGACGCTCGTCGTACGCCACCGGCTGCTGCACCACCGGGCGCGTAGCGGCGATCCGCTGCTGCCGCCTTTCCTCCGTGGCATTCGTCGCGCTCGTCGCGATCGCAAGCCTCGGCCTCATACCGAAGCCGATCGGCGCCGCGCTCAACGAGATCGCGCGCGCGTGCCTGGTCATCGCTATTGCCGCGGTAGGGCTCAAGACCTCGCTGCTTGAGATGAAGCGAGCGTCGGCGCGCGCGCGGTGGCGCTTCGCTGCCGTCAGGGCGTTGTTCCTCGTCGGGCTGATCCTTTTGGCTGGCGCTTCACCTGACTCCTCCTGCTCCACGACGTGACCGGAGCTTTTTCAGCTGCTCGACCGCGCTGATCAGGCGATCTTGCGTACGTGAATCCGGAGGATCGCGCGCCTGCCCGCATCGCCGACGTGCGGGGTTTGGGGCGGGATCGCCCCGTGCGTACCGCGACTGAACAGTTGGCCAGCCAGCGCTTGAAGAGCGTTCATCGATGCGGAATCTATTCGGTCTATAGCGTGACGGGATCCCTGACTTCGGAAGGCCGCTGGCTGACCACGAGCCGCTTGCCAGCGAGTGATAGAGCGAGCGCACGACGTGCGATGCATCTCCAACAAGAAGAGGTTGCTGGTGGGCGCAAAGCTCCTTGCCGAATTCATCGGTACACTTCTGGCTGGTCCTCGGCGGCTGCGGATCGGCGGTGCTCGCCGCGGCGTTTCCCGGGCTCGGGATAGGGTTCACCGGCGTCTCGCTTGCATTCGGCCTCACAGTCCTTCACCGCGCGCGTATGCCCTTGGGCCGATCTCGGGCGGTCATTTCAATCCCGCTGTGTCGCTGGGGCTGTGGGCCGGTGGTCGGTTTCCGGCCAGCGCATCTCCTGCCCTATTGGGCAGCCGCAGCTTGCCGGCGCGATCGTCGCCGCGGCAGTTCTCTACGTCATCGCGACCGGCCAGCGCGGGATTCAACGCGTCGGCGGGCTTTGCCTCGAACGGCTTCGGCGCGCTGTCGCCCGGCAAGTACAGCATGGGCGCCGCGATCGTCACCGAAGTCGTGATGACGTTCATGTTTCTGATCGTCATCCTCGGCGTCACGCATCAAGCGCGCACCCGTCAGATTCGCCGGCCTCGCGATCGGACTCGCGTTGACGCTCATTCACCTCATCAGCATCCCGGTCACGAACACGTCGGTCAATCCCGCCCGCAGCACCGCCCCGGCCTCTTCGCGGGGATGGCTTATGTCCAGCAGCTCTGGCTGTTCTGGCTTGCGCCACTCGCCGGCGCGGCGCTGGGCGGCCTCGTCTACCGAACGATGCTTGAGCGCGGAGATCGAGCCGCCGGTCGTGGGCCGACCGTCGTAATCTTCGGCCAGAAAGGACTCGTAGCCGGGCGGATACGCGGGCAACAAAGTCACAAGATCGCTCCCGGCAGATCGGAGCGGCTGCAGGACAATGGGCGGGCTTACGGATGCGGCACATCGCCATGCGTTGCTGCCGCTGTCCATTGGGTCTAGCGCGAGCGTGGAGGTAAGCATGACCGAGAAAACCGAAGGACGCGCGGCGCACTGCGTTGAAATCGGCCGCCCGGAGAATCGCTGGCGCCACCCAATCTGCGGGAAAAGAAGCTGGGGAAAGCTGCCGCGCGGGCTGCCGATTTGAATAAGGACGGGAGAGGCCGATCAGGAAGACGCGAAAATCGCCGCCGCCAAGGCTAAGCGAATCACCTCGAAGGCCGCAGATAAGGTCGGAGCATTGGCCAAGAGAGCGTCGAAACACGACATGGTCAAGGATGCTGCGGCGGGTGCCGCAATCGGCGCTGCGGTGGGGATCCCCGTCCCGAGTCGCTGGCCCTGTGGCAGGCGCAGCCGTCGGAGCGATTGCCGGGGTCGCCAAGAATCTGAGGTCTGCGCAAAAATCCAAGTCTTAAGCTGTCAAGCCCGCCAGGACGCCCGGAGGTTCCCGGCATTCTCGAGGGAGAGCAACATGGACTTGTCCGCGATCGGTAACTCGCTCGAACTGGCGCTAAGCGACGCAGCTGCCTCGCATCCTCGGTGCGATTGCAATCCTCATCATCGGTTGGATCGTGGCAATCTTCGTCCGTGCCGCGATCCGTCGGCTGCTGGGTGCCGCGCAATTGAACCGTCGAATCGCCGAGCACCACGGAGCAGAAGCTCGACCTCGAGTCGGGCATCGCTATCGGCCGTTTTCTGGCTGATCATCCTCGTCACGCTGATCGGCGTCTTCAACTCGCTCGACCTCGCGCTCGCCTCCGGACCGTTCGAGGTCATGGTCAAGGAAATCGCGAGCTACGTGCCGCACCTCGTAGCCGGCACGGTCCTCGCTGCTCGTCGCGTGGGTCGCCGCGGTCGCGTTGCGGGGCATCGTCAATCGCGTGCTCGATGCAAGCGGACTCGACGAAAAGCTTTCCGCGACGGCGGGCATGCGGCCCGATGCGCGCGAGCGTAGGCAACATGCTCTATTGGCTGGTCCTTCTCCTGTTCCTCCCGGCGATACTCGACGCCTACAACCTCGGCGGCCTGCTCGATCCGGTCCGGGTCATGGTGGCCAAGGCGCTCGCAATGCTGCCCAACGTGTTCGCCGCGTTCGTCATCGGCTTCGTCGGCTGGCTGCTCGGCAAAGTGCTCGCCGGGCTGACGACGAACATCCTCGCCGCTGCGGGCGCCGATCGGCGGCGCGCAGCGCCTGGGGCCTCGACGCCACGGCTGCGGATCTCGCAGATCGTCGGCACCCTCGTGCTGATCTTCGTGTTCGTTCCCGCGCTGATCGCCGCGCTCGATGTGCTCAAGCTCGAGGCGATATCGAGGCCAGCGACCGACATGCTCGGCAAGTTGCTGGCGGCGGTTCCGAACATCATAGCGGCGGCGCTGATTCTCGGCGTCACCTATTACGTCGGCCAGGTTTGCCGCCGGGTTGCTCGCGCGCCTGCTGGCAGCCGTCGGGTTCGACTCGCTTCCCGAGAGACTCGGACTTGCAAACGTGTTCGCCGGCGGCATGCAACCGTCGCGTCTGGTGGCGCTGCTCGTGCTGATCGTTGCCATGCTGTTCGCGACCGCGGAGGCGGCGAATCGGCTCGAGTTCACTCAGGTTCGCGACCTGGTCGCGCTGTTCATCAAGTTCGGCGGCAACGTGCTTCTCGGCGCCGTGATCCTCATCATCGGATCCTGGCTGGCCAACGTTGCCTACGATGCGATCAAGCGCGCAGGACACCACGCACTCGGAAGGCCTCGCCAGCATCGCCCGCGTCGCCATCCTCGGACTGGTGATCGCCATGGGTCTGCGTGCGATGGGCATCGCCGACGACATCGTGAACCTCGCCGTTCCTGCTGACGTTCGGCGCCGTTGCCGTGGCTGGGGCGCTCTCGTTCGGACTCGGGGGCGCGAGGCCGCCGGAAGGCAAATGGAATACTGGCTTTCGAAGCTGCGGAAGGGGATTGAGCCGCACGGTAAGCCGGTGAGGTCGGGCGCGAGGACGTCGCCGCTAGAACTGGTGCAGCGAGGCTGCGATCTCGGCTGGATCGACTTGGTACGACCTGCGAGCAACGACTATCGCGACCGTCTGCTTTCGGCCAGAAGCAGCCATACAGCGAAGTCGCTGAAAGCGCAGTGTTCGGGCGCTATTGATCCAATGCGGACACCCACGAGGCGACTTCACCTCTGCGATGGCGAACTTCTTGGCGCTCTCATGTCCAAACGTGCAGATCGAGGTGCATCCCGCCCGCACGGCGCAAGCGCGGGAAATCGAGATCAGCCCGGCGAAGCAGGTCGCTTGTTAGAAATTTGAAAAATGTTCTGGCTCCATCCTCGCCGCCGCGATCGCCGGACTGCTGTGGTACATGATCAGGGCCCCAGGCGTGTCCTATTCAGGCCGCTCAAGCCTGCTCACCGGGGACGAGGTGCGGCTCGTGGAGAACTTGCGTCGCCATGTCATCGCGATCGCGAGCCGCGAGCACAACCAGTTCCAGTTCTGCCGAGCTCGAGGCCTCGGCGCGCTACATCGAGCGCACGTTCGAAGGTTACGGTTACCGCGTCGAGACGCATCGCATCGCGACGCCAGCGGGCGAGGTGCGCAACGTCGAGGTGGAAGTCAAGGGCGCGGCGCTTGCATCCGAGATCATCGTCGTCGGCGCGCACTATGACTCCGTGGTTGGCGCCGTTGGGGCGAACGACAACGGCTCGGGGGTCGCGGCGGTGCTCGAGCTTGCGCGGCTGTTCAGGAGGCGAAGCCCGCACGCACGCTGCGCCTGGTCGCGTTCGTGAACGAGGAGCCACCATTCTTCAAGACCAACCAGATGGGAAGCCGAGCCTACGCGCAGCGCTCGAAGGAGCGCGGGGAGAACATCGTCGCGATGCTCTCGCTCGAGACCATCGGCTACTACTCGGACACGCCCGGCAGCCAGCGCTATCCGTTTCCGCTCGGGTTCTTCTATCCCTCGACGGGCAATTTCATCGCGTTCGTGTCGAACCTGTCTTCACGCGCGCTGCTGCACGAGGTCATCGCGAGCTTCCGCCGCCACGCCGAGTTTCCCTCCGAAAGCGTGGCCGCTCCTGCCTTCATTCCCGGGTGGACTGGTCCGACCACTGGTCGTTCTGGAAAGAGGGCTACCCGGCACTGATGGTGACCGACACCGCGCCCTACCGCTATCCGTACTACCACACGGCGCAGGACACGCCGGACAAGGTGGATTACGAGCGCACCGCGCGTAGTGACGGGTCTCCAAAGGATGCTGGAGCGAGCTGCTTGCAGCCCGAGCGCTCGGCGCGATAGAGTAAAATTGCTGCCGAGGACCTGGAGGTTGGCATGAGACACGCATCCTGTGAAACGAGTCTCAACGCGCGCCGCGCGAGATCGACACCAATGCGGTCGAGGTCATGCCGCCAGCCAACCCGTTTTTCACTTTCCGCCGCTATTCGTTCACGGAAATTTCGGCGGTGGGTGGCAGGGCCCATGTCAAGTCCAGACAGGCACGTCTCGAGGACGGCAAGCTCACCACCGAGACCTTCGAGGGCGACGTCGATCGCACTCGCGTACGATCGTATGGTGGGGGATGCGCAGCGCCACTTCCTGGACCAGACAGCGCTCTTGCTAAAGTCCTTTTGGCTGTTGCCGATTTCGCGGAAGCCGCGTTCCGACCGCGACTGACGTTGATGAGCCTTACGATCACCTCCAACGCGTTCGCGCCCAACGGCGCGATTCCTCCGCTCTACACCTGCGAGGGCAAGGATCTCTCGCCGCCGCTGGCCTTTGGCGGCGTGCCGGCGGGTACGAAGAGCCTCGCCCTCATCGTCGACGACCCGGATGCGCCCGATCCCGCCGCGCCCAAGATGACCTGGGTGCATTGGATGCTCTACAACATGCCGGCGGCAACACCCGGCCTGCCCGAGGCGATCAAGTCGAGTGCGTTGCCGGCCGGCACGCGCGAGGGGCAGAACGATTGGGGTCGCACCGGCTACTGGCGGACCGTGCCCGCCGATCGGCCGGCACCGCTATTTCCACAAGCTCTACGCGCTCGATGTTGTCCTGCCCACGCTCGCGCGCCCGGACAAGCCCGCACTGGATGAAAGCGATGCAGGGACACATCCTCGAGCATGCGGAGCTTATCGGCACGTATCAGAAGGGCCGATGACTACGCTATAGACGTCTGTCATTGAAGCTCCGCGACCACGACATCCCTGCTCGTCACCGACGTGCAGAACGACTTTCTCCCCGGTGGGAGATTGGCCGTTCCCAATGGCGATGCCATCGTGCCGGTCATCAACGCGCTCTCGCGATGCTTTGCGCACGTGGCCCTGACTCAGGACTGGCACGCCCCTGGACATTTGTCGTTTGCATCGAGCCACCCCGGCAGGGTCCCGTTCGACATGATTGAGTTGCCGTACGGCCAGCAGGGTGCTCTGGCCGGATCATTGCGTGCAGGGCACCGCAGGCGCGCAATTCTCGCCGGCGCTCACTGTTCCGCACGCTGAGCTGATCATTCGCAAGGGTTATCGTCGCGAGATCGACAGTTACTCGGCCTTCTGCGAGGCCGATGGCAAGACACTGACCGGCCTTGCAGGTTACCTGCGGGAGAGAGGGTTCACGCGCGTCTTCCTCGTCGGACTCGCAACCGACTTCTGCGTGGCCTATTCGGCGGTGGACGCTCGCCGTGCCGGATTCGAGGCCGTCGTCATCGAAGACGCTTGCCGCGCGATCGACACTGTCGGCTCTCTTGCCGCGGCATTGTCACGCATGGAAGCGGCCGGAGTTGCTCGCGTTATGGCGGAGCAGGTCACGGCTCACTCGAGAAGCGCGGCAAGATAGCCGGTCCACGCTGCCTTCCAATTGGGGAGTCTCCTTGCCGTTGCCGCGCCAGGCGCATTCATCTTTAGGAACCGTGATGGTTGCGGTCCCCGCAAAGAATGCTGATATGTCTGGAATCGGCCAGAAGCCGACGCAGATGTAGCTTGCGCGACGCGGTTCATTACGCATCACCGCAGCTCCTGGTTTATAGTCGGAGGGCGGTGGTACAGAAAAGCGACAGGACGTCCGGCCCGTCGACCCATGGGCGTGTTCCGTACGCATAGGACGCTGTCATCGGTCATGCCGTTCATCAGCGCGCTGAGAACACTGACCAGTTGGTTTGGAACAAGCGCCCAAGGTGCGTCAACGTCGAGGAGCGAGTCATGATGAGAAAGGGCGTGAAAGACACGCTCGACCGGCTGGGAGATACGCTGGTGAGCGGCTTTCAGGTAATCGCGCTGTTCGTCATCGGGGCGACGATTGTCTGGTCCGCTGCGTCGGACTACCTGAAAATGATTAGCGCCGGACGCGCGGGACTCGACGACATCCTGCTTCTTTTCATCTATCTCGAGTTGGGAACGATCGTCGGCATCTACTTCAAGACCGATCGCCTGCCGGTGCTGTTCCTGCTGTACGTCGCCATTACCGCGCTTACACGTTTCCTTGCCGTCGATGTCAAGGACCTCTCGATCGAGAGCGTGCTCGCGGTGACCGGATCGATCTTGGTGCTTACGCTGGCCGCCCTGGTTGTGCAAATCGCGGCGTCGCGGTTTTCGGCGCCGATCGAGGACAAACGGTCGCACTCGAGCATCGACGCCGGCGAGCCGGGAGCGGCAGGACCGGCCTGAGATCTTAATCAGCTCCCGTTAAGCCTCTCCGCACGACACCCGGGCTATGCATATGCGGCGCCATGACTGGGGTCGTCCTTGTTGTCGTTGCAGGCCGGAGGTTTCGCCTTTTTTTCCCAGGCATCTGACATCACGGCCGACGAGGTGCGTGAACTCCTGGCAAAGGCAGACAGGCAGATGCCCGCCGATCTGGCGGGCAAGGGATCTTTCGGACCTCGATCTCAGCAACGTTGATTTCAAGCGTGCCAACCTCTCCGGCGCGAATCTGTTTGCTTCTCGACTGGTATCGTCCAATCTTGCCGGGGCGAAACTCGCGCGTGCAAATCTGAACGGCGCCTGGCTAATGGGAGCCACCTTCGCTGGCGCCAATCTTTCCGGCAGCAGTATGCTTGGCCTGGTGATATTGGGTGGAGAGGTGAGAGAAAAGCCGATCTTCGCCGGCGCGAACCTGTCTGGCGTGCGCATGATCGCTGACCTTCCTGGGGCAGACCTTCGCGGCGCAGACCTGAGTCAAGCCAACCTCGGTGTAGACATCAAGAATCAGGGCATGGGCCAGATGCGCACGGATCTCAGCGGCGCGAACCTGACAGGAGCCAATCTGCGCGACGCGAACTTGAATCGGGCGGTCATGATGTTTGCCGATCTCAGTGGAGCAAACTTGACCGGCGCCAACCTGTTCCGAGCGAAGCTGTCTGGTGCCGATTTGACCGGCGCAGATGTCGCAGGCGCCGATTTCACCGAGGCTGACCTGGATGGGACCATCCTCAAAGAACGTTAAGGGCATAGGCGCCGCCAAGGGAATGGACAAGGCAACGAACCGCGACAGGGCGGTCTATTGAGTCCAAGACGAGCGTTGAAGTCAGCTTCGTGGTCGAATCGCGGTCGTTCGCGAGCCGTCTCAGTTCGGTCTAGTCGCGCAGTCGTAGCGCACTGCGCTTGATTGCAGTCGTTGGTTAGTCCTGATGCGGAGCAGCCAGTAGAACGCGATAACCGCCGCTACCCCGGTCCGGCTCCCTCACTTCTTGGGCTGTCCTGATTCGTCGACTGGGATGGTCGCCGCTCGGCCCAACGCCGATGATCTGGAGCACCACCTCCTCGTCCTTGGCACCATCGTAGTGGATCCTTGTTCGGGTGGTGGATGACGAAACCGTGCCTCGCCGGCACCGGTGTGGTCGCTTCTTGGTCCCACTTGGGTCCGTATCCTCACCCACCACGTGCCCTTCAGCACCACGATGTAGCGCGCCTCAGGGTGAAAATGCGGCGGGCTCATGGTGTTGGGCGAGAAGCGCACGCGAATCACATACGGATTGCCGGGGTCGCTCGGCTTGCCTTGCACGACTGCGGTCGCGAGGCCAGGCACGACCGGATTGGCGACCCACTTGATGTCGGCCTCGCGCACGATGTTCATGACATCTGCCGGTGGATCGGCCAGCACGGCGAACGAAGCGCTGCACGCAATGTGCCGCGCATCGAGACAAGCATTGATTCCCGATTGCGCACGCTTTGCATGAATATCTCCCTCATACGGTCAGCTTCATGTCCTTCTGTCCGCAACGTGGATTTCGCCCGAAGAAGCAACGCGGCACGCTGGATGCCCGGGCACTTCAACCACGTGAGCCTAATGAGTATTCGGGGTTGGCGAGTGCGGGTCAAACCGCGGTCACCGATTGACCTGATTCGTTGAACGGGCTACTTTGCAGAAGTCCGACCGTCTGTTCAGGGTCTGGTCATGCCGTCTGTCGCGTCGCGGCCGTGAACGGCTGCTCGGCAGCGTAAGGATTCGTTCGCGCTCAGGCCAGGGAGTGACAGGCGATCCTCCAGAGATCAGAATTTGGGTACGAGGACATGCTGTCCGCCTGATTCCAAATCGGCCGCAAATCACCAAGCTAAGAGGAGGGCCCCATCATGACTGACCGGCGCATCCTCATCGTGGCGCACCGTACCGCGGCCTCGCCCAAGCTGCTCGCCGCCGTCGCCGAGCGGGCCGCACGCGGGCCGTGCAGGTTCACGCTCCTGGTCCCTCGGCCGTATTGGGACCCCGACACCGAGGAGGCAGCCATCACGCTCGAGCTCGCGATCCCGCTGCTCGACGCGGCCGCGGGCTCGCATGTGCAAGGGATCGTCGGAGCCACCGACCCGTACGAGGCCGTACGCCAGACGCTTGAGCGCGAGAAGTACGACGAGGTCATCGTCTCGACGCTACCAGAGCGGGTCTCCCGGTGGTTGCGCCTCGACCTCGCCCACCGCATCGAGCGGTTCGGCGTGCCCGTGAGCGTGGTGACTGCGGAGCAGGCCGAGCGCACCCTCTCACCGGGAGCCGGGGCGGGCTGATCGACGCGGCGCGCCGATCCGAACAGCGCCCGCCGCCGTCTGGGTCGGCAGACGCTGGCGAATCAGCGCTTTTGTCTTTGCACTGCTCAACGGCAGCTTTGGGACCGGCAATCCTGAACCTCGAACGGCGGCACTGGGTCGAAAGCAGTCGTTGGTGACTGGCCGCTTTCGGCCAGAAGCGGACATTATGGCTATTGAATCACCTCATCCGCTCGGAGAAGCAATCGATTGCGGAACTCTTAGGCCAAGTTCCTTCGCTGTGTTCAGATTGATCACAAATTCATACTTGTCCGGGCGGTAGACGGCGATGGACCCAGGGGCAGTACCAAGAAAACGCGGTTAACGTACTTCGCCGCACCGCACCCCGTTGAGTTGTTCCTCGGCATGCGGAAGTCCGTAGCTGAGCAGGCCACCGGCTTTCACGAACCCTCTATCGAAGAAAGCGGTGGGTAGACGGTGTCTTAGTGCAAGAGCGATGTAGCTTTTACTGTGTCGGGTGGAAGACCCGAGACAGCGGCCATCAGCGCTTGCGCCGACGAAGCGACAATCTCCGCGAAGAGGCGATTGAGGTCCTGATCCTGCCGTACTTGGTGAAACCGAGGTTCAAATCCAGCTTCTCTCGCTGCCCTCACGTACGTCGGAATCAAGTCACGCGGGTGGCCGGATACCGTCTCCACGAAAGATACGCCGCTAAGGCGGTCCAGGAAAGGCGAGTGGCGAATGGCACGATCTCGTTTTAGGAAATCGAGCCTTTTCGTTGTTACTTCGAGATCCGTATAAAGTGCAACGCCAGTGGCGTTCCGCCCGGGTCGTGCGTACGAATCGATCAAGCCGCGCTCAAGCGGCAACAGAGTGTTCACGAACACGATCGGAATCATCTGAGTAGCAACGCGCAGCGGCTAGGGGGCGCGCTGTTACCGACGGCCAGAATCAGGTCAACGTGCTTGCTTACCAAGGTTTCAGCGAGATGCTTCAGAACGCCAGCGTCTCCGTCGGCAAAGGCGCGTTCCACAAATAGATTCTCGTCACCTATCCACTCCAAGCCGTTGCATCGTGGTCCAGATGGGCTTCTCAAGCTCCTCCACCTCGCTCGCGCTGCCGCCGTATAGGAGCGCGATGCGCTTCCTCGAACCCGCCTTAGGCATCTGCGCCCGGATCAGCCAGCGCGTTGCACGCGAGCGGCAACGCGAGAATCGCTTGGCGGCGTGTGAACAAACGTGACCCCGAGCTTTATTGCGCTGGATCTAGTTCTAGCCGATTTCAACCCTGAGTCATGGTGGTAAGAGCGTACGGCTCCTCGTCCTGACCCATGAGGCGGGAATAGCCCGCCACATCGGCCGAGACGATCGCCGCCAACCGACGCTGCTCCCGCGCCATCCGCTCCTCCGGTTGACTTTGGGTGTCAGCGGAATATGGGCTGGGCGCTCGCGATCGGCATCACGAGGAAAATGTCCGCTTCGGTCGATTGCAGCCGCTCGCCGATGTCCGAGTTCGGCCAACTGCGGCCTTTGCAACTCGCGCTCTATAGCGGTCATTCGATGTCGCAATCGACCCGTATTAGTCGATCCAGCGTAGACTTCCCGCGTCCGTAGAGGAAGGAAAAGTATGGACTTGGGATTCGGTCGGCCTTCAGTTGCGCATATTTTCGTCGGCAAAGTGAGTCCATGAATCGTCGCGGCGCTCTCGGCAATGCTCGGCGGCACGCTCTTTCTCGCGCAGACCGTCGGCACGAAGGCGCAAGCCGCGAAAAGCGTCCGCCACATAGGTAGCTTGTCACTCGGCTGCAGGCCAAATCCTGCGTACCTTCAACAGATGTGGGGCCCCACGCGCGAGCTTGGCTGGATCGAGGGTCAAAACCTGATCGTCGACCGCCGTTACGCCGGCGGCAACGCCGAGCTTGCTTCGGCCCATCGCGGAGGAACTCGTCCGCCTCAATGTGGAACTCATCGTGACAAACGGCACGGATGCGACCCTCGCTGCCAAGAGCGCCACGACACGTATTCCTATCGTGATGTTTTCCGTTGGCGATCCAGTGCGCAGCGGCCTCGTTGCGAGTCTTGGCAGGCCAGGCGGCAATATTACCGGCTATTCGATAGTTGCCCCGAACTCGACGCCAAGCGGCTAACGCTTCTGCGTGAGCTATTGCCGACCGCGCAACGCGTCGCCGTGCTCGTCAATCCGGCCAATTCCTATAGTAAGATCACGCGCGAAGAGCTTGAGCGCGTGTGTCGATCTTTCCGGATGCAACCGATCTTCGTTAACGCTGCAGAGACCAACGAGCTTGAGAACGCCGTTGCCGAGGCAGCTCGACGACACGCCGAAGCGCTGATTGTTACCGCCGAAAACGTGTTTTGGTCGAACCGAGTATTGCTCATGCGCACTGCACTTGAGCATCGGCTTCCGACGATTGTCGGCGATAGAGAAATCCTAGAGGCTGGCGGATTGTTATCGCTCGCCCATGACGCGGCGGAGCAATATCGCGCCTTGGCCTACTTTGTGGACCGCATATTACGGGTGCGAAACCGGCCGACCTTCCCGTTCAACAGCCGAGCAAACTGCTGCTGTCGCTGAACCTCAAGACGGCAAAGGCGCTCGGCATCACGATTCCCAGTCGGTGCTGCGCGCGCGGACGAGGTAATCCAGTGACCACCTTGTAAGAAGGGATGCCGAGCGAGGCGCAAGTTAGGTTCGCGCCGTCAAGATCGCTTTGAGTGGCCGCGTTGTAGCGGGCGAGTGGCCGCTCAGGGTCGTAAGCGGTCATTGGCCACTGGCTTCCATCGGCCACGTTCCAGACGGTCGCCCTTAGCATCTCAATTTGCCGGGAAGCAGCCGTTGACCCGCACGCGATTGAACTCATAAGAAATAGGCAGGGCGCAAAGTTGCATTGCTCGCAATAAAGACCGACGGCGATTCGTCAGCCTTTGGAATTCGGTCGCCGATCCAGTAGCGCGGGCCCGGCCCGTTCCGCGCCGCGCGGTCGGCGGGATTGGCGAACTGGCAGCGCGTCGAGCGACAGGCAGCCGCAGCCGATGCACTCAGTCAGCCCCGCTTTGAGGCGCTGCAGTCTCGGCGATGCGTTCGTCGATGCGCGAAGTCCACGCGCTCGAGAGGCGCGCCCAGTCGCGCCCGGTCGGCGTGCGCTGCGCCGGCAGCTTGGCGAGCTCCGCCCCGATCTCGTCCAGAGACAAGCCAACGCGCTGGGCGAAGACGATGAACGCGATGCGGCGGAGCGCTCGCGCGCGGGAAGCGCCGGTGGCCGGCGCCCGACCGCTCGGACCGGATCAGCCCGCGCGCCTCGTAGAAGCGCAGCGCCGAGGCGGCGACGCCGCTCCGGCGCGAAATCTCCTGAATCGTGAGCAGGTTATCCATTCCGGCAGTTTAACGCATTCGGCACTTGACTTCAAGCTTACTTTAACTTGTAGAGTCCGTGACCGCATGAACCGAACTCTGAGAGTTGCCATCACCGGAGGCACCTCCGGTCTCGGCCTCGCGCTCGTGCGCGAGCTGTGCCGACGGGGAGCCCGGGTCGCCTTCGTTGCGCGCACCCGCGAGCGCGTCGACCGCGTTGCACGCGATCATCCGGGAACGCACGGCATCGTGGGCGACGTCGCGCGGAAGGAGGATATTCACCCCATCGCTCTCCAGATCAGCGCCGCGCCTCGGCGGGCTCGACGTGCTCGTCAACAACGCGTCGAGCCTCGGGCCGACGCCGCCTCGCGCTTCTCGCCGACACCGAGTGCGAGGACTTCGCGCTCGCGCTCGAGACCAACGTCCTCGGGCCCTTCCGCCTCACCAAGGCGCTGCTCGGCGCGTTGACCGCCTCCGCCCGCGAAGGCCGCGGCGCAGTCGTGCTCAACATATCGAGCGACGCGGCGATCAACGCCTATGCGCAGTGGGGCGCCTACGGCGGCGTCGAAAGCGGCGCTGCGCCACATGAGTGCCATCTGGGGCGAGGAGCTTGCCGCCGAAGGCGTGCGCTTCCTGTCGCTCGACCCGGGCGACATGGACACGCCGCTGCACGCGCTCGCCGTGCCCGGCGCCGATCCGGCGACGCTCAAGCGGCCGGAGACGGCCGCGCGCGAGCTCGCCGACGCCATCTCGGCTGCACTGGTAAAGGAGCACGCGTGATCGCCGCTCGCCACCCGATGCAGCGGCCTCAGGACGCACGCCTGCTCGTCGTCGATCGGGTACGGCGCGATTGCGCACGCCGCGCGCTCGAGCCTGGCGGATTTTCTGCAGCCTGGCGATCTCGTCATCGCGAACGATGCGGCCACGCCTGCCCGCAAGCTTGCACGGCGTCCATCTGCCAAGCGGTGCGCCGATCGAAGTGCGGCTTGCCGGTCGTTCGTCTTTCGCGCGCGAGGACCTCCGGTTCGCTGCGGTGGTGTTCGGCGCCGGCGATTGGCGGACGCGCACCGAAGACCGTCCACCGCCGCCGCCACTCGCGCTCGGCGATCGCCTGGCGCTCGGGCCGCTTGCCGCAACGGTCGACGGTATGCTCGGACACGAGCGGTTCGTCGCGCTGAAATTCGAAGGTCGATCCAGATACCGTGTGGGCCGGTATGGCGCAGCCATGGCCGGCCGATTCAGTATGCCTACCTCGACCGAGCGCTCGCATTGTGGGACGTGTGGACACCGATTGCCGCGCTTCCGGTCGCCTTCGAGCCGCCGTCCGGCGGGATTCGCGCTCGACTGGCGATTTCTTGGCGCACTGCGTGGCCGCGGCGTGGAGTTCGCCACCATCACGCTGGCGGCAGGCATCTCGTCGACGGGCGATCCCGCGCTCCGATGCGCGCCTGCCGTTCGACGAGCCTTACCGTGTCGCAGCGAGCACCGCTTCAGTCCATTCGTCGTGCAAAAACGAGCGGCGGCCGCATCGTAGCCGTGGGGACGACGGTCGTTCGCGCGCTGGAGCATTCCTGCGGTCGAACCGGCGAAGGCAGTCGCTGACCAGCGCATCGGCCCGGAGACGCAGCTCCGCGTCGTCGATGCGATCCTTTCCGGGACCCACGGGCCGCAGGAGAGCCACCATCAGGTGCTACGTGCGTTCCAGCGACGACAACGTTCTCGCCCGGGCCGGAGCGGCGCTGGAAGCCTCGAGCTACCGCACGCACGAGTTCGGTGATTCGGTCCTGATTTTCTCCCAGCCGGACTCGCCCCGGCAGGACATACTAATCTCTTCGACAGACTGCGCAGGGCGGAATACCTGAAAGATAGTCGATCTCGAGGTTTAGCAGCTCGATAGCGGGATAGCAGTCGCCGCGATCGCTTCCGGCCATCTGATCTAGCAGAGCCGGTGCGCAGTGGTATCGCCTGCCCGGCCCGGTCTCGCGAGCTGCCGTGGGTTGGACATCTCGACGACACGAGCGCGCGCGACCAAAAGTGGCTGGTTTTCGCGCCGCATCCGGCGCGGCGCAACGCGCCCAACCGCCTACCTTTGAACGGGAAAGGCTTTGGGGATCCTTTGCGCGTTTCGTGAATGCGGGCCGCGATTTCCAACACAATTCTCGGATTGGCAAACGCAACCCTGCAAGGACGCGGATGCCCGACGGCCCATAGGCTCGTCTGCGAGGTCCATAACTTCCGTCCGGCGATGATGGGTAAGGGATCGTTGGTGATTAGATATCCGCTTGCTGGAGTACCGGGTCCCTGTTCAGCCTCGAGTTCCGCAATCGTGCTCGAAATTTCTGATGTCCAACCACCCAAGTCGGAGCTGCCTTGTATGGCGCATCTGGCGTCGACACAGACTAATAGCGGTAAGCCACTCGGTCCTTGAGTTGCGCTTCCTGAAGATGATTCCTGATGCCGATTGTGTCGCACAATCGTAGCGGGGTCTTGCGCCCCGGAAACCCCAAGACACCGTCGCGCTTCTGTTGCTCTTTGCCTTGACGGCGATCCGTTCCCCTGTGGCCTCTGTGCAGCGCGAAGAAATCCGGAACCTTCCTACCCGGCCGGGCGCTGCCGGCTCGTCCTCGATAGTCAACGGAGAATCCAGCGGCGACAGAGCGCGGCGGCGACCGCAAGCTCATGGCGCGCACCCTGAAAATTGTCGTAGTTTCGGAGTGCGGTCAGCACCGTTGTTGAAATCTTGAGCTGTCATCGAGCTGAAACAGGTCATACGCCAACCGTAGAACCGGAAAGCAGCGCGCCAGTGTTCGAAAGGCCCGCCCCGGCCTGCGCCGGAATACATTGCCGCCACAACATGATCGGATGCCGACGTCCGGGACCTTGCTAGTTCTCGGCTGATCCATTGCTACCCGAGCACTTGTCGCAGATTTTCGTCGAGGACCGCGGAGAATTCCGCGTCCGATGAAGTTGTGATGAGGCGATCGTAGACAGCGGTTATGCGCTTGTCGCCTAGGCACTGCGGACACCGGCTGGCGCACATCTGGCTTCCCGAATGGACGAGAACGGCCCTCTTGGCTTAGAACGACCGTCTTGAACGCGCGACCGCATGCGCAGCTGGACGCCTGCGTGTTCAAACTCGTTCGTCGTACCCGCCATTGGGTCGACGCTACATTTATTTCGCGTTTGTTCGAGAACTGCCTGATGATCCGAAGAACGATTGTTATTCGGCAAAGTCGCAGCTATGGTATTTCGCAGGGGCAGTCGTGCTCCTCTACGCCTCGCAGGGCCGGACGTGGTCCGCAGCTCGCCGCCCCTTTATGCCGAAACCGGCGCCTGAAACCAAAAGCCGAGAATAAGGATGCCCCGGGGAACGCAGTGCCGAGTTGCTTTGCGGCTTCTGTACATACAGCGCACCGAATCCGCCAGCTGTCCCGGTCTGCGGCGTAAGCGGTTGCTCGCTTCCGCTTGTCCGTTGTATCGTTCGCGCCTAGTGCCTGGTCCGGATCCACTTCCCGCCCGTCTGAACTAAAGCTAGTCGCTACGATCGGTGCAGCTCTAGGCGCGAACTACGCGCACGATCCGAACTGGAAGCCCGGGCCACGGCGCCGCCGCCAGCATACAGTTACGCCATGATTGGCGGAAAGAAACGGAGGAAGCCGTGATGACCAAATCCGCGCCTCGCCGTAATAGGGTCTCGCGGTTGCTGCGTGATTGCTGGTTGCGGCCGCACAGTGGACCCCAACAAGCCGGTGCCCAGCGTGGGAAAGCCGGGCGTGTCGGACAAGATTGATCCGAGCAAGCCGGTGCCCAGCGTCATAGGGACCAAGCCCACACCGGGGCCGGATGGAGGGATCTCTGCGTGCGTATTTCCGCCGCCGCCGGCGACCGGCACTATTCCATTGTCGCAAGGAAATTAGCACCGCGAGAGAGTGCCCGGCTTTGTAGACTGGTCGCCTTCGATTTTGCGCGTTGGCGACAACACCGTGAGCGGAGCTTCCTGTCATTATCTGTTGCCTGCCGACAACCCATACTTGCGCGCAGGCACAGGAAGGTGTTTTCCTGATGGGCCGCCGGTGGCAAGGTTTGATTTCCTCGATCTCGGAGCAGCCATTCGCGGCTAGGCCAAACGGATGATTGTCGGCCGACGTCGGATCGGCGACGCTGGCGCATTTATCCCGCAACAAACGAAAGCCCCGCCGTAGCGGGGCCTATGTCGGTGCGGCGTAAGCTACCGCTTGCGGCGCGAGAAACCGATTCCAGCGAGGCTCCATGCCTAAGAGCGCGAGGGTGGCGGTTCGGGCACCCTGTGCTTGTCGTGCTAACCAAAACGTTACGCCGGCATAGCGCCGAGGCGCCCGCCGAGGGTTATCGAAACTTAGCGTGTACATGCCATCGGAAGTAGGTGTGAAAGACCAGCGTCTGCGTCGCCAGTGGGTCCGACGAAGCCAGTACAAAGTTGAGTACCGTGCTGCCGAAGGTCACGACGACTGTATTGATGTCGCCGCGTGCGCTGCCACCAAGCCCGAATGCCGTGCTGTAGGTGACACCGCCACTCAGCACCAGGGACTACGCTGAAGACGCCTGCGTTGGCGGTGGAACCGTCGAGGATCGACGTAGTGGCCGTTGCCGGGATAAAAGTCGAAAAAGCCGGTTCCATTAAATCCACCGTACCACTGCTCACGGTCCAGCCCCCTAAAAAGCTCGTTTGATTCAGTGCGAGAGAATCGGTATTGAAATCGTCGCTGAACACCGTCGCAGCGAACGAAGATGTTATGAACACATAGGCGGCTCACAGCGGCTAGCGCTATTCGCAGGATCATGGCTTCCTCCCCCAGAGTCGTGCATCTTGCGGGTAGGCGGCGCCGGTAGTCAACGCCGTCCGTCCGCATGTGGCTAGCCCCCAGGTATGTGGGACCAGATCGTCGCGCGGTGGCATCCGCTCATTGCGCCACGCGTCGCCATGAAGCGAGCAACGACTATCGACGACCGTCTGCTTCGCGCCAATTGCGGCCGTATTGCATTGCACTTCATAGCGGCCATTGCCGGGTGCTTGGCGGACAACAGGGTGGCTATTCGCGACCAGCTTTCACGCCGGCGAGCAAGACGCACGCGTACCACAGAAAAGCACGTCGCGGCGCTGCCCAGTCAATTCATCTCACCGCCGGACCGGTCGCGTTAACGCGTGGTAACCTGATCCGGCTTACGCTGGTGGCGTCAAATCTCTTATCCGTCGGGAGACGCGACGATGAAGACACGGGTGGAACACAGGACGAGTGAACCGTGAGCCCACTGGAAATCGGCGCGGGCGTATTTGCGTGCGTCTTCGGCGCTGCGATGCTCGGCCTGTTCATTCGCGACGCTCTGCCGGAGCATCATCTGAGCGCGAGGATTCAAAGGACGTCGTGAAGCTGGGGACCGCCCTGATCGCGACGATGGCCGCTCTTGTTCTGAGCCTCTTGATCTCCTCGGCAAAGAGCTCGTTCGACAAGATGGACAGCGAGCTCGTGGAGAATGCCGCCAGGGTCATTTCGCTCGACCGCGCTCTGGCCAACTATGGACCCGGAGACGCGAGACGTCCGCGATTTGTTGAAACGCTCCTACGCTGAAAGGATCGATCTCCTCTTTCCGGGCGAGAAGACCCAGACAGCGAAAGGAAGACGCCGCCGAGGCCGTCGTCGCGGCGGAGGGCATTCAGACCAAGCTCTGGGAGCTCTCGCCGCAGAACGATGCCCAGCGCGGGCTTCGATCGCAGGCCGTAGAGATCGCCGGTGAGATTTCGTCGACGCGCTGGCTATTGCTCCTGCAAAAAGAAGAATCGCTCCCCATGACCCTCCTCGTCGTGCTGGTGTCATGGCTTGCCATCATCTTCGCCACCTTTGGGCTGTTTGCTCCCGCGCAACGCAACCGTGATTGCCGCGCTTGCTGGTGTGTGCGCTGTCCGTTGCGGGTGCGATCCTTCTGATCGTGGAGATGAACAGCCCGTTCACAGGGTTGATGAAGGTCTCCACGTGCCCTGATGCGGGCAGGCGCTTGCCAGTCTCGGCGGTAGACGCACCGGCGGGCCAGTTCTCGGCTGCGCATGCGTAGGTGCCCAAGGCGCCGGTCCTGATGAGCACGACCGGCCGCGATGGCCGCTCAGCGAAGTCCGCGCGGAGGTCCGCTTCTGTATCGCGCGTCCGGCAGCAACGGGTCGTAAGCGGCTACCATTCCCGAACGACCGCTCATCGGCCAACAGCGGCTGCCGCTACCGTGCGCGCGTAGAAGCCACCCAGGCATCACTACGTTGAGCGCGCTGGTAGGCAAACCCCGCTGCCTGAAATAAACCGACGACCGGTGAAGGCTTCAACCGTAGCAGGCGGTTCCGCTCTCAATCGCGCGCACAATCGTCCAAGCTCACTGGTGAAGCCGCGAGAGTCTCATCCAAAGAAGAACGCGGCACCACGCGGAGGATAACGCAAAGCGACCGGTGCCGACGGTAAAGAGAAGAGCGAACCATGACCCCACACCCGCGGTGGAGCGGGACTCGCACGTTCGCTCCCTGATCAAACACAAAGTAATGCTCTTGGGCTCATGCTTTGCATCCGCCATTGTGCGCTTCTGGTCATCGTCAAGGTCTTGAGATCTGTAGAAAGCTCGATCTTGCCGGGTGCCCGTAATTTTGCCTTTGAATTTGCTATGTGATTTCCAGGCTGCGCTCGTTCACGCGGCGGCCCGAATATGCAGTGCCTTTATCGCCCCCGTTCGGATCGAGGTCCGGATAATCGTTCCCATCTAACTTGATCCTCTTAACCATTTCTTCATCGGAACGTTTAAATGAACAGGCCGTCACCCTCGTAGGGCTGGATCTGGAGCTCGATCCCCGTCTTCACTTTCGCGCTCTCGCTGTCCCATGTGCCTGGAAAACCTGAATTTCCCGCCGTCCGCTCGTACACGTAGGGCAAGAACAATGTCGAACCGTTGGGCAAAGGTTGCGAGAACAATGTCGCACCGTCGGGCAAATATTGCGTAAAGGGCGTCGTTCAGCGTTTTGCCGTCTTCAGAAAGCGTCCAATGCGCCATGAGGAGCGTGCGGCCCTTCATCTTGCGGACGACCTCCCAGCTGTTCGGTCCTTTCACCGTGATCGACAGGGTGGTTCCGCTCAGAGCTGGCTGGTCACTCCCATCGGCCACGACTGCAGTCCACTGCCAGCCGGGGCCAGCGTGAAGCGTGCATCTGCTTCGGTCCCGGAGACCTCAACCCTTCATTTCTTGCCGTAGAGTCTGCCCGGACGGGTTCACACCTTCCATTTGCCTACGTTAGCGGACCGTCCGCCGCCCATGACGTGCCGATAGCCAAACAAACACCAGCGCACCGTCGCCGAAGAGCACGACAACGCACCCCTATTCCACGAAGACTACGTCACTTTTTCCACGTCCCTCCTGAGAGGACTGCGCACCGGGCTGCCGCTTAAGGCGCAGGAGGACTGCGAGGGCCACGGCTGCGGCTCAAGAGCCGGTGCGACAAGGCAGTCGCTCCCGGCCCGTAGGACGAAGCCACGTCGCGATGCCAGTGAAATGAAACGTTGCGGTGGTGGCGCGAGCCTCTGGTACTGGCGGCGCTGCTGTGCCCATTGCCAAAGCGATGAATGACAGCGGCCAGATCTGCCGCGCGTCCACAGAATGCACCTTCGCTGGGATAGCTCAACTACCGGGTTGCGCGCGCTCTGGCGTCTCGACTCGATTCCCTGATGCGTGGCCCGCTTAACTTTTACGCTTTCGCGGCTCTTCTGCGCGGCACGACCGTCCGCTTTGGGCCGAAAAAGCGCAGTCATCGTGGCTAGGCCAAACGGATGATTACTGCGCTGGCGTTGAATGCGCGACGCTGGTACGATCCGCAACAAATGGAAAGCCCGCCGAAGCGGGGCACCAGGTCATGGAATCGGGCGCGGTCGCGACGCGATAAAGCCGAGTCCAGCTGAGCCGATGCCTAAGAGTCGCGCAGGGTGGCGGGTTCGGGGGCCGCGCCTGACCGGAATTCAGTCGCCAACACCGAGCTGTCCGGAAAGCAAAGGGGCCGCTGACGGAGAGGTAGCGACTGACGGCCCAGAGGTCTGGGGTAGAGAAAACGCAGACCTGGCATGCGAGAGCGTCGGATAACTGATGTCGAGCAATAGATTGCCGAGGTCCGGATCGCGGTGAAAAAAGGTTACCCATGAATGACAGCATTGATCCAGCAGGGCCGCTGAGGTGCGACCGCGACAGTGAACAATGCTGCGTCCGTTCCTGACGTTGCCGTTCGTGTCGATCGCATCAGAGTCCAATCGATCCACTTCGAAGTTGTCGACAAGCTTCGAGTGAGAACGTGGCGTCACGGCGGTCGCCTGGCGGCACCAACGGTAAACTGAAGGAAGCCGGATCTGCGCAGACTGTCATCGAACCGGAGAATGCGGTCGAAGGATGGATGCCGCTGATAACGCGTTATGGTCGAGATCGCACCCAAAGGGAAGTCACGCAGCTTTGCCGTCGAACGAATTCGCCGGAAGTCCCATCGATCACGGCGTTGGGGCAGAGCTGCTCCAGACCGATCACAAGTCCGACGATCGCTATCGCGAACGCGAACGCATCGCGGAATTCGAGCCTGTTGCACTTCATATCGTAAGGCTCCCCAACAGGCCGCGAAGGAAGCATGCCAATGCGTCAGAGTGCACGAATGCTCCCATCGGCCCAAGTGAGCTCCGCGCAAAGCATTCTCGACGTTTGCGTCACTTGATACACACCGGCCAAGCCGGTATCGAACGTTCGCTACTAGTTCGCCCCGCGCCGGCGCGTCCCCTATGCATGAGCCGCCCGCATCCTGCGGCTAGCCTGCGTTAATATCAACACCGCGCGCTCCGTACGCGCTCAGCGCCAGCGGGATTGAACGCAGCGCTAAAGTGGGATAGCGTGAATCTCAGGCGGACCAATGATTTCCCACTCGGCAACGCGTGGCGACACAAAGCCGCCTACAGTACCGGGGCCGACATACTACTCTGCTGCGCGACGGGAGCGGAATGGGTACAGGAACAGCGCCCCCAGTAAAGCAACCAGGGGTCGCCGCGCAGTGGTATTCGCGCATTGCGTGTCACACGGACGACGAAGCGAGCAACGACTATCACCGTCTGCTTTCGGCCAACAGCAGTCATGGCGAACCGCGCCCCATAGCAGTACGTTGATTGATGATTGTCGGCTTCACTGGATGATCGCCGAAGGGCGGAGCGTCCCTCCTCGAAGGCAAAAACGTGCTCATCGACGAACGCTACAGTCTGCGCGCGACGCTCCGCTCCTTCGTACGACACTTCCGAACACCGGTAGGAGTTTGAGATCAATGCTGCGTGAAGGTTGAGCGCCACGGTGCATATCCCTAGCGCGCAATAAGTCGGATGTCTGCGCCATTGAGCAGAGTTGTCGTGCATGAACGAGTACGAAAAATTGTTGTTGCGCTACCCGGGATAATCCGCATATATGGTGACCTAGCGCCAGACGGGGGATTGGCGCCCCACCCCGACGAATAGGCGCATAGCGCCACGAGAGGGGTCCTGCGCCTCACGCGCAGACGAGATCCTGTCGACCGACGTACCAGCAGGGGAGTTCATATGTTTCGTCTTTCCGGGTGCTCTGCGCGCGCCGTCCTACGTGTTCGACGCGTCCCCTGCTGCTCAAAAACAGACCGCAAAGTCGGGCACTGCGCGAGTCGGTTCGTTGTTCGGTCTTGGGTTGTTGCAGTCGCCGTGCGCGCGCGGCGCTCGGCGCCCGATCAGGCGGATACGTATCTCGTTGCTAATGGTGGCGATAAGACCAAGAACTTCGGCAGGAACCGCGCTCAAGATCGGTGCGGGCGCGGGAGCACTGATCCGGTTCGATCTCTCGACGCTGCCGGACGGCACCACCGCCGCCGGATGTGGAGAAGGCGAGCGGTGCTGCTGTGGGTGAACAAGGTGGATACGGCCGGCAGCATCACTGTGCAGCCCGCGACCTCGGCGTGGAGCGAGCTGGTCGTCACCTATAACACCGCAGCCTGGAGTGGGCAGCGGCGCTGCCGGTGGTCACGATCCCCGCGGTGAACCAATGCCTGGTGATCGATGTGACGGCCCAGGTCCAGGCGTGGCTGACGACGCCGGGCACGAACAACGGGCTCGCGCTGGTGGCGGTGGGATCGACCTCGTTTCAACTCGACAGCAAGGAAAATGGCGGCACTACGCCGACACGCTCGATATCACGTTGTTCAACGACGGTGTCGCGGGCCCGGTGGGGCCGCAGGACCGGCGGGCAACACCGGAGGCGACAGGGGCGACAGGCGCAACTGGGCCAGCTGGGGGTGACGGGAGCACCGGGTCGACAGGTCCCGCGGGTCCGATCGGGCTGACGGGCGCGTCAGGCGTAACTGGCGCGGTGGGTGCAACGCGGAGCGGCAGGACCGACTGGTTCCACTGGTGCCGCCGGTCCGACCGGGTCCACCGGAGCAACTGGAGTGGCAGGCGCGCAAGGCAGTGCCGGACCGCAGGGACCTAAGGGGGTGACACCGGGGACGCGGGCGGGGATTTGCGTTCCTCGGCGCGTGGGATGGCTGGCCACGCGTATGTCATCAACGACGTGGTGACGCTGGGCGGAAGTTCGTACGTGCGGTGGCAGCACGGGGTCAGCGCCGCCGTCGGCGGCGGGAGGTCATGGCTGCGGGTGGTGCGATGGGTGCGGCGCCGGTGCCACTGGGGCGCAGGGTACGCCCGAGCGACGGGTAATACCGGGGCGATTGGGGCACAGTTTACAGGGCTTGACAGAGCGACTGGTGCCACGGGCGACCGGGGCTTCCAGGGTGACACAAGCCGACTGGCGCAGGACAATGCGCGGCCAGGTGCCAGCCAGTGAGCTGGCAGACGTGCAGTCGCGTACACGG
>ERZ1370068.10780-contig-9448_pt1 | contig 29267 bp, 41 predicted proteins | sample MGYA00561227_ERZ1370068 | MGnify/ENA primary metagenome ERZ1370068 (study PRJEB38410, sample SAMEA6850437) | metagenome | study: Metagenomic assessment of the ecological functions of the soil: analysis of the soil microbiota associated with the...
CGGCTACGGGATCGGGCCGGGTGATGGCTGCGGTGATCGAGCAGTCGCACGACGAGAACGGCATCGTCTGGCCTGCGTCGATCGCGCCGCTACGACGTGCACGTGCTCGCGCTCCACGGGGGATCGGACGAGGTGCTGGCGCTCGCCGAGACCGTCGCCTCGACGCTCGACGAAGCCGGGCTCCAGGTTCTCCTCGACGACCGCGACGAGCGCCGGGCGAGAAGTTCGCCGACGCGGATCTTGTCGGCTGCCCGCTCCGTGTGATCGTGGGCAAGAAGACGCTCGACGACGGTGCGGTCGACGTCCGACGCCGGGATGGCTCGAGCGAGGGCCGCGTGCCGACGTCAGACGTGCTGAAATGGGCGAAGGACGCCTGATGGCGAAACGGCGCAGATACAGCGACGACCCCTTTGGCCCCACCATAGAGCGGCTGATGACGGACACCGGCACGACGTACCGAGGGCTCGCCGACAAGGCCGATCTGTCCGCCGGGTACCTGAACCACATCGTCCACGGCAATCGCCCGGTTCCGTCGAACGACGTGATCGCGCGCATCGCGGAGTCGCTCGACGTAGAGCCGGAGCACTTCCGCGAGTACCGCATTCGCGTGATAACCGAGAAGCTCGAGGCGATGCCCGAGCTCATCGACCGGCTCGTACAAGCGACTGGCGTAGATCGCGATTCGCCTCAGCAGCGAATCGCCATCACGCAAGATCCCTGAAGACGGCGCGCTTCGCGGCCTTGTATGGTCTAGGCCTCGTCCGTGGATAACTTTGATCCATCCGCAGACGTACTAGAGAGCAAGTGCGCGGTCGTCCCGACACCGAGCTCGTCGTCCTCGCTCGGGACGGATCGACCGGACGCCGCGGGCGCGCTCTTCGACCGGTACTGGGTCCTCGCGCTGGCGGACGGCGTACGCCGTGACGGCGGATCGCTGCGTGGCCGACGACGCCGGTCAGAAGCGTTCGTCAAAGCGTTCGCAGCGCTCGGACCGCTTCGACGAGGACCAGCCGTTCGCGCCCTGGCTCAAGCGGATCGCGATCAACGCCGCAGTCGATTCCTCCGTCGGAGTCGGCGGCTGGAGGTCGTCCACGACGAGGAGAGCACCTACCACGCGTGGGCGCTCGGTAGAGTCGGCCGAGGACGACCTCCGCCGCTGGGCGGTCGCGGACGCCGTGGCTGCGCGCTCGGGGCCGGTAAGCGTGTCGTGATCGTTCTCCACTACTGGCTCGACCTGCCGCTCGAGGAGATCGCCGGTGTGCTCCGGACTTCCGATCGGCACCGTCGCATCCCGACTTCGCACGCGCGAAGGATGAGCTGCGGGTCGTCCTGGAGGAAGAGCGTGTCGTCTGAGCTGGAGCGGCTGCTCCGCGACGCGCGTGCGGCGCTTCCGGGGCCGGACGACGAGGCGACGCTCCGTGCTCCGGCGCCGTGCCGTCGCGCCGCCTCGCAGGAGCCGCGTGCGCGCATCGCTCGTTCTCGTCGGAGCGACTCTCGTGGCGGCGATAGTGCATCGGAGTCACGGCCGGCTCCTCACCGCGCCGACGGGCACCGCAGCTCGCGAGCCGGCGGCGCTCGGATTCGTCCCCGAGCCCGGATGGTTTGCGCTTGCAGTCACCTCCGCCAGCGGTCCCGGGTCAGCAGACGGTCGCGGTGGCCGCGAACGTCCCGTTCGCTGCGCGACGACGTCGTCCACGGACTCGTCGAGCCGTCGGGTCTCACCGTACTCCACCCTCCTGCGGCCTGCCGCCGCGAGGGCATCGTCGATCGTCTCGACGATGGCTTCGGACGCAGCGCCGCACCGTCGCTCCATGTCCCGAGCGAACCCCGACGTATCCGGAGGCAGAGCTTCCTCTCCGGCTCTCGCGACGGCGTGACCTACCTGCAATGGGGGCCCAGGTGCGACCCGACCAGCCGCTCGCGCAGTACCAGCTTCGCGCGCGGATTCAGCGCGCTACGACGTCGACGTGGTGGCGTCACTTCGGCGCGTCGCGGCCGTCGAGGTGCAAACTCGACGCGGCTCAGCGCCAGCTGGACGGTCTCGTCATCCGATCCGGCGACGCGCAGCGGCATGAGGCACGCCGGCAGCACGGCCAATGCGGCGGCGGTTGCGGTGATCGACCGCACGTACGCGTGCGACACGATGTTCCTGGGCGGTCTCTACGAGCTGAAGACTCATGCGCACTCCGGCGTCGAAGGGGTCCGGAGTGGGCGAAGCTGCCGTACGTCGTCGCGGCGAGCGGGCGGCTGGGCCGGGCCCCTGACGGGCCTGCCGAACGCGCCGGCCAACTCGCTCGCGTGGATCACGGCCGGGTCCCCTACCGCGTCGACCACCGTCGGCAACGCGTATGAGGCATTCCCGGTGCTCGGGGAGGGACGCTCGGGATCAACACAGTCGCTCTGCCGGCCGCCGACGCGCGCGTGTCAGCGCTGAGCTCGCGCAGGCCTGCGTCGGAGGCGCGGTCCCACGCCAGACCGTGAACGTCAATCGACTGCGCCGCGCCTCGCGCTGCTCGTCCGCTTCCGGGCGACGGTCGACGGCACGGATGCGTTGCGCGAGCGTGCGCGCGTGTTCCTCGCGACGAACGCACCCGCGCGTGAGGCGAAGCTCGCGGTCGGACGCTCGGCGGGCGAGCTCGCGCCTACGCGGACGTCGCGCGAGACCGGCAAGGCCAGGCTCGTCACCGCCAAGAGGTGCAGTAAGGAGTGAGTCGAAGTCGGGTCGGCTCTCATCGTGCTCCTCGCGCTGGGCACGACGCTGGCCGCTACAGGCAGCGTCCGGCGCTCCTGCCGTGTCGACGGCGTCTCGGATCGTCGATCGGACGTTGGTGTGCCGGGTCGGCTTCAGCAACGCGCGCGCGACTCGTCGAGGTCACCGCCCAGTCGGCAGCACGTAACGGCGACGCTCTCTTCTGGCTCGCGCAGGCCGATGTCGCGACTCCTGGGAATCCGGTTTCAAGAAGGACTCCACTCCGACGCTCGCAGGAGTGACGGCTGGATGGCCTCCGCCACCGCCGCTCACGTCGGGGCGCGCTCGGCTACGAGAACGCGCGCTGCGGTGCGACGACGAAAGCGGTGCCTCTCTTGCAGCGCGGCCTCGTCGGAGAGTCGCCGGCACCTTCGGCGACGAGCTTCGCTGCATCGTTCCACGCACGGTTCTCGTCCGCGTTCGCGCGACGTTCCGCGAGCCCGTGGCGGAGGAGCCGAACAAGGCTGGCGGCTTCATCACGGCATCCGGGCGGATCATCACCGGGCAGATCGCGGTGCGCACGCTCGGCGGCCGGCAGATTGCCTACGCCGACGTTACCGACTCCGGAAGAGCGCGCATGTTCAGTCGGGGCTGCCTGTGAGGCTCCTGATCATCACGTCGCTGGTGGCGGTTATCGCTGCGGGAGGGACGCTCCTGAGCGGTCCGCCGGCCCGCGCGGAGACGGACGCGACGCGAACGCTCGATCGCACCTACACATGCGCCGTCTTTCTGCGTGGTGGCGTCTATCTCGTCGAGACCCATGCGCACGCGGGAACGCGTCGTGCCGGAGCGTGGGCGAGGCTGCCGTACGCGGGCGTCCGCACTGGGGTGTTCTCCGGCGGCGTCGGAAACCTGCTCGCGTGGATCACCTCCGGCAACCCGACGCCGGAAACCATGATCGACCAGGACTACCGACACCTTCGATGTGAAGACGTTCGGTACGGTCGGGGTACGCCGCGAGTCCTGTCGACCGACCTCGCTGCGTGTGCCACTGGCCATGGATGGGCTGATCGGCGGCGCCGCACCGCCACTAGGCGACGAGAGGGAGTGCTTCGCGCCGAAGCAGGTCGTCGTCCGCGTTCGCGCCACGCTTGGCGCGCCAGGCGGCCTGAGACGGGGAGACGACTTCGAGTCGACCCACACGCCCGTTCGCGAAGCGAAGCTCGCGGTTCGCACGCTCGCCGGCAAGCCCCTCGTGTACGCGGATCTGCGCGAGTCCGGGAAGGCGCGTCTGTTCACTGCGAAGGGTTGCTCGCTTCGATGATCGTGCGTGCGCTCGCCCTCGTCGTCGGCGTCGGTGCCGTCTGCGCCGCGTTTCTCCCTTCGGCGGGCGCGGAGTCCACCGCATCGCGCATCGTCGATCGCACCTTCGCGTGCGAGACGGGGTACCTGGGAGGCATCTACCAGGCGACCGTGCAGTCGTACTGGTCCGTTCCGCCCCAGGTGACGCGCCGGACACCGTCCGCGACCGTCGTCACCAACCTCACCGACGGGTTCCTCGGGGGCATCAGCTCGAGCTCGATCTACGTGACTCGCCTGCACTGCAAGGCCACGAGCGCAAAGCTGGCCGCTGACGACGAAGGGGCTACGCGGTGGCTCGTTCTCGCCGCTCGGCACGGAGTACAAGTGCTACGTCACGCCGGGTCCTCCTCCGAATCCGCGGCGAGTTCGTGAAGCCCACGACGCTTCGGGAGTCGTCGCGCTTCGGCTTCCTGCAGCTTCAGGCGCTCGGCGCGACGACACGGGCCGAGCTCTGCCGTCGCAACCCTCGCCGGCAAGCCGATCGCCTACGCGTCCGTCGCGGGCGCGAAGAAAACACGACTGTTCACCTCGAGCGACTGCCAGGAGGACTGATGGAGACGAATCGACCCGCGAGCTCGGCGCCCGAGATCGCGACGCGGCTGCTCTCCAACGTCGAGACGGTGGTGCGCGGCAAGACGGGAGGAGATCAGGCTCGTCCTCGACCGCCCTCGTCTGCGGCGGCCACGTTCTGCTCGAGGACGTCCCGGGAACGGCGAAGACCGTTCTCGCGCGCGCGATCGCAGGCAGCGTCGACGGGCGCGGTGTTCTCGCGGATCCAGTGCACGCCCGACCTCCAGCCGACCGACGTCACCGGGCTCTCCATCTTCAACCAGCGCGACGCGGGACTTCGAGTTCCGGCCGGGCCCGGTCTTCGCGAACGTCCTCCTCGTCGACGAGATCAACCGCGCGATGCCGAAGACGCAGTCGGCGCTGCTCGAGGCGATGGCCGAGCAGCAGGTGACGATCGACGGTGCGACGCGCGAGCTGCCCGAGCCGTTCCTCGTGCTCGCGACCGAGAACCCGATCGAGCAGGAGGGCACGTTCCCGCTGCCGGAAGCGCAGCTCGACCGCTTCTTCCTCCGCACCGCGCTCGGCTACCCGTCGGAGGACGACGAGGTCGCGATCGTCGAGCAGCAGCTGAGCGTCCATCCGCTCGCGCGCGCTGCGCCCCGTGCTCACGCTCGCGGAGGTTCACGCGCTGCGCACTGCGGTCGAGACCGTCTGACATCGATCCTGTGATCCGCCGCTGGGTCATCCAGCTCGTCCGCGCGACGCGCGAGGCGGACGGCGTCGCCATCGGCGCTTCGGTGCGCGGCAGCCTCGCGCTCGAGCGCGCAGCACGTGCATGGGCGCTCCTCGGCGGACGCGACTACGTCACTCCCGTCGATGTCGAGGAGCTCTTCCTCTCGGTCGTGATGCATCGCATCGTGTTCACGCCGAGCTTCGTGGCAGCCGCGCGCGAGATCGGCTGGGCTGCGGCTGCCGATCGCTTCCGCGAGCAGTGCGTGGAGATCGCGCCGCGGCCGGGTGCGGAGCTCGAGCCCGATGACGAGCCGGCCCTCGCAGCCGCGCAGTGCACGGCGACGTTCCCGCTCATCCCGCGCAGGCGGGTCGCTCGGACTTCCGTTCGGGGCCTCCACAGCATGCGGCGAGGCTCGGGTCGGACGTCGCCGGCTCGCGGCCCGTACCAGCCTGGCGACGACGTCGACTAGCATCGACTGGTACGCATCCGCGCGGCTGTCGCTCGCGCTGGGTCGGAGGAGTTCGTCGTCCGCGAGCACTTCGCCGACGAGGCGCCTCGCGTCGTCGTGCCTCTGCGATCGGCGTCCGTCGATGTCGCTGTTCGCCGAAGGCGTGGCCGCATGGCGTCAGCCCGACGCGATCCGACACGCCGTGACGCTCATCGGCGCGAGCGCGACTGCGCGCACGAGGCCTGCTCGGCTACTTCGACCAAGCGGGCGAGTGACGCCTACCGGCATCCGCCGCGCAGTTCGCGCATACGGCGCCCCGCGAGCTCGAGCGCGGCTTCAGCGCGCCCGGCGGACACGCTGCATCGCGGTGCTTGCGTCACCTCGCCGAGCACAAGCGCGACCTGCCCGCCGGGACGTTCGTCTTCGTCGTCGTCGGACTTCCTCGTCGCGCCCACCCGCGACGAGTGGCTCGATGCGCTGGAGCGTCGCTTCGAGATCATCCCGGTGATCGTCCAGGACCCGATCTGGGAGCAGAGCTTCCCGGACGTGAGCGGCGTCGTCGTCCCGTACGTCGAGGCCGGAGCTGAGGCCGGGATCTCGCTTGCGACGCTGACGCGCCGCGAGGCCCGGGATCTGCGTGAGCGAAACGAGCGCCGCTGGGACGTGCTCCTGCACGGCCTTCGCGCGCTCGACCATGGACCTGTCGTCGTCGGACTCGCACGAGTCAGCGCGAGGTCGAGTCGGCGTTTCTCGGCTGGGCGGACCAGCGACTGTTCACGCGAGGACGCGCATGAGGAACGACGCTCGTCGCACTCTGCGCGCTCGTCCTCGCGGGCTGCGGCGGGAGCGACGATCGCCGCTCCGCGACGCGGGAAGGCCGCGTCGGTGCGTGGATCGCTGACGCCGCGACGTCCACCTCTTCGCAGAGCCGGTCGTCGCGCGGATCGACGTCGTCGTCGATCGCGACCAGATCGATCCCGCGGACGTCGTCGCGAAGTCCGACTTCAAGCCGTACGGAGACGCTCGGCGAGACGGCGGTCGAGCGCGAGGACATCGGCCGGTACACGCACCTGCGCTATACGACGCACGCTCCGCTGTCTCGACGAGAAGTGCATCCCGAGCACCTTCAAGTACAGCGACGTCCCGATTTCGCAGACCCCGGAGTTGCCGCTCTTCCCGGAGAACCAGCAGCGCGACGAGAAGACGAAGTACGAGTTTCCGCCGACGCTCGTGATCGCCTGGCGACGGGTCCGCTGCCGAAGACCCTCGGCCGCGTCGTCTGGCCGCCGCTGCGCTCGCTCTCCCGGATCAACTGGTACGACTCGAGCGTCGTCGGGCAGGGCTTCCCGTTCGACGCGAACGGTCACGCCACTGCCGGACGACGAGCTACGCGGATATCGCCGACGCTCCTCGGCCTGCTTGCTCCTCGTGGCCGCATCGCACGATCGTCGCAGTTCCGGTGCTTACCGCGTGCGCAGCCACGGGCGCGCCGTGATGCCGAAGGCAAGACACGAAGCCGACGGCGATGTCGCCGCTCGAGCGCGCGCTTGCGCTCGTCGAGTGGGCGAGTCGACGGCCTTCCGTCCGACGAGCGGCGCTGAGGCGCTCGAGGCACTCGCCTACGAGCTCGACACCGCGGACGGGCGAGACGGCGGACGTCGCGTCGAGCTCAGGGATGGTCTCCGCCGACACCTGGCGAGCGGAGGAGATGACGGAGCTCGTCGCCTCCGTGCAGCGGAGGACCATGCGCCTGCGACCTGATCGCGGACGCGCAGATCCCCGCGAGCGAGCCCGAGCAGGCTGCGAGCGGCTTCCGTACGCCGGACGTCGATCGCGCGAGCCGGCGCTCGCAGCGGCGCTCGTCGGGCTCTTCGGGGCGACCGTGCCTGGTCGTGCTCGTCAGTACGACGTCCGCCATGCGCCGCTCGTCGCGTCCGGGCTCGAGCGGCGTCATCGTCCTCGACCTCTCCGCAAGCGTATTCGAGGGCGGCTTCGAGGCGACCGTACGCAAGCTGGTGCGCACTGACGAGCGCGCCGGGCCTCGTGGTGTTCTCGGATACGGCCTACGAGCTCCTCCCGCCGGGCTCGTCCGGACGCGAGTTTCAGCCGCTGCTTCGCTTCTTCCGCTCGTCTGACGACCGGGTTTCTTCCGCCCGAACCCGTGGGAGCGCTTCCGGGCGGGAACGCGCGATCTCTCGAAGGGCTTGAAGGCGGCGCGCGAGGCGCTGAGCGCGGAAGGCCAGGCGCGGCGGCACCGCTGATCCTTCATGAGCGACCTCGAGATCCTTCCCGACGAGGTGCAGCGGCTCGTCGCCGGTCCTCGCCGACCTCCGGCAGTGAGGGCTTCGAGGTGCGCATCGTCCCGCTCCACGCCGCGACCGGAGCAGCGTCAGGCTGATCGGAGCAGCTCTCGGCGACCGATCGCTGCTTCCGGAGCCTCAGGAGCGGGAAGGAGGCGGTGTCGCGCGCCGCGGCGAGGAGAGCCTCACCGCCGGCCTGCCGTGGGCTGTTCCTGCTGGACTGGGCTCTTCCTCGTCTTGCCGCGCTCGCGACGAACGAGCGGGTGCTGGCGCGGCTCGAGGTGACGCCGGTGACCGGCGTGAGCGAGTCGCACTCGATCGCAGCCGATCGTCGCGGTGCCGCGTGGCGATCGTCATCGACGCTCGTCGCGGATCGACGTGCTCCGAGGACGCCGGGCTGGATGTCGACCGACGACGCACGCTTCCAGAGCGCGCCGCTTCGCGCGCGCAGCGGCTCTGGAACGAGTCCGGACTCCTGGCGACGCGCTGCGCGTCATCCGCACGCTCGGGATCGACGGACGACCTCGGCGTATCGGCGGACGATGGCGCTGTTCGCGAAGCTGCCAACCAGGAACGGCGAGCCAGCTCGATCGATCCGGCGCAGGAGGGCCGCTGGGCGAAGCTCCAGTTCGAGCTGACGAGCGGGCAGCAGCGAGAACCCGGATGCGCACCGCCGGTCGGATCTCCAGAACCTCCTGCGGCGTCGCTTCTCCTCGCGCGCTATCCTGTACGCGTCGCCCGACGAGCGCAGCAACCTGCTCACGAACGCGATCGGCGTCGTTTCGAACGGCGGTCGAGCTCGACCTCTGCGGAATGACGACGCCGAAGGCTCAACCTCGAGCTGGCGCATGCAGCGCCTACGGGCCGACCCTGTTTCCGTCGAACGCGCCCGACACGGGCGGCGCACGCGGGCAGAAGTCGGGCCAGGGACGAGCCGGAAGCGGGTAGCTGAGCGCGTGGACGTCAGCTTCCTGACGCCGATCGCGGCGGTGTTCGCGCTCCCTCGCGCGCGGTGCCGCTCGCCGTTGTTCGTGGCCGGAGGCGGAGACGAGCCGACGCGGTCCGTGTCAGCCCTGCGGCTCGAGCCGACCTGACGGCGCGTTCATGGGTCGCACTCGCCGCCTGGCGCTGGCGGCTGTTCCCGTCCTGGTCGGCGTGGCCGCCGCGCAGCCGCGTGATCACGAGCGCACGCACCGTTCCCTCAACGCAAGCGACGCCGAGGTGTTTCGTCGTCGTCGACACGTCGCGCTCGATGCTCGCCTCCAGGCAGGGCGGTCAGCCGACGCGGTTCGAGCGCGCACGCGACGAGGCGATCAGCTGCAGGCCGCTCGCGGGGCGTGATCCCGGTCGGAATCGCCTCGTTCACCGACCGCGTCCTTGCCGCACCTCTTCCCCACGGTCGATCAGCGCGTCGTTCCGCGAGACGATGCGCGGAGGTCGGTCGGGCATCGAGCGCCCGCCGCCGTCGACGTCGTTCGGCACGAACGTCACGACGCTCGACGCGCTCGGCGCGGTGCCGACGCTGAACTTCTTCACGCCGAGCGTGAAGAAGCGCGCTGGTCGTGTTCACCGACGGCGACAGCCAGCCCGTCTCGAGCGTTCTCGCCACGGACTTCTCGAAGAGGCCTCGAATCGACGTCACGTTCGTGCGGATGGGCAAGCTACGAGCGAGCGGGATCTACTCGAGCGGCGTGGCCGAACCGGCTACAAACCCGCTCCAAGCTCCTCGGCAAGCGCCGCGCGCGGCTTCGGCCGCAGTTCGACGGTCGTGTTCTCGACGAGGGCGCAGGTCGACGAGGCAGCCGCGGCGGTACGCGAGTCGATCGGAACTGGCCCGACCGTCGATCGCCGCATCGAGGGCAACCGACGCGCTCTGATGCCGTACGTCGCGCTCCTCGCGCGTTGTTGCCGCTCGGGTTCGTGCTGCTCCGGCGGAATCTCTGAGAGCGGCTAAGGTTCCTGGTACACGGGCGTGGCGCAGCCTGGTTAGCGCGCTAGTCTGGGGGACTAGAGGTCCCGAGTTCAAATCTCGGCGCCCCGACTAAATCACGCATGGTTGAAGCGTTTAGCGTGGAAAACCGTGCTGTGGAGTGCCCACACCGTGCCCAAACGCATAGGTCTGACTGATCGGTAGGGAGTGAGCGATCGCTTGTACTTCGTGGGGCGCGTCCGCACACGCCTTACGATCCATACCGCGGCGTCGAGACTCGGCGTCCGCGACCGCGCTGACGCGCTGAAGACCTCGCGGAGTGCACCGCCGACGACAGCGAGTTCGAACGGCGGAAGCGGAGAGGCCGGCCGGGGCGCTCCTCTCGCTGCCGCCCGATGCGCGCCGTTCCGAAGAAGAGCACGGCTAATGAACGCATCACCTGTGCTTACGTAGTTGGCCCGGGGCCTTCGATCGCAGTGAGTTAGAGAACACCGATGACGACCTTGGTGCTCGTCCTCGCTGCCTGAAGATGTCTCACCCAGTCCTCCCTTCCCCACCTTCACATAGATATCGCGGGGGCCGGAACTTGCACGTCCGGCGCAAGCTCCTGTCCGCCGCCCTGGCCCGAAGGTCACGCCTCGTGAGCGCCGCAGTCGGCCGCCCCATGTCTCTCAACGCTGAGCAACTAGTTCAGCCCCACCCGTTGAGTTTGCGCCCGCGATCCGCAGATACCGGCGCAGCTTCAGGTCGTTTTCGCCCGGTACATCGGGTTTAGCCCCTTGCCGATGGGGACACACGCAGTAACCACCTATGTTCGCGTGCTGCCCGCAACCCGATGGAGTAAGCGCCGGTACTGGGTGGGAGGTGATGAATGACTGTAGGTGGTTCCGACTGTCGGGCGTTGCCGCCTGGCGACAGTCGTGTCCCATCGAAGATCGCCCTCTCGTCCCCGTGGTTTTCCACGTGGGTTGAGTCCTGACCTAAGAGAGTTCGGAAACTCCAAGATCTCAGAATTCTGGAGGTCTTGCCTCGGCTGTGGTGTCCATTGATCCATCTGGACCACAAATTCCAGAAGGAGGACGCATGAAGCGTCTACTGAAGATGGCTGCGCTAGGCGCGACTTCCGCATTCACTCGTCCCCGAGCGTCGCCGTGGCTATGCCGCGCCGCCGACGACAGCACCCGGCAAGAACCTGCCTTCATCTGTTCGGAGCCTTTTGGTTTTGATTAACTGTCAGACCAACGGCAAGACGGGCCACCATCACCACAACGCAAACGGCGGCGCTTCCGTCTGACATGAGGGTTTCAACAGCTGGTACGGCGTCAAGACCGCCTTGGTCAGCGACCTGTCCAATAACGTCAGTGGTACCGGCATCGACCCACGCTGGTCGATTCCGATTGATGACCGCACCGACGCGACTGCTCCGGCTGGGTACACGGACTACTTCGTGTTCGTGTCCTTTGCCGACTGCAACAACGGCGCTGGCTTGGTGGATGTCATCAACGACGCTACCTGCACCATCAACGGTCCGAACAACGTGTCGTACCCGAACTGGTCGACGTTCACGCAAGCGAACACCAGCACGTACATCGTTGAACGACAACTACACAAGCATCATCGCTGATGGCTCAGGCGCTCCAGGCACCTGGACGGTCAGCAACGTCAAGGTCGGCAAGCCCGGCAAGTAAACCGCGGAGGCCTGCTCATTGAGCGCTGGCAGTAGACAACCGGGAGCCTTCGGCCCCGGTTGTCGTACTAATCCAGCAGTTCGCGCTTCGCCAGACGCGCCGTGATCTCCGCGAAGTGCTGGATGCCGTGGCGAGCCTTCAGTCAGATACCGCTCGAGCCGGAAGCCATTCCAGGTCGAGAGCCCACTCGCGGCGCCGGTCGTTCTTCGGGTTGCGAGCCCGTCGGGGAGCCAGAACCAGGCCTTCGACTGCGACACGGGGCATCAACTTCCAGGCCGAGATCGCGGACGGCTGCCAAACGACCTACCGGGAGAACTACGGCGACTGGAACGACGACGGGTTCAGCGAGTGGAGTGGGCATCCTCTGCGCCGACTACCCAGAACGGCGCCGGCCTTCCGCCGCCGACGTTCCTGCCAGACGCCTGTGCCGGACTGCGTGCGCGTCGAGACCGGAGACAAAGATCGGACAGTTCCCAGGCAGGGCGAGCTGGCCGCGACTCCAGAGCACCGTCCTGCGCTCCCAACGAACTGGCCCTCAAATGCCGATGAAGGTTCGCGACGTCTTCACGACCTACCGACCTCGCGAACGACCCGCGTTACGTCACGCTCATCGTCACCGACTGCGGCGCCTTCCACTGAGCCAGGGAGCAGCCAGGCGGTGCCTGTCAAGTACTTCGCCGGAGCTTCTACATCACGGGTTGGGACAAGGGGTCGGCAGCAACCCTGGACTGCGCCGACAACGAGCCTCACCCCCTGGTATGCGCCCGGCTACCGCAAGAGCCTCGACAACGGCGATGTCTGGGGTCACTTCATCAACGTGGTCGTCTTCTCGGCGTCAGGGGCACCCGACGATAATCCTCTGCAACTCCGACGAGATCGGGACCTCGCGTGGCGGTTCTCGTCGAGTGATTGAGCACCATGAGGCTGCGGGCGCAGGAAGCCAGACGAGTTCGAGGTCAGCGGTGTGGCCGAACGACTGGCTCCATACGAGCTCTCACGTTTCAAACCGCTGAGTGACCCTGAGGGAGTCGACAGCGATCTCGTGGCGAAGGCAGTCACGCTCCTGAAGGTCATGCCGCTCAACCAGCATCGGGGAGACAGTCGGAGATCTCCTGTCTCCGAACGATCCGCAACAGGGACGCCGAGCGGTCGATGCCCTCATCGACGCCGCGCTCGTCACCGAAGACGAACAGGGTCATCTGCACCAGACCGTCTGAACGCGACCACTCTTCAGCCGTTCGCGGAGGGATTACCACGATCTCGCTCGCGAGCTACCTGCGGAGCGCGAGCTTGAGGAGCGGGCGGGCTGAATCAACGTTGTTGCGGCTTCTGGGTGAGGCGCTCGCTCAGCGCCTTTGCACCCTTGATATCCATCCTGCCCTCCTGGCTTTCCTCTCTGCACGAAGGTAGGCTCAGTTAGAATGCGGGCTGAAACTGCGGGTTCGGCCCGGACTTGCGGCGGGTTCCGCGATGACGGTCGCAGAGGATCGCTCGTTCATCATCCTGAACTGTGATCGTCTACGCCGTCGTCGACGACGTCCTCTCGCCCGACTTCCCGCTCGGCGTGGAGTCCGGAGGCGTTCGTCCGGCGCGAGGATGCCGAGGAGGCAGCCGGTGCGCTGTCGCGGGCTGGGTTTAGAGCGCCGTCGAGAGTCAACCCGACGATCATCAGCGTGGCGATCGTAACGCCGGAGACCGCGAAGGTGACGCCCGCGACACGTAGCAGCCGGAGACCTCTCGCCTCTTTTCGGGGACGCCACCTGGTTGATCGAAACGATGGTCGTTCCCCAATCGGTCCGACCTCTCGCTCTTTCCCGGGAGGAGCTTGCCACGGTTGATCGAAACGATGGTCGCCTCAATCTGTCCGCGCGCACCATTCACGAACGTCGCGTTTGGCTCGTCCGCGAGTTTCGCCCGAAGATCGTACTCTGCCCGTCGTCCCCTCGGCGTCCGCAATACGCGCGATGAACGGTTTTACCCTCATCGTTACCGAGTGGATCGAACCGACGCTCCGTGACTTGAGTCTGATGCCCGCTCTACGCGCGACCCCTGCCTACCTGGCTGAGATGAGGGCCTTGTGGCTGGCGCGGTGTGAGAACGGGGAACAGCGACATAACGGGCCCCCCAGGCCATGAGACCGTGTCGTGCCCGGAGCACCTTGATCTCGTCCGGCGGTGAACCGCAGGACCGAACGTGACGGCGGCAGCCTGAAGCGCACTGAACGAATACTGGTAGAGACAACGCGACACCTGAGTGAATCGCGAACTCACGGGAAGACCGGTTCCCATCACTTCTTCATCGCAAACGATTAGCTGACCCAGCCGCCAGCGCTCGGCGAGAAGCGCCGACGAAAGAACGATGCCGGTCACCGAACCCACCCTCGAACCTACGCCCCTCCTACTTGCGGCGTGCTGCGCGAATAATCGTCCAGATCGGCATATTGCGAGTCCGATGATGACCGCAGAATGCGGGCGGTCAGGCGTTACGAGTGGACGTGCATGGGAGGTGTGCACCGTGCGAGCAGCGTGTTACGGTCAGTCAACTGATGTTCGATCAGGCATTCTTTGACGGGAGTTCGCTGAAACAGCCCTGGAGTTCGTACGCGAACACGAAGGGCTGGGCATTGCCGTCGAGTTTGTAACGTCGAGCGGGCAGCGTCCCGATGTACTTGAGGTCCTGACATCGGACGAAGGAGTGAGGCTCGCAACCCGTGAGGAATGGCTCGTGTTCCTGCCATACGCGCAGATCGCGCACGTCAACGTCTCACCCTCAAAGATCACCGCATGGCGAGCTTCCAAGTGGCAACGAGCGTCGCGTAATCAACTCCGACTCGTCAGCTCGGCCCAGTTCAGCCGCCCGCCTGGAGTTCGCGCTCCCCTCGTCCGCAAGTTGCTCAGCCCCATGGTGAAAACCGCACTCTGCCGCGTCCCTGACTGCGCACGGACTGAGTTTCAGCCATGGTTTCATCCCTTCCCCTCCGACGCCTGGGAAATGCGCGCTCATGAGCGTGCCAGAACCGGGTCTGCGGTATCCCGCACGTACGATTGGTCATGGTTTCGGGCACATGGTGTCTTTGTGGCCTGAGCCAACTGCGATCCATCCGCAACGTCTCAAGTGGAACTCCCGCAAAGCTGCTATCTCCGAGGCTCGCCGAAATACTGGACGCTTCGACGACGAGTAGGCGGCTCATGACACTGTCTCGAGTGACTCGCGAGTTGTGGGTCGCCCATAGCTGGAAGTAGCACGCCAGTGGGGCGCAGCCGCGCCTGACCAGTGACCGTCAAACTGCGTCGGCTGGAAGTCCTGACTCGCAGGCGGATCCGATCAAGCCTGGCAAATGGTGACGAGTCACCGGGGAGTTGAGGTTGTGATCGATCCAGGAGTCGCACCATGAGTACACATCTCATTGTGAGAACGAACTCTTCTCGCCGGGCAGGCGCGTGCGAGCGATTCGATCGATCCCAGCGAGAGTTGAATGATTCCATCTCCAGCCACAGCGTGCGGTCACGCCTTTGCAGTGTCCTCTGCGCGGCTCCCCCATCGAGCACACCATTGTGATAGGCGCTGGCAAGGCCAAAGCGGACATCCAGATCTGGGTGATGCGCACTGCGATAGTTCTCGAAGATGCCGTGGAATATGAATGTGTGCCTGTCTTGAAAGCCCACAGCAACAGACGTCGAGTCGGCGGGGACGGAGTCGAGGAAGACAATGCGTTTTCGCGAACTCGCGATTCGTGTGATAGGCGCCTGGCAGGACGCTCTTGGCTCCCGGCGGGACCCCACATGGCGGGGATCGTAGGTCGCCAACGCTCCAAACGCTCTGCCGCGAGTGCTCGTTCCTCATTGGGATCATCGCGCCGAGCGAGAGAGAGCAGCCCAGTTCAGCCCGCCCGCCTCGCGCTTGCGCGCCGCTCGATCCGTAGCTCAGCGTAGACACGGTGCTCCGGCTAGCCGAAGACCCGATGGAGCGGGCTGCCGTTTCCAAGCCGCACGCGCCGCTCCACACCGGGTTTCTGTCTCTCCCCCTGGTGAGATAGATGCGCCGTTCGGCTGAATCTCGCGGCTAGGTGAGAAAGCCGGGCCGGCCACCCAATCGTCCCCGAAGGAGGGAAGGGATCCTTGAGGACGCCAAAGACCGACCCGGCCACTGATCCTCTTCGCCCACCTGCCAAGAGCACCTCCCTCGGGAAGATCCACCGACCCCAGCTCAGGCGGCCGGACCCATTCGCTACCGAGACGCCTCCTTCGCGTGCCAAGTTCGTACATGGCGCTCCGCTGATGCGCCAGCGTGGAAGTGCTCGACGTGGAATCTCCGCCTGCGCCCTCGGCGCACGATCATGTCCGTGCATGTGGAGGTCGAAGTCGGGCGCTAGCGGATACTCGCGTGCGATGACGTAATCCTCGGCAGGTTCGACTACTCTGCCGCAGCCAGGACACCGTGGACGATCGCGGACGCCTCGGGCATCGTCACCACACTTTTACCTACGAGCGTGCAGCCCGCGAGCGGGAAGTCGGGTGAGCGAGCGTCGTCGACCGACGGCGCAGACGACCACAAGGGGTCACATGCGACGTTGAAGGCTCTTCGCCGCCAGGGAAATGGCTTGAAAAGGGGACTCTCGCGACTCTTCGTCGTCCTGCGACGTTCGTACGCTTGCCGAGGCGATGTTGGTCGAGGACAGAACGGCTTTTGTCGAGCAGCTCGACGTCCAACAGCCAGACAGGCGTGGGCAGAAGAGGCGGCGGCGCCTCGTGCTGGCCGACCTCGACGTCATGCGACTCGAGGTCGAGGTGCGACTTGCCGACGAGCGCGCGTCGCGCGATGGCGAACGAGCTCTCCGACAACCGTGATCGGGCAGCGACGACGCCAGGTCTCCTGCTCAAGCATCGCGCACGCGCGCGAGCGTTGGAGCGCGAGATCCGAACGGTTAGACGTCGTCTTCTGTCCAAATGCGAAGAGCTCCAGGAGAAACGCGAACGCCTCCATCGCCTCGCTGGGCGAGGTAGTCGGACGACGACGGCATCGGTCGCGGCGCAAGGATGTACCGCCTGCACTCGGCCCAGCATCACTCGACTACTCCGAGCGACGTTTTGCGCGTCTCGCGATGTCACAGCTCGAGCTGCCCGTCCTCGTCACGACACGGGACGGCCGTCGCTGGTGGTGGTACCGCGACCGCTTCTGGTGGGACGACGAGCGCCTGTCGCGCGCGACATCGAGGCACTCGTGCTCGGGGCCGACCTGGGGACGAGGAAGCGAGCTGCGGAGGCTTGCTCTGCGCCCGTGCGGCCGTTCTCGGAGAGGAGCTTGCACTGGCGCCCGAGGAGAGCCTCTCGCCGATCGTCCGCTTCGCGGTCTGGTGTGTGGGACCGTGGTCGCTGCGTCGACTGCCGGACGAGCGAGAGCCTCGGATACGACCAGATCGTCCCATTCTCGAAGGGCGGGTCGCGCTGGGTTGCGAACGTGAGCTTCCGCTGCGCGCCGTGTCGCGAGCGCCGTCGCCGCAACGAGACCAGCAAACGGCGTCAGCCGCGCACGAATCGAGGCGATGCCGTACCGACGCCCCTGACCGGCGCACCAGCGCGGCGTGGCCGGAGGAGGCGCGGAGGAGGAGGCCGCTCGAGTGCGGATCGAACAGCATGTCCGCCAGGCCGTTTCGCCGCCGCACACGACGCTCGGCGTCCGCGCGCCGGATGAACAACCGGAGCTCGACGCCGGTAGAGCGTGGAAGCCGGGCGAGAGGGCGTGTCGTCGACCACGGCGTACACGAGCACCCGGAGACGCTACAGTAAGCTCGAGGACGCTCGCGGCGCGTGAACCTCGCGTCGGATTACGATCAGGATGGGAGCTGCTCCGGATGACTGTTCGCGCACTCTGGGCTGTCGCCGTGAGCCACGGCCTGCGTCGTGGCTGTGGGCTACGTGGTCGAGGAATCGCGCTGCGTACGCCCCAGCTCGCGCCCGTGCTCGTCGCGGAAGCAGCTCATACCGGCCGGCACCCCCGGTCGCGTGGTCGTCAGGCGGGGAATGGCCAGCGTCGTGACAGGCGTGCCCGCGGAGGTCGGCGTCGGCCCTGATCCGCGCCATCTGGCGGGGCGCGTTGGCTCGCGCTGACGTCTCCCGGCGAGCTAGTGAAGACGTCGGACTTCTCACCCTCAGGCCGCGAGGCTCACTGCGCTGTCGAGCTAGTCGGGGACAGTGCCGCCGCCCGAGTGCCCAATCCGTGCCCAAACGTCCCGGAGAAGACTTCGCTAGGCGGAGCGGGGAGAGGGCGGAAACTGGAGCCACAGAGCCAGGCCCCGCCACTCCCTCCCGACATACCCCGCTTCGTCGCCTCGAGCGACTAGATGGTCCTGAGCCCGAATCTCGGCGCGCCGACTCTCGCAAGCCCCGGCGAGCGCGGGGGCTGTGCTTCTGGCGGCGGTGGCGACCATGGCGGGCTGAACGAGCGTCTTCGGCCTACAGTTCGACACATGCGGTGGACACCGCAGTCGCGCTTGAGTGTGCTCCCTTCTCGCGGCGGCACCCTTTGCAGGCGCGGACGACAGGAGAGGTCAGTCACACTTCTCGACGATCCGTCTGATCGGAACTGCGGGCGACCTCGAGATACCCCGTCGACCACGCACCGAAGGGGTATCCCAACAAGGGAGATGTCGTCCGCGAGACGTCGACCTCTACGCAATGCGGTTGCTCAATTTGACCGGCCTTTAAGTGGGCGCGACTAGCCGGATGCGACGATGCAGGATCACCACGATTGTGATCCCCCCATTCGGCAAAAAGTCGACGTGAAGGCGGCGACCACCCTTCCCGGAGGGGACGATCCGCGTGGTCGGCAGCGATTGTGACAGCCACGCAAACCACGGGCACGTTTCGCGTGGTCGGTGGAACAGCGACGTACGAACGCGCTCGTGGCTCTCGGACTGCGCAACCTCAACGCGAGCGGGAGCCGCGCTGTGACCGCGTGTACCGGCTTGCAACTCCCCTCTGGGCCGCGTAGGGAGCAATCGATGCGGCCTTCGACAGAGTGCCGAGACGCCGCGTACGACGGAATGCAAGCGCATTCCGCTTCGCTCGCGGCGTCCCCGACTGCGATACGCCGCGGCGACTAGCGGGTTGCGCCGACGGACGCTTCGCTGATCACGTTGTGGTTTCTGTAGAACTCGTCCCGCGAGGTCGAGCGAACGTGCTGGATTCGAAACGCTTCGGGATCCAGCTCCATCAAAGGCTGCAAGTTCGCTCGATGAACTGCTGTGCCTGCTCTTCGACTCCCAGATGTCGAAGATTCGGAAGACACCGTCCGCCCCGTCGAACCCCGCGGAGTGGAGGATCAAGCCGTCGAACGGGCCGGTGCCAATCTTGTCGGCAATGAAGTCGTAGTTGTCGGTCGATCGGTCGACGATCGGCCACTCCTGGACGTAGGCAACAGGCATGGAGACCTCCTTGGTCGGATGCTTCGATCGTACGGCCTTTGGCCTTCGGCTCACAAACGGTGTAGCCGCAGTCTGGGGTCGATCCGGTGAGCGAATCCACGGCCACGCAAGACGCCACGGAAGGCGCTCTTGGTGGAAGCGCTCCTTGTCGGCCTCGTGCCACTGCTGCTCGTATGCCTCCGCAGCGGCGAACTCGCTCTCGGTCCGTTCGTGCGCCGCATCGTCTTCATCCGCGGCGGCGAGCTCTGCCGGCCGCGGTGTTGCGCCGTGTGACCACGAATGCGATCACGACGAGCGGCACGACGACGACGGCCACGATGATCCACGGATCATGCGCGGCAGCCTACTGCCGTGCGGTGGCGCGGGGAACTAGGCGATTTCGGTATCGACGCCGGAGTCCCCGCGCCTCCGCGCCGTGAGCCCCGCCTCGACCCGTGGACTGCATCACGTGAGCCGTAGACGACCACGAAGCCGAGCAGGAAGACTGCCAGTGCCGCAACTGGCCAGATCATGCGTGTCGTATCGGCGTCGGAGCGTGCAGCGGCGGTATCCCTCCATCGAACCGCCATGCCGACCGGTCCGCGAAGATACGAGCAGTGCGCCGCCTTCCGCTCGTCACGCTCGCTGGCGTCGGCATCTGGATCGCCGCTGTTCTCGTGTGCTCGACCGCTCGGTCGGGCACACGGGGCAGCTCGTGCTCGGCCTCCTAACAGCGGGCGTGCTGGCTGCGGCTTGCTGGTGCCCCAACCGACGACGGTTCGGCTGCAGGACGCTGGCTGCGTCGTCGGGATCGCGACGGTCGGGGAGGTCATCGGATCGCTCGTGTGGGGTCTCTACAGCTACCGGCCTCGACAACCTTCCGGGCGTTCGTCCCGCCAGGCCACGGGCTCGTGCTACCTCGCCGGGCTGTCGCTGCGCGACGCTGCTCACGACGCCGCTACGAGCGCACTGCTCCTCGTCGCCGGGCGTCGGTCGCCGTGACGTGGGATCGGCCGGAGTCACCGTGCCTGCACACGCCCGATGCCTCCGGCACGATGGGCTGCGCGTTCCTCATCGCGCGTCCTCGTCTGGTCGCGCCGGCCGGTGTACGCGGGAGTCTTCATGGTCGTCGTCGTGCGCTCGAGCCGTACGGCACCGCGATCGGCACGTGGACCTGGCAGCCCGTCGGTGCCTGGCCTCGGTCTGTCCCAGGGCAACCTGCCGAGCGGCGTCGCGAGCGGCTACGTCGTGTTCGACGTCGTCGCGCTCGCGCTCGTCGCGCGACTCGGTCTCGCCGCGGCCGCGCTTCAGTCGAGAAGGGTGCGCAGGTCGGTTGCGTCGACGACCGTGCCCGAGCACGGATCAGCTCGCGCGCGGAGTCGACCTTGCCCCAGACGTCCCAGAGCAGGAACCCGCGCGCCTTGCCGTCGCCGTCGACGTAGGCAACGACGCCCTTGCGGTTCGGCTCGGCCCACTCGGCGACCGTGTCGAGGCGCGAATCGACGTCACCGACGGCCTCGTAGCCGAGCTCGAAGAGGTCCGAGTAGAAGAACGGCAGATGGTCGTACGGCTTCACCGCACCGGCCATGTTCGCGCCGACGACGCGCCCGTGCGTGTTCGCATGGTCCTCGTGCTCGACGCGTCGCGTTCCTCCGAGAGCAGCGACTGGGAAGCGAGCCGACGTCGCCCGCGGCGAACACGTCGTCACGCCCGCCGGCTCTCCCGAACTCGTCCACGAGGATGCCGTCGTCGACCTCGAGGCCCGCGGCCTCCGCGAGCTCGGTCGCCGGGACGATCCCGAGTCCGGCGACGATCGCGTCCGCCTCGATCGTCGTGCCGTTCTTCGTCGTCACCGAGCCGGAGGCGACCTGCTCCGACGATGCTCGCCCGTGAGGACCGTGACGCCCTTCTCGCGGTAGTAGTCGTTGACGAACGACGCGACGAGCTCGCCGGGAAGAGGCGCGCGCCGATCCCGTCGTCCGGGAACGACGATCGTCACCGTGCATCCGTTCGTGGCCAGCGCGGCGGTGATCTCGGAGCCGATGAAGCCGCCGCCGATCACCGCGACGCGCGCAGTCCGTCAGCGAGCGCGCGCGTAGACGGCGGATAGTCGTCGAGAGTGCGGTAGTAGACGACCTCGCCGTCGGCGGACGGCAGCGTCCGCGGCGTGCCTCCGGTCGCGAGCAGGAGCCTCGTACGTGTGCGTCGTGCCGGCGTCGTCCGTCGCCGAGCGCGCATCGAGATCGAGGCCGACGACGCGTCGGCCGGTGTGGATCTCGACACCGAGGTCGGGCGTGCCGCGGAAGACCGAGCTCTCCTCCTTGCCGGCCCACAGCGCCTTGGTCAGCGGCGGTCGCGCGTACGGCTCGTGCTGCTCAGCGGCGAACATCCCGATCGTGCCGTCGACTCGTCGTGGTCGCGGATCCCGCGGCACGCCGCGTCGCCGGTCATGCCTCCGCCGACGATCAGGTACCGGTACGCCGCCATCGAGCCGCGGATCGTATCGGCGTCGGTCGGGTGCGCGCGGTAGAGTCCCGCGCGGCGTTGACCGGACTGCGATTACCGGCACTCGTCGCTGCGGCAGTCGCAGCGGCCTGTCTCGCGTTTCCGGCAGCGGGCGCCCGGCAAGGTCAGAGCACGGAGCGCGCGGTCATCTTCTACTACCCCTGGTATTCGACGCCCACGAAAGACGGGCGCTGGGCGCACTGGTACGTGGAGCAGGACGGCGCACCGCTGCTCTCGACCGCGTACTTCCCGAGCCGCGGCCTGTACTCGTCGTCGAACGCGCAAGATCGTGTCCGCGCAGATGCGTGAGATCGCGAGCACCGGCGGTGGGCACGATCGTGTTCTCCTGGTGGGGCTTCGATTCACCGGAGAACGACCGCCTGCTCCTCGTCGAGCAGGAGGCGACGCGCAACGGGCTCGAGGTCGCGATCCACGTCGAGCCGTATCGCGGCCGGACGCCCGCCAAGGCGGCGGAGGACATCGCTCGACTCAACCACGAAGGCGGCTTCACGGACTTCTACGTCTACGACGCCGACCGTGATCCCGCCGCGCGAGTGGGCCGAGGCGCTGGCGCCACTCGACGACGTGCGCATATTCGGGCACACGCCCTTCGTCGGACGTGCGAAGGCCTCCGGGTTCGACGGGCTCTACACGTACGACGTGGTCACGTGGAACGGGCGCTCTTCCGCCGGCTCTGCGCGCAGGCGCACGCAGCCGGCCTGCTCTGTGCGCCCTCAGTCGGCCCCGGGTACGACGCGCACCTCGCCACTTCTTCAGAGCTCGTGCGTCCTCGGAACGACGGGCTCACGTACGACCGGATGTGGAAGACGGCGCTGAAGGCGAACGCCGACCTCGTCACGATCACGAGCTACAACGAATGGCAGGAAGGAACGCAGATCGAGCCGGCACGCAACGCCGTCGGGAAGGCGAGCTACGACGGAGCCTGGGGCAAGAACGGCATGGCGGCGCAACGCTCGTATCTCGCCGGCGACCACGCGCTGGACAGAAGCGTCTGCGCGGATTGCCGACTCAGTAGAGCGCGGACGCCAGGCGGCGGCGACGGTACGCGACCGTCACCGGATCGTCGTGCCCGAGATCGTGGAAGACCGCAAGCGCGAGCTCGCGGAGCCACTCACGCCGCTCGGGCGACGAGTCCGCAATCTCGCCGAGCACGAGGTCGAGCGCCTTCTCGCGGTCGTTCTCCTCGAGCGCGGCACGGACCTCGGGCAGCTCGCCACTCTCCCGCAACGACTCGACGACGCCGGCGACGCGAGGCGGCGCGAGCAGCTCGTCGAGGAACGACGCGACGGCGACCGGCGACCGCGCTCCCACGAACTCCGGAGACGACGCGTCCGTCCCGGAACGCCTTCACAGCTGGGATCCCCTGGACGCCGGAACGTCGCGGCGAGTCCGGGGTTCGCGTCAACATCGACCTTCGCGAGGACCACGGATCCGTCGCGCGTGTCGACACCTGCTCCTCGAGAACGGGCGTCAGCGCGCGACACGGACCGCACCACTCCGCCCAGAAGTCGACGACGACGGGCAGCCTCGCGGGAGCGCTCGACCACGTCGGTCTCGAAGGTCGCCTCCGGTGACGTCCATGCTCGCCTAAACGCGCCGGTGGGCAGTCGTCATCCCCGCACGACGACGTCCGAGCCGCAGCCGGCGATGAGAGCGGCTGGGACGTGCTCGGGTCGCGACGTCCCGTGAGCGAGCGGTGCCCGAGGTCGATCGCGATCTCGGGCCATGCGTCCGAGACCGAGCGAGCGGCGCGCCGACGTCGCGGCCGAACGCGTACAGCTCGTCGGTCGAGAACACGCCGCGACGACCCGTCTGACGACGCGCGATGCCCTCGAGCTCGCGCGAGCTCCTCGAACGGGTCGATGCGCACGTTCGAGTCGGAGCCGATGCAGATGCGGGATCGCCCGTGTCCGGATGCGCTCGGCCGGGACGGAAGCCGTCGCCGAGATCGGCCTCCGGTCGTCGGGCACGACGCAGACGATCGCTCCCGACGAGGCGAGGAGGTCGAGCTCGGCACCGTCCGCGTGGGTCGCGTGCACGACCGTCGTGCGCTCGGTGAGGCAGCCCGTGCGCGCGAGGAGCTCGATCGGGCGGCAGCCGTGCTCGGCGAGGCACTCCTCGATCTCCTTCGGCTGCTCGTCGGCGTGGACGTGGAGCGGGAGCGTCGTGCTCGCGCGCGTACCGCCCGATCTCCTCGAGCCAGTCGGCGGGGCACGCGCGGACGGAGTGGGGGCGACTCCGATGCGCAGCCCGGCATCGCGCAGCCCCTCGACCTGCTCGATGAACTCCGCGACCGACTGCTGGCGAAAGCGGCGGAGACCTCCGCGCGCGTAGGCGACGTGGAGGAGGACGAGCTCGATGCCTGCTGCCGACGCCGCCTCGGCCGCCGCCAGTGCGCTTCGACGAAGCCGAGGTAGTGGAACTCGCCCACCGCCGTGTACCCGGCAGCGAGCATCTCGCGCGTAGCGTCCGCTCGTACGTCGTCGCGCACGAGCTCCGGCGTCTGGCGCTCCGCCTCCGGCGAGCATCGCCTCGCGCCATGCCCAGAAGTCGCCGCCGGCCGCGCGTCCACGCAGCGCGCGCTGGAACGTGTGGCTGTGCGCGTTCACGAAGCCCGGGTTCAGCGTGCCGCCACGCGCGCGACCTAGCGGCTCAGCGCGCCGCCCACAGCCGGTCGCTCCGCACGGAGGACCCAGCCGCGATCTGCTCGACGTACGACATAGGCTCTTCGCCGTGTCCTGGTCGGAGATTCGCCGCTCCATCCCGAACGCGCTCACGATCGCGCGCTTCGTCGCCATCCCGGTCTTCGTCTGGCTCTATCTGGACGCGGGCGACGGCGCGGCGTGGGGGCAGGGATGTTCTTCGCAGCAGCTGCGTTGACCGACCAGCTCGACGGCTACCTCGCGCGGCGCTGGCACGTCGGAGTCGCGGTTCGGGACGGTCGCCGACCCTCTCGCCGACCGGCTCGATGATCGGGACGGCGGCGATCCTCATGCTCGCGACCGGACGGATCCCGATTCTCGCGGCGCTCGATCATCCTCGCGCGAGACGTCGCTCTCGTCCTCGGCTACCGACTCCTGTCGCCGGGCGGCTACGAGCTCGAGGTCACCGTTCCTCGGGAAGACGGCGACCTGGATGCCTGTACGCGTCGCGCTCGGCTTCGTGCTCGTCACGGCGGAGGGGACGACCTGGGCCACTCGTGCTGCTCTGGATCGGCATCGCGCTCTCGCTCGCGGCCGGCGTGCAGTATGCGCTTCGAGCCTGGCGGCAGGTCCAGCGCGGAAGGGACTCTCGACCCGAGCGCGAACCTTGACGGAGGCTGAAGTCTCAACCTGAGGTTGACCCCTTGGCTCGTGCTGCTGCTTTACTCAGGTGACCTTCGAGGAAAGGCCGCCGTTGGAACCACTTCCCGATCTCTCGACACTGACCGACGACGACCTTCGCGTGATGATCCGCGACGCTCGAGAAGGAGGAGGACGACATCTCCTTCCGGCGCCGCGTGCTGCACGGCCGCATCGACATCCTCCGGGCCGAGCTCGTCGCACGCCTGCGCGAGCAGGTGAGCGCGGGTGAGGCACAGCTCGCGGACGTCGGGCGCCTCGAGCGAGATCCTCACGGCGAAGGCGGCTCCGACGGAAGACGAGTGAGCCACGTCTACTGCCCGGAGTGCGGCTTCCAGAACCCGGAGGCCTCGAACTACTGCTCGCGCTGCGGCGCGCTGCTGACGACGGAGACCGGATCGGAGACGACGATGAGCTTCGACATGGCTGGACGACGGCGACGAGGTCGACCTCCTCGAGGCGCTCGGCATCACGGGACCTGGCGCTCGTCGTGCGCTCGGGTGGCGGCATGGCAGGACAGTCGTTCCAGCCGGACGAGGGCCGCACGCTCGATCGGACGCTCACCCGGAGTGCCAGCGTCTTCCTCGACGACGTGACCGTCTCGCGTCGCCACGCCGAGCTCACGCGCGAGGCGAGACGTTCTCGATCCGCGACCTCGGGCAGCCTCAACGGCACGTACGTCAACCGGCGCGCGCATCGAGTCGATCGTCCTCGAGAACGACGACGAGGTGCAGATCGGCAAGTACCGGCTGACGTTCCTCCAGCGATGAGCACCGTCGCGACACGCCGGGAGCGGGGGGAGCGGAGCCGCGCCCGCGGACGATCGGATCGGTCTGCGAGGAGCTGCGCGAGCAGTTCCCGGACATCTCCGTCTCGAAGATCCGCTACCTCGAGGACCAGGGCCTCATCTCGCCGCGCACGCACGCGCGGCGGCTATCGGCTGTTCGCGCCCGACGACATCGAGCGCCTCACGACGATCCTGCGGCTCCAGCGCGACGAGTTCCTGCCGCTCCGGGTCATCCGCGAGGAGCTCGACGGCCCGGGCGCGCATGGCTGATCGCAGCGCGCCGCCGGAGCGTCGGCGTCGCTCGGCGCGCGAAGACGAGATCGACGCAGGCTGAGCTGTGCGAGCGCGCCTCGGTCTCGCCGGAGCTCGTCCGGCAGCTCGAGGAGTTCGGCCTCGTCGTCTCGCGCGCCGAAGGCGGCGAGCGCCTCTACGGCGAGAGCGAGGCCGACATCGCCGCCGCCTGCGCGCGCCTGGCCCGCTTCGGCATCGACGCGCGACACCTGCGGACGTTCCTCACCGGCGCGGGTCGGCAGGCAGCGCCTCGTCGAGCAGCTCGTCGCGCCCGGCCTGCGGCTCGCGCAACGCCGGAGCGCCGCAAGAACGCGCTCGACGACCTCGAGGCGCTGTCGCGCGTCGCGCAGGAGCTCTCGCACCTGCTTCCGTCCGCGACCTGCGCGCGACGCGTGGAGCGAACGGTCATGACGCATCGACCTCCGCGACCGCATCCGCGACGTCCCGGACTTCCCGAGCGAGGGGATCGTCTTCAGCGACCTCATGCCGCTGATCGCCGACCCGCAGTACTTCGCCGACGACGATCCAGCCAGCTCGCCGACTGGGCGCGGCCGCGCGAGCCCGACGCTGATCCTCGGCGCCGAGGCGCGCGGCTTCATCTTCGGCGCCGCTCTCGCGTACGCGCTGGGAGCCGGGTTCATCGCGGCACGCAAGCCCGGCAAGCTCCCGCGCGAGACCGTCGAGGCGACCTACGCCCTCGAGTACGGGACGGACAGCCTCCAGGTGCATCGCGACGCAGTTCCTGCCGGCGCGCGCGTCATCGTCCTCGACGACGTGCTCGCAACGGGCGGAACCGCACGCGCGAAGGTGGAGCTCGTCGAGGAGCTCGGAGGCAGTCGTGGCCGGCGTGCTCTTCGTGATCGAGCTCGAGTTCCTGCAACGGCGCGCGCGCCTGTCCGGATACGACGTGCACTCGCTCTGATTCCAGTACTGAGCCGCGACGGTGCCGTCCGGCGGCCACGCCTACAACGGAGAGCGATGGCCGCCCACCGCTGACTCCGGACGACGCCGTTCACTCCCGCCAGGGATCGCACGGCAGGCCCGCACGCGCCGATGCCCGTTCCATGAGTGCCGCCGTGCTCACAAAGGTCGCTCCCGCGGCCTCGACGCGGATCCTCGCGGACGTCTCAGCCCGCCGCCGCCGAGTCGCGCTCGAAAGCTGAACCTGCGCTCGACGCGTCTCGAGCAGGCGATCGGACGAGACTTCGCATGACCGCCTCGTCGCCGCACCTGAGCGACAAAGTCGGGCCACCGACACCGAGACCTGAACGTCCGCCTAGCGGACGGCGTGGCGAACTACGCGTCCTGCCGCGAAGGCGGACGAACAGGAAGATCGCCGCCGCCGCGACGAGCGACACGACGAACGCGGCTCCGCCGGAGACCTCGATCGCGAGCGCCGCCCAGCCACTATGAAGAGGAAGAACACGACCGACCAGCCGAAGGCGTGAACTCCCTGATCGATGCTCGGGGCTCGCAGGTGCATCGCGGGCGATCCTAACAGCGCGTGCCGGACCAAAAAATTCACCGAGCCGGTGGCGCTTTCGTCCACTCGACCCGCTGACCGTCCGCTTCCGCGTAGAGCCTGCGAGCTGAGCTTCGACCTCACTTGCGCCCGTGCTCGCGCGGGCGGGGAACCTATGGGACACAGCCCTGAGGGGTCGAAGCGCCGCTCCCACCGGATTGGCGCAACTGGCCGCAGCTTCTTCCGCAGCACGATTTGCTCGGCGCGCGGCGTAGGATGCCCCGGTGCGTCGCTCCGTGGTCTTCGGCGTCGCGGGGGTGGCGCTCGCTCTCGCTGCCGTCCCGACGCCGCCTCGGAGTGGGGACGATCCGGCTGCGCCATCTACCAACGGGCAAGGGTGGCGTTCGTCCTCGGGGATCGTGCAGGTGCTTCGACCGGAGCTCCTTCCGATCTCTGTCCTCGGGCCATTCTCATCCTCGTGCCTTTGACGCTCGACTGACGCACCGAAAGCAGGCTGCACCGACTGCGCTTCAATCAGACGTTCGACGTTCCCGCTCCATCTCGGGACGCTCGCGGCTGTGGTCGCGTACTTCTGGCGCGACATCGTGACGCTCGTCGGCGCGTGGCTTCACCTCGATCCGTCGCCGACGCGACTCGAAGTCGTCCGGATGAGCGCGCGTGGCCTCGGTCTCGTGCCTCGCGGCGACGATCCCCGCCGCAGTCGCCGGCTTCCTGGCAGCAGACGCGGTGATCGCAGTATTCCGGCCCCGGCAGACCTCCAGGCGCGCAGGAAAGGCGGCACGACGCCGAACGCGCGAGCGCCGCGAGGATGTGGATCGCGAGGTTGGTCGCGTGCCAGCTCCAGACGATGCGATCGCGCCAGCAGACTGAAGGTCGGCCCGTCAGCTGTGGATCCGAACGCGTAGCTGACCGCGTAGCTCAGCGCGACCAGCGGCACGCCGGACACGCCCGACTGCCCTTGGTTGAGCGCCACGTCCACACGGCGGCCACAGCTGCCGGATCGCCAGCGTTTCCGCTCGATGCGTCCGGCTGTGATCGTCGTCAACAGGAACTTGCCGTCGAAGCCGTTGCCGTACGCAAGCGCATCCCGCGCGGCGACGATCAAGATCGGCGCGAGCCAGCGCAACGCGAGACTCCACGCGTCTCGATCGATCGCCGGGAGGGCGACGGCGCTGGCTGCGGTGCGTGCTTCTTGCCCAACGGCGGCGGAATCATAAGGGGTTCTTCGTCATGTCGCGCGCACGTATGTTCTGGCGAAGGTTGCAAAGTCCAACGTTTGAGATCGGTGCACCCAGGTTAATCGTGCGCCGCGCGTTGCCGCCCGGGGGCAAGTGTCCGCGCGGCTATTCTCTTGCACCCGATGTCGAACACCGAAGTTTCGTTTGCGCATCCACTACTACCGTGATTTTCCTGACGGTACGGTTCCGCCGCCGTCCCCGCTTAACGATCCGGCGCGAAGCGCGGCGGTGAGGACCGGCGCTGAGCAGCGTCAACTACGACCAGCGCACTGACTGGGGTTGAAAGCTTCATGGAAATCGAGGCGTTCGCGATCGTCGATTCACTTCCACTCCGCGCAGCGAGTACTGGTTCGACCACCACCCGACCACTTTTCTGACGCCGGAGCTGCGCGCGTAGTATCGCGCCAGTCGGACTGCTGGCTGTGGGACGCGCGAGAGTTCGCCCTTCCTGCCCGCCGCCAGGCTGCGCATGCGCGCGCACTGGAACTACGAGCCTGGCGCGTTTCGTCGAAATGAGCAATACGTAACTGAACGAAGTA
>ERZ1370068.391-contig-10353_pt1 | contig 29264 bp, 38 predicted proteins | sample MGYA00561227_ERZ1370068 | MGnify/ENA primary metagenome ERZ1370068 (study PRJEB38410, sample SAMEA6850437) | metagenome | study: Metagenomic assessment of the ecological functions of the soil: analysis of the soil microbiota associated with the...
TTACGTATTGCTATCCGAGCTCGTCAAGCTCCTGGAGGCTCAAGTACCGGACCTCCTACGGGCAGAACGTCCTCCAGCACTCGCGCGGAGGTCGGCTGGCTCGCCGACCAACATGGCCGCCGAGCTCGGCGTCGACGGTCGAGGTCGCCAAGCGCGCCGGCCTGCTCCACGACATCGGCAAGGCGATCGACCGCGAGATGGAGGGGACGCATCTCGGAGCTCGGCCGCGAGGTCCTGAAGAAGTTCGGCGAGACCGACGACGGTCATCCACGCGATGGAGTGCCACCACGGCGACTACGAGCCGCGCTCGCTCGAGGCCGTGCTCGTCAACGGCGCCGACGCGCTCTCGGCGGCGCGTCCCGGCGCACGCCGCGAGATCCTGAGACGTACGTCAAGCGCCTGGAGAAGCTCGAGCACATCGCCGACGGGTTCAAGGGCGTCCAGAAGGCCTTCGCGGTGCAGGCCGGACGCGAGCTCCGCATCGTGGTCGAGGCGACCAAGCATCACCGACGACGAGGCGCTCTGGCTCTCCCGCGACGTCGCCAAGAAGATCGAGACCGAGCTCCAGTACCCGGGCCAGATCAAGGTGACGGTCATCCGAGACTCGGGCCGTGGAGTACGCGCGGTGATGACAACGGCCCCTGTCTTCTCACCCGGCGGCCGGTGAGCCGCCACCCTCTCCCGCGGGAGAGGGAAGATCGGAGACTCGCTTGCGCTCGCGGCAATGTTCCTCGGCCGTGGAGTACGCGCGTGATGACAACGGCCCTCGTCTTCCCTCACCCGGCGGCCGGTGAGCCGCCACCCTCTCCCGCGCGGGAGAGGGACGGTCGGAGACTCGCTTGCGCTCGCGGCAATGTTCCTCGGGCCGTGGAGTACGCGCGGTGATGACAACGGCCCCTCGTCTTCCCTCACCCGGCGGCCGGTGGCCGCCACCCTCTCCCGCGGGGAGAGGGAAGGTCGGAGACTCCGCTTGCGCTCGCGGCAATGTTCCTCGGGCCGTGGAGTACGCGCGGTGATGACAACGGCCCCCTCGTCTTCCTCACCCGGCGGCCACGCGAGCCGGCCGGCTCGCTCTCACCCTCGCGCCTTCGGCGCTCTGCCCTCTCTCGCCGGGAGAGGGGAAGTCCGAAGCATTGCGCAGCAACGCGGCCATATGTGGACCGCCACCTCGCCTCCACGAGAATCGTGTATTGTCGGAAGACGTGACGACGCCCGGCGCCGCGAGCCTGGTTGTCGCGCTTTCCGACGATGAGCGGCCCCGCGCGAGCGAATCCGGGGCTCCAGAGGGGGCTTGGGGGATGCATCCCCCAGGTCAAACAGTTCAGTCCGGCAATCCAGAGAGCGTCTGTCGTGAAAAATGACTCACCGGATGACCGGAGCGCCAGACGGTTACCCCCTCATTTCCCGATGATCAGGATCCTCTTCGTCGGGGACGTGGTCGGGAATCCGGCCGCCGCGCGCGTCCCTGGAAGCGCTCGAGAAGACCATCGACCGGCGGCACATCGACTTCACGATCGTCAACATCGAGAACGCGGCGGGCGGATTCGGCCTCACGCGCGAGATTTACGACGACCTGAAGAAGTTGCCGATCGACGTGTTCTCTTCGGGGAACCACATCTGGGACCGCCGCGAGTTCCTGCCGTCCTAGACGAGCTCGACGACGTCCTCCGGCCCGCGAACAATCCGCCGGGAAATCCGGGGCACGACGATCGTCAAGAAGACGGCCTCTGGCTGCCCGTCGCCGTGGTCAGCCTGCAGGGGCAGGTGTTCATGACGAACATCGACTCCCCGTTCCGTCGCCGACGAGATCCTGCCGGCCATCCGCAAGGAGGCGAGCGTGATCTTCGTCGATTTCCACGCCGAAGCGACATCGGAGAAGAACGCCCTCGGCTGGTACTGATGGCCAGGTCTCCGCGGTCGTCGGCACGCCACCCACGTCCCCACCGCCGACGGACGATCCGACCGGGGCACGGCGTACCTGACGGACGTGGGATGAGCGGCGCCTACGAGGGCGTGATCGGATTCAACAAGGACCGTCGTGGAGAAGTTCCTCGCGCAGACGCCCCGATCCTTCGAGCCCGCCAAGTCGGGACATCCGGCCTCATCGGCCATCGTCGACGTCGACGAGAAGAGTGGAAAGGCCGAGTCGATCGAGCGGTGGCAGGTGCGCGTTGACTGATCGTCCCCGTCTGACGGCGATCGTCACGTCGTTCAACGCGGAGATCAACATCCAGGAGTGCCTCGAGAGCGTCCTGTGGGCCAGACGAGATCCTGCTCGTGGATTCCTTTTCGACGGATCGCACGGTCGAGATCGCGCGGGCGATGCCCTCCGTGCAGGTCGTCCAGCACGAGAGTTTTCGGGTCGGCCGCCCAGAAGAACTGGGCGATCGACCGCGCGGAGAATCCGTGGGTGCTGATCGTGGACGCGGACGAGCGGGTCAGCGGGCGAGCTCGCGCGGGAGATCCTCGCGCTGCCGAGCGCGGACCCGAGGCCGACCACTTTCGATCCGCCGCCAGAACATCTTCGTCGACCGATCATCCGGCATTCGGGCTGGTCCACCGGACAAAGTGGTCCGCCCGATCCGAAGGGCACCGTGCGGATCCGGAACCGGCGCGATCCACGCCGACATCCGGCCGCAGGCCGTCACGCCCACCCCGGCGGCGCCGCTCCTGCACTACACGCTTCCGCTCTTTCTCGCAGTATCTCGAGAAGTTCCACCGCTACGCCGGAATGGGGCGGCCGAGGCCTCTCTGGCGCGGGCGCAGCCCGGGCGTGATCGAGCTCTGCCTGCGGCCCGCATGGCGCTTCTTCCGCATGTACGTGCTGCAAGCGGATTCCTGGACGGCCGCCACGGTTTCGTGCTCTGTGCGCTCCAGGCGTACGGCGTCTTCCTGAAATGGGCGAAGGTCTGGGAGTGGCAGCGCTACAAGGCCAACGGCTGGGCTTCGATCTTCCGGCCTACGACGAGAGCAAGGAGCACCCGGAAGGGGCAAACGAGGAGAGAGACTGGCAGCCTGATCCGAAGCTTCCGGATCTCGAATCGCCACCGAGCCCTCCTCGCCGTCGCACCTCGACCGGATGCGTTCCCGGCGGAACCTCGGCGAGCGGAAAGGCAACGGCTCCTCTCCAGGCGTCATTCCTCATTTGAGAGAGCCATGTCGCGCCCTCGACCGCCGTTCCTCCGAAAGTTGATCGCGCACATCCGGCAATGCAGGCTGCAGCGCGCCGCGACTTCGAAAAACGCCTCGAGGGGCCGGCGGCCGCGCGCGGGTCTCCCGCTTCGTAGCGCCGGCGACTCTCGAGAACATGAAACCAGCGGACGGGACGAGGGAATATGGAGCGGACGGGCCGCTCTGTCGGTGTTAGCGGGCGGCGCTCCGGGCGGTCGCCTTCGCGAGCCGCGACTTGTAGCGCGGCGGTGTTCTGTGGATCACCCCTTTGGCGGCGGCGCGATCGATTTCCGCCGCGGTCGCGGGAGGGAGTCGGCCGACGGGGTCGTCCGGTGCTTCTTGATGACGTGCCGCAGTTTCGTCTCTCGCGCTGCGATTGCGCGCCGTCTTCTGGCGGTCGTGCGGATGCGTTTCTCGGCGGATTTGATGTTGGCCATCGGGTGCGAAACTTCCCTTCTGTGGGGTCAGTGGCCGTCGACGCCCAGGCTGGTCAGCCGCTGCTTGGCCAGGCGGGCCTCGTCGGAGCCGGGATACTCGTGGATCACGTACTGTAGGGCGACGACCGCCTCGGGCCGGCGGTTGAGCTCCTGAGCGCGAGCCCTTTCTTGAGCAGCGCGGCCGCGGCTTTGTCGCTCTGGGGCCAGCGCTTGAGCAGCGCGTCGAAGTCCTTGATCGCATCGTCGAACTTGCGTTCGGAGAAATGCGATTCTCCGATCCAGTATTGCGCTGCTGTCGGAGAGGTCGGTCGAGGGGTAGCGGTCGATGTAATCCTGGAACCCCGCGATCGAGAGCTCGTATCGTCCCTTGGTGTAATCGCCGTACGCCGTGTCGTAGAGCTGCTGCGGCGATGGGCCGGACGCCCGCGCTCCCCGCGGGCGGAACGGGGCGGGTGGTGTTGGTCCGCGGAGCGCCGACCGACGGCGCGGTGGCCGCCGCGCCCGTCCCGGAGGCGGCTCAAGTCGCCCTGGGTGGCGGCGATCTGCTGCGAGAGCTCGGCCAGGCGCCGGTTCGTGTCGTCGAGCTTGGCCTGAGCGCTTCGATCTGCCGCGAAAGCTCGTCGAGCTTCACGCCCGTGTCGGCGTTGGACTTCAGCAGCTGGTTAGTCTGCTGGGCCACGCTGGCGTTCAACTTCTTGGACTTCTTCCCTGGAGGAGGACTTGGTCTCGACGGCCTGATCTGCCGCTCGATGTCGTTCATCTGCCGGTGCAGTCCCTCGATGTCGTCCGAGGAGACGCAGCCGATCGAAACGAGGAGCGGCGCCAGCACCGCCAGCGCGAGGGTGCGGGGGCCTTGAAGGCGGCTCACTTACCGGTGATCACGAAATGGCCGCGCCGATTCTGGCTGCCAGCAGTTCTCGTCGTGGTCGGTGCAGAACGGGCGCGCCTTGCCGTAGGAGACGGTGTTGATGCGCGAGCCCTCGACTCCGAGTGACACGAGGTAATCCCTTCGTCGACGAGCGCGCGCTTCTGCCCGAGCGACAGGTTGTACTCTTCGGTTCCCCGCTCGTCGCAGTGACCCTCGACGAGGATCCTGGATCGAGGCGTACTCGCTTGAGCCACTGCGCATCCGCGGCGAGCGCCGTCCGCGCATCTTCGCGCAGTTCGGCTCTGTCGAAGTCGAAGAACGCGTCCTTCAGATATCCCTTCGAATTGAGGGTCTGGAGATCCTCCGAGAGAACGCCGTCGCTTCGCGCGAGAGGGGGGCGGCGGCGGTGCGGTGCGTCGTCGGCGGCGGCGCTTCCGTGCTCGCGGAAGGAGGAGGCGCGGCCTGTGGGAGTCGTCGTCGGCGGTTTCTTCTTGCATCCCACCGCGAGAGCGAGAACCGCTCCCAGCATCGCGGCGACCTTCAGGCTAGAGTGACGCGATATGGAATCCTCCTCGATGCTTGTCCTGTTGCGAAAGACCTTCACGAAGGCGAACGTAGCAAAATCGTGCTGCGTTTCAATGTTTTGCGGTCCGGAAAGCCACGATTTGATGCGTCATTTCGGCCGCAGGAACGCCGCGCTCGGGCCGGACGGGCGCGCGCAGCGGCGACCGAGATCCCCGGCTGTGCCTCGGGATAGAGTCCGACGCGCTCACGAAAGTGAGCGCTCCGGACCGGACCCTCACGTCGCGCGCCGTGGCGTCCTCGGGGTAGAGTCCGACGCGCTCACGAAAGCGAGCGCTCTGTGGGATCGAGATCCCTCGGCTGCGCCTCGGGATAGAACCGGACGCGCTCACGAAAGTGAGCGCTCTGTGGGAGTCGAGATCCCTCGGCTGCGCCTCGGGATAGAGTCCGACGCGCCCGTCACGAAAGTGAGCGCCTGTGGGGATTGAGATCCCTCGGCTGCGCCTCGGGATAGTCCGACGCGCTCACGAAAGTGAGCGCTCTGTGGATTGAGATCCCTCGGCTGCGCCCGGATAGAATCCGGACGCGCTCACGAAAGTGAGCGCTCTGTGGAGTCGAGATCCCTCGGCTGCGCCTCGATGATCCGACGCGCTCACGAAAGTGAGCGCTCTGTGGGATCGAGATCCCTCGGCCGCGCCTGGGATCAGAACCGACGCTCACGAAAGTGAGCGCTCTGGACTCTAATTGGGGGACCAGGCGGGCTGGCTGTTGTTCCCTTATCGGTGATCGCGATCTTGTGCTCGCCGTTGATGTCCATGGTGTAGACCTCGCGTCGAGCTCCCACGGCGGGAGTCGAACGCGATCTTCGTTCCGTCGGGCGACCAGCTCGGGTGCCCGTTGGAGCCCTCCTCGGTGAGCTGCAGGGCCTGTCCCGTGCCGAGATTCATCACGCATATCTGGAAGTCGCCGCCGTTGCGGCACGCGTAGGCGATCTTGATCCGTCGGGCGACCATGCGCCTTCGTCGTTCCAGTCGCCGGCGAACGTCACCGCGGCGGAGTTGGCGCCTTCGGGATCCATCATGTAGAGCTGCGGGCGTTCCGGCGGCGCTCGAGGTGTAGAGAATCTGGCTTCCGACCGGCGACCAGCGTGGCGTCGATTCGACGGCATGCGAGGTCGTCAGCCGCTTCAGGCCCGATCCAGTCGGCGTCGACCACGAAGATGTCGGGGTTCCCGCTCTGGGAGCCGGCGAAGACGATCCTCTTGCCGTCGGGGGAGAAGGAAGGGGAGGCGTTCAACTCGACGCCGGTCGAGACGTCGCGGCGCGCGGATCCGTCGCGCGCCATCACGTTCAGGTGGGGAAACATCTTCGCGTAGCTGGTGAAGACGAGCCGCTGGCCGGACGCCTCCCAGGAGGGGTCTGCATGGCGAGCGAGCGGAGCTGGGTGAGTCGTCGCGCGTTTTTGCCGTCGTAGTCGGCCGCGTAGATCTCCTCGAAGGCCGCGCCCGCCGTCCCGGTCCGACGAGAACGCGATCGTCGTCATGAAGACCCGGCCTTGCCCGTGAAGTACTTCACGATGTCGTCGGCGACCGCGTGGGCGATCCGCGCAACGTAGGTCACGCCGCCGCTGTACCGTTTGCCGAAGACGAGCTTGTGCGACTTGAGGTCGTAGACGCGTGCCTCGGCGGCGACCCGGTCCCCCGTCACCTCCAGCATGGTATCGACGAGGACTTCCGCGCCCGTCGCGAGCCAGCGGTCCGCCGATTCGGGCGAGGTCGCGTCGCGATATCCGGCCGGGCAAAGCGTCGCGTCGACGAGGGAGAATGCTCCTCGTACTCGACGTCCGCCTTGAGGGTCGCGTAGAAAGGCTGCCGCACCTGGCCCTCGATGGCCGGGCCGCCCGGGGCGATGGTCTGCGGAAGGGCGATCGGGAGCTTTTTGGCCACCGTCTTGTTGAGCTCGAGCCAGAGCTCCTGGCTTTCTCTCGGAGGCGCGGGGTCTGGGCGGCGAGGGACGCGGCCACGCCGAGCGCTGCGGCGATGAGAATCGACCGTTTCACGGGATGCCTCCTCATTCGAACTTCAGATGAACGCCGAGCTGACCCTTCCGTGAAAGTCGGCCGGAAGCGGCGGCAGCGGAGACGACGCGAGCACCGCGCGCTGGGCGGCCCGATCCACGAAAGGCAGGCCGCTCGAGCGCTCGATGCGGACGTCCGCGATGGAGCCGTCCTGATTGATGCGGAAGAAGATCACCGGCGGGGTCACGGTCTGGTCGGTCGGCTTGAACCAGTTCGCGCCGATCGTCGCCAGCAATCTGCGTGACGTAATACGAAATAGTTGAAGTCGGCGGAATCGAACGCCGAGAGGCTCGTGCCGAAGGTGGAGTTCACCCCCGCGACACCGGTGGGGAGCCCACGGCGCTTTCGCCCGGCCGCGGAAGGTCCACCGCGCTCGATGTCGCCTTGGTCTTGGCCTGGGGCGAGGTCTTCGCCGGATGGACCGGCGGGGGATGTCCTTCCTGTTCTTCTGCTTCTCGGGGAGCGGCAGGGCCTTGGCAGTGGGGCGGGCATCGTCCTCGGGCTTTCTCGATCACCGGCTTCGAGACGGGAGGCTCCGGCATCGCCACCGTCCGCGCGCCGCGAATCGAAGCGAGGGGGACGAGCCGCACGGCCACTGCCTGGGTCGAAATGTAGTGATGGGGGAGGAATGCGCGAGGCGACGAGCAGCGCGGCGCCCGTTCCGACGTGGAGGAGGATCGTGCCGACGACCCCCGCCTTCCACTCCGGGTCGCGGCGCCCCGTCGCGGCGAGGATGTCGCCGACGGTGTCCAAGTCAGTGTTTCTCGCGGGATTCGGTGAGCATCCCGAGGTTTTCGATTCCCATCCGGTTCAGGAGGTCCATGCGGTCTCCGACGACGGTCCCGTAAGGGATCGACCGGTCGGCCTCTCAGATAGATGGTCTTTGTCGTTCCGGCTGCGCAGGTAGGCCTGGAGGCGGTCCTTCAGGAGTCCGCCTCGCCACCGGGTTTCGTTGATGTAGAACATGCCGTCCTTGGTGATCGAGAGGATGATCGGGTCTTCCGCGCTCTTCGACAGGTTGAGGCCTGCGCCTTGGGCAGCGCCACCGAAACGCCCTGGTGGAGCATCGGGGGCGGTCACCATGAAGATGATGAGCAACACGAGCATCACGTCGACCAGCGGCGTGACGTTGATGTCGGCGAGGTGATCGAACGGATCGCCCTTGGGCCCGGCGGAGAATGCCATGGGTTAGCGTCCTCTCCCGGGAATGGCTGTGGCGGCGTTCGGAGCGCCGCAGGGTAAGTGGCTAGACGCCGCGACGAAGGCGATGCCGGAAGCATCGTCTAGTCGCGGCAACACCGCCGATTGCCCTGCGCCGCCCGAACCCTTCGGAATCCACGCATGCGAACGATCTCTGGCGTTGCGCCTCGGGTCCGATGCTCCGGCATCTGCACCCTCACCGCGCGCCTTGACCTCGTCCGCAAGCGGCAGGCGCGACGCTATAGCCATTCCCGAGGGGACACTAGGTGAAATTCCTTTCCGTCAGATTCAGGAATTCGAGGGCGAAGTCGTCCATGGTCGCCCGCAGCTGGCGGATCTGTCCCATGAAGTAGTTGTACGCGATCAGCGCCGGGATCGCGGCGGCGAGGCCCGCGGCGGTGTTGATGAGCGCCTCGGAGATCCCGGGCGCGACCGCCGTGAGCGACGTCGAGCCGGACACCCCGATCGCGCTGAAAGCCGCCATGATGCCCCACCAACCGTCCCGAAGAGGCCGATGAACGGACACGCCGAGGCCGTCGTCGCGAGGAAGGTCAGCCAGCGCGTCAGGCGCGACACCTCGGCCCCCTGCGTGGCCGCTCGAGCGCCCTTTCGATTCCGCTGATGTTCTTGATCAGGAGACGGGTGCTCGTGGTCGCGTTGGTGACCGGCTCCCTGTCGGAGCGCGCGGCCTTGGATCCGGGCGTCGAGCTCGGCGTAGCCCGACTTGAAGAGTGTCGTCAGGGGCGTTTCTTCGGCGAGCTGGCTGGCCATCGTGTTCACTTCGGAGAAGCGCTTGATTTACGGAAAAATCGAGAAAACGGTTCGATTGGGTCCCGAACTCGTTTCAACCGAATATATTTGGCGATGATGATGAGCCACGAAACGAGGGAAGAAGAGGAGAATCCCGAGGACGACCTTGGCCGAGGGCCCCGTTTCGCGGAGAAAGGTCTCGAACGAGGAAGAGCCGGTCGGCAGGGCCGTGGAGCTCACAGGCTGGGCATTCGTCGCGTCGACCCTCCTCTTGCCGCCGTCGGGCGGCGCGAGGACCGTAGCACACGAAACTTTGTCAGGTCAACGAATTCGATCCATTCGGGCGATTCCCGGAGCACGGAATGAAACAGGGCGTCGGGCCGGTTGTAGGAGGTCGAGAGATGCGAAAATCGTCCTGGCCTTTGCATCCTGGCGTCGGGCTTCGTCTGCGGCCGCGTGTCCGCCCTCCCCGCCCATCCTCGAGGTCTCGGGCATCCACCTCGGCCAGAAGGGTTACGGCCTCTGTGACTTCGGCAACGGCGCGGGAGTCCAGAGATTCGGCGTCGAGATCCTCGGCGTGATGCGCGAATACGCCCCCGAGCAGGACCTGATCCTCGCGCGGCTGACGGGCAACAACCTTCGAAAAAGACCGGCGTGATCGCCGGGATGAGCGGGAGCCCGGCTTTACATCGACGAGAAGCTCGTCGGGGCGGTCGCCTACGGCTGGCCGCTTTTCAGAGGAGGCGATCGCCGGATCACCCCGATCGCGTCGATGCTCGATATCCGGCACGTGCCGGCGGCCGCCCCCGTCCCGATCGGCGCTCCCGCTCCGGCGGGATCCCGCGCCCAGGCTTCGAGTCTGATGGCCACTTTCCGGGACCGGGAGTTCGTTTCCGATTCCGGGCCCTGGTCGAGCGGGCGTTTCCGGGGTGGCGGCCGGCGCCGGCGGTTCGCGCGCTTCCCGTCCCGCTGTCGCTGTCGCCGTTTGCCGCCGCCGATTCCTTCTTCTCGGACGTGTTTTCGCGGGCCGGATTCGTCGCCGTTCCGACCGGCGCGTCCTCCGGAGCATCTGGCGGCAAGACACCGCCGCCGTCGGCGAGCGATCGCGGTCCGGAGGGGAGCCCGCGCCCGTGACGCCTCTCCAGCTGGGCTCGTCGGTCGCGACGATCTCTGACCTCCGGGACATGACCATGGCCGCGACGGGACCGTCACCTGGTGGACGGCGGCAACGTCGCTGGTCTCGGGCACCGCGTTCCTCTCGATGGGTCCGGTCGAGATGCGCCATGGCGGACCTTCGAGGTGATCGGCGTGCTCCCGTCGATGTACCGCTCGTCTGGCCTCGCGTCGGCTGGAGAGGTGCTGGGGTCGATCTCCCAGGATCGTTCGACCGGCATCCTGGGCCTCTCGGCGGTACCGCGGCGATGGTTCCCGTGCGGGTGTCGATCGCCCCCGAGAGCGCCCCTGCGCAGACGTGCCAGTTCCAGGTCGTGCGCAACGCGATGCTGACGCCGATCCTCGCGGCGACGGCGATCGACACGACGCTTTCCACGCTCGAGAAGCTGACCGGCGAGCGCACGCTGGTGGGAAGTCGTCGATCGCGACGCCGGGACGCAACATCCACTACGACCTCGGTGTTCTCCGGCCTCAACGCGAAAGACCAGGCCGTTTCGGCCATGGCCCTGCTCACGAACTCACCTCATGGCGAACGAATTCCACGATCTCGCGATCGACGGCATCGACGTGTCGATCGAACACTCCGACGATCTGAAGAACGCCCGGCATCACGGAGGTCGAGCCGGAGAAAGATCGCGTGCGTCCGGGAGAGACCGTGATGGTCCGGGTCGGGCTGCAGGATTGCGCGGCACGGCCCGCATTTTGATGCTCGCCCTCCCGATTCCGGTCGAAACGCCGCCGGGGCCTCTGACCGTGTTCGTCGGCGATGGATTGGCGGCGACGGCGTTCCGATCTCTCGCTCCTCCCGGCGGATCCGCGGTCGCTCGAACAGGTGCTCGACTTCCTCGACCGATTGAAGCCCGCCAATTCGGTGAATCTCCCTGCGTACCGCATCGGTCTGGAGCGGTCGTACCGCCGGCCGCGAGCTCTCCGGCCTTCCTCCTTCGGTTTTCTCGATGTTCCGGGCAGGGGCTGCGCGACAGCGAGGTGAACCTCTCCCCACCAGCGCGTCTATTCGGCGTCGGTCGCGCAGTCGATTCCCCGTCACGGGGTCCGCGCGGCTGACGCTGGATGTCATACCGAAAGTGGATTGACGGCTCGAGCTGCCGCCGTTCCACGATTCGCGAGCGCCGCAGAGCGAAAGCTCGCCGCGCGGCGAAGGAAGGAATCCCGCACGATGCGACATTGGATCCTGGTCTTCCTGATCCTCGCCGCGGCCGTCGGGCGCGCGCCTCGTCGCCGAAGATCTGGATCACCGATTCGGCGAAGGACTTTTCGGCCGGCACCACGCGGGCGCGTCCGCCCTTCCGGAGGCGCGCGTCGCTCACGCGGACGTCGAGGGTGGAAGGGCCGCGGCCACGGAAGATCTCCGCGGTCGCCGCCGAGAAGTCGGGCGTTTCCTGCTCTTCGGCACCGGCGACGAGGGGGGAGATCTATCGCGCCGAGCCGGGGAAGGGGCGAAGCCCTGCTCACGCTTCCGGAGAGCGAGGCGACCGCGCTCGCGACCGGCCCGGACGGACGCGGGCGCTGTACGCGGGGACGTCTCCCCGCGGCAAGGTGTACCGGATCGAGAAAGGCGCAAGGCGCTCGTGCTCTTCACGAGCCTGAAGGCCGAATACATCTGGTCGCTCGCCTCGGCGATCACGACACGCTCGTGGGCACCGGCATCCCGGGCCGGATCTTCCGGGTGACCGCGCCGTCGGAAGGCACAGTGTTCCTCGAGGCGGCCGACGAGCACGTGTCCGTTGCCTCCATCGGGAGCCAGATGTCTGCGATGTGCAAAAACGCGGCGCGCTCGAGGCCGATCTCGACAAAGGCACTCTGCATCCCCGGCAGCACGCGTGCGACGCGACCCAAGTAAATGTTGCCGACCGAGGTCGCGTGCGCTTACGCGCTCGACGTGCAATTCCTGCACCACGCCCTGCTCGAGCATGGCGACGCGCGTTTCCTGCGGTGTCACATTGATGAGGATTTCGTGCATGTGCGTTCCAGATCTTACCAATACGGCGCGGCCGATCCTGGCGAGCGCCGCGGCGGCGTCTCCGCCAGCGGCAGGCCCATCACGCCGGAATAACTCCCTTCGAGGCGGGTGATGAACGCGGCTGCGCGGCCCTGTATCGCGTAGGCGCCAGGCCTTGCCGACCGGTTCGCCGGTGGCGATGTAGCGGACCATCTCATCCGCGGTCAGTTCGCGCATCGTCACCTGGGAACTGGAAAGCAGGAGGACGAATTCGCGTTCCCAGCGCAGCGCGACCGCAGTGAGGACGAGGTGAGTTCGTCCATTGAGCCTCTCCAGCATTTCCAGCGCGTGGGATGCAGTCGGCAGGCTTCCCGAAGATATGCCCGTCCAGCACCACTTCCGTGTCGGCGCCGAGCAGCGGCCTGGCGGCGCCAATCCGCGCGCGGTCATTCGCTCCCAGCCCAAGTTGGCCTTCGTCCGCGCGATGCGCTTCACGTAATCCGGCGCAGATTCGCCGTCGCGCGCGCCCTCGACGATGTCGGGGTCGCGTCCTGGCGCTTCGCGCAAGCGCAACTCGTCGAAGTCGACGCCGATCTGGCGCAACAGCTCCTGCCGGCGCGGGCTGCGGGACGCCAAGTAGATGCGGCTGTCAGTCACGGTGATAGGGGTGTCCCACGAGAACGCTGGCGGCGCGGTAGAGCTGTTCGATGAGAATGATGCGGACCAGGCCGTGCGGCAGCGTCAGCGCCGACAGGGCGAAGACCGCGGAGGCGTCGCGCTTCACCGCCTCGTCCAGGCCATCGGCGCTGCCGATAACGAACGCGACGTCCTGGGCGCGTTCGCGCCAGCCTGCTGAGCCGCGTGGCCAGCTGGCGCGTGGTCCATGCGGTGCCGCGCTCGTCCATGGCGACGACGGTGTATCCGGCGCAGGCGGCGCGAATGCGCGTCGCTTCGGCGGCGAGCCATTGCGTGGCCGCCTTGCCCGGAATCGCGTGCCGCCGGTTTCAGCGGAACGAGTTCCACTGCGTATTCGCGTGGCAGCCGCTTGGCGTACTCGCCATATCCGGCCGCCTCCCACGCGGACATCCGGTGGCCGAGCGCGACGATGCGTAGCTTCACGGAAGGGTTCGCCGCAATGTTGTGCGAGGCACTCGTTCGCCCCGCGCAACCGGCAAGCGCGCGTCAGGCGGCTTTCGCGCGATGCTTCGAGGCTCCGACCTGCCAGAGCTCTTCGAGGTTGTAGTAGGCGCGAACGGCCGGCTGCATGACGTGGACGACGATGTCGCCGCAATCGACGAGCACCCATTCGCCCGACTCCTCACCCTCCACGCCGATGATCGTTGCGCCAGCCGCCTTGAGCTTGTCGCGGACGTGATGCGCGAGCGCCTTCACCTGCCGGTTGGATTCGGCACTGGCGATGATCATCGAATCGTAGAAGCTGGTGAGCTTGCGGACATCGAGCACGACAATGTCGCGGGCCTTGATGTCTTCGAGGGCGGAGACGGCGGTTTGCTGCAGTTTGTTAAGGCGCATCCGGTCGCTGGCGGTAAAGGTGGTGGAGGTCAATATAGGCCAAAACGGCGGGCGGGAGCAAACCGTGCCACTTATCGTATTTATCGTCGCCCGCGGGGCTCCCTGTGACAGCCGTTCCCTGATCGCCGTGGCGGAAACCGCGTGCGGCGCAATCGTCTGCACGAAAATCGCTCCGGCGGGCTGCGAACGAAGGCTTTCCGGGTCCCCGGTCAGCCGCTTGCGCCAGATCGGACGCAGGTCCGCCGGCAGGTCCGCCTCGAGCCTCACGCCGGGGCGTTCGACAACGACCACATGCGCCAAGTCGAAAATATCCCGCCAACGGTGCCAGGTGGGAGGCCACGGAAGGCATCCGCACCCAGCAGCAGCGAGCAGCGGGCGATCGGGAAACTCGGCCGCGCAATTCCTCCAGCGTCGACACGGTGTGAGCTCTTCCCGGCGCGGCGCAATTCGCGTTCGTCCACGACCAGGCCGGGAAACTCCGGCGACCGCAAGTCTGCAGCATCGCCAGGCGCTCGGCCGCCGTCGCCGCCGGACCCTCGCGGTGCGGCGGATCGCTTGCCGGAACCAGGCGCACTTCGGGCAGTCCCAGCGCGCGGCGCACATCGTCGGCGAAGCGCAGGTGTCCGTAATGCACCGGATCGAAGGTGCCGCCAAGCAGCGCGATGGGCGTCGACAATGGGGTCATCGTGCTGCGCGCGTGCTTGCGGGAAAAAATCAGCGCGCCGGGCCGGTCCCGACCAGCGATTCCGCATGGTCGAGGTCGGCCTGGACTGTCCGCAGCGTTTCCTCGTTGATGACGTCGGTGTCACGTAGCGAAAACAATTCCGCGCGCTCTGCCTCGAGCGCGGCCAGCGCCAGGCGCCGCTCGCCGGCCAGCACGGCCTCCAGTTCGGTCCGTCGATCCGCATTGGCCGAATGGAAATGCAACCTGCGTTCGTACAGTTCCATGAGGCGCTGGGCCTGGGCGACCTCCTTGGGATGACTGAGCTTCGGCAACTCGCGCTGGAGGACGTCGATGGCCGCCTGCGCGGTCGCAATGCGCGCCGCGCGCTCTTCGCGCTCCCGCATTGCCGTCCCCGCGAAGGCCGAACACGCGAATGAACAGCGGCAAGGTGATCGCGTTGAGCACGAGCGTGAGGACGATCGTCGCGCCGGCAAGGAAAATGACCAGGTCGCGGCCGGGAAAGGCTCGCCATTGTCCAATGCAAACGGTATCGACAGCGCCGCGGCCATCGTCACCGAACCGCGAATTCCCGCCCATCCGACCAGGAACACGGCGCGCGGATTGAGCGGGGGTTCGCGAGTGCGAATCTCCTCCGAAAAGTACCTCGGAAGGTAGGCCGCGGGAAAGACCCATACGATGCGGACGATGATCAGTGCGGCGACGACGAGCGCCACGGCATAGCCCACGAGGTGCGGCCATGTTTCGCCCTCGAGGCGAATCAGCACGGAGCGCAGCTGGACGCCCAGCAGCAGGAACACCAGCCCGTTGAACGCGAAAAGCAGCATTGTCCAGACCTCGTTCGAATGCGTGCGCGTCGGCGTGTCCATGTGCCGCGTATCGTGCACACCGGCGTAGATTCCCGCGGCCACGACCGACAGAATGCCGGAAACGTGCACCGACTCGGCGGCGAGATACGCGGCATACGGCGTCAGCAGCGAAAACGTCGTCTGGATCGTCGGATCGTTGATGCAATAACGCGCCGTGCGCACGCGCACCTCGCCGATGATCCAGGCCACGGCCAGGCCGATCAGAAGGCCGCCGACCGACAGCAAGACAACCTGTCCCGCGGCGTCCACCCAGGAGAACATGCCCGTGGCCACTGCAGCGACGGCAAACTTGAATGCCACGAGGCCCGACGCATCGTTGATCAGGCTCTCTCCGGCGAGGATGTGCGTGATGCGCGACGGCATCTTCAGCCGTTCGGTTATCGCGGTCACCGCCACGGCGTCGGTTGGCGAGACGATGGCGCCCAGCGCAAAGGCTGCCGCGAGCGGAATGCCCGGAATCAGCCAATGAATCAGGTAGCCCACGGCGACGACGGTGAGCGTCACCAGGCCGAACGCGAGCAGCAACACCGGCCGCAGCACGCTCACGAGTTCGCGCTTGGGAATCAGCCAACCGTCCGCGAACAGGAGCGGGGGAATGAACAGCAGGAAAAAATCGACGGCTCGATGCGGGCGGACACGAAGCCGGGCACGAAGGAGAGGGCCACGCCGCCTGCGACCAGCAACAGCGGCAGCGGAATGGGCACTCCATTTCGCGATCGCGCCGACGACCGCGACCGCCAGCAGCAGGCCGAGCACGAGTTCGATGATTGCCATGCGACGATTCTACACTTGTCAGAAGCGCGATCCGTGGCTGGCCAGGAACGCCAGCTCTTCCGGTGTCGACGTGCGCCCTAGAATCGCATTGCGATGCGGGTAACGGCCGAAGCGCGCGATTACGTCGGCGTGCTTATGCGCCCACTCGAGCGGCCTTGCGAGTCCCGTCTCCTTTGCCAGCGCGCCGAAGAGCGCGAGCGAACGTTCCTGCGCCAAGCGATCCTCGGCGTGCACGAACGGCATGTAGAGGAACCAGCGGCCGTAAGGATCGAGCGCGCGGTCGAGGCCACGGTCCACGGCGTCCTGCGCGGTGGCCAAGGCGCGCGCGTCGCCCGCGAACGCAGCCGGCGTGTCGCGACGGACGTTGCGCGTGAACTGGTCGAGCAGCAGGACACGAGCCAGCGCGCCCTCGGCACTGGCACACCACTCGCCATAGCCGCCGGCCAGCGCAATGTCCATCGCGTCGCCGAAGCGCGCGCGGATTTCGGCGTCGAATGCCGCGTCCTTGCGGAACCACACGTCGCGCTCGGTGCGGTCGAGCACGGCGCCCTCCGGCCCATACCAGAACGTAAGGATCGAGGCGGCTAGCGGATCGAGGGAAGAGGACTCCATGCCCTATGATAAGGATGCTACACGCCGGTGGCGAATTTCCAGTAGACCGCATCGATCGTCTTTCCTGCGGTCGCCAATTGCGCCTTCAGCGCCTCGCCGACGGCAAAGGAGTCGCGCACCTCGTGTTGCGCGCGGACGAACACCACGGCGCGGTCGTCGTCCAGCACCAGCGACCTCACGGAGCCCCGAATGCCGTGTGCCGCGAGCCACGACTGCGCGACCTGGTCGACCGCTTGATCGGACGCGTCGATTAGCAGCCGGCGATTCAGCGCGGCCAGGAACAGCGCCATTACGCCCAGCAGCACACCGACGCCGATCGCCACCACCGCGTCGAATATCGGACGCGGTCCCCACACGTAGGAGATTCCCGCGACCAGGAGCGTGAGCAGGATGCCGAGGAGGGCTACGGCATCCTCGAGCAGAACAGCGAGCACGGTCGTGTTGTTGCGATTCTTGCGCAGGCCCGCCCAGCCGCCGATTTCCTTGAGCGCGACCGTAAACGTCCACAGCTCGAGCAGCAGGGAAAACAGCAGCAGGCCGATGATGAGCGGCGTGAAAGGTTCCACGGGCTCGCGCTGCAGGCAACGCGTGCATGCCATGATAAAGGTTGATGCCGCAGCCGATGAAGAACACGCTGACGGCGGAGACGAGCGCCCAGAAGTATTTCTCCTGCCCGCGCCCGAAGGGATGGACTTCGTCGGGACCGGCCTGTCCGCGAACCTCGCCGACCTTGAGCAGCACCTGGTTGCCGACGTCCGCGAGCGAGTGGATCGTCTCGCGCGAACAGTGTCGGCGAACCCGTGACGAACCAGCCGAAGCCCTTCGCCACCGCGATGACGCTGTTGGTCGCTATCGAGATCGAAACGGAAGAGGACACATCAGGTACCTCGGGTCCGAACTTGTCCGGTCCCCAGTACCACCCATTTCTGGCTCGTGAGGCCTTCCAGTCCGACCGGGCCGCGGGCATGCACAGCTTGTTGGTGGAGATGCCGATCTCCGCACCCAGTCCGTATTCGAAGCCATCGGCAAAGCGCGTCGATGTGTTGACCATCACCGAGCTTGAATCGACTTCGCGCAGGAAGCGCATCGCATTGGCGTGCTCGGCCGTAACGATCGCGTCGGTGTGCTGCGAGCCGTACTTGGCGATGTGGGCCATGGCGCCTTCGAGCGAATCCACCACACGCACCGCCAGGATGGGCGCCAGATATTCGGTGTACCAATCCTGTTCGGTCGCCACCTTCATCGTCGGCACGATCGCGCGCGAGCGCTCGCAGCCGCGCAGCTCAACGGCCTTGCTGCCGTAGATATCGGCCAAAGGGCGGCAGCACGCGCGCCGCAATGTCGCGATGCACAAGCAGCGTCTCCATCGTGTTGCAGGGTGAGTAGCGCTGCGTCTTGGCGTTGTCGGCGATGCGGATGGCCATGTCGGCATCGGCCGACGCGTCGATGAAAACGTGGCAGACGCCGTCGAGGTGCTTGATGACCGGCACTTTCGCCTCTTTCGTGATTCGCTCGATGAGCCCCTTGCCGCCACGCGGCACGAGGACATCGACATGTTCGACGTCCGTGATGAGATGGCTCACGACGGCGCGGTCCGTCGTGACGACGATCTGCACCGCGCGCTCCGGAGAGGCCGGCGTCGCGCAGCCCCTGATGCACGCAATCGACGATGGCCTGGTTGCTCCGCAGTGACTCCGATCCGCCGCGCAGGATTGTCGCATTACCCGACTTGAGGCACAGCGCCGCGGCATCCGCCGTGACGTTGGGCCTCGACTCGTAAATGATGCCGACCACGCCGAGCGGAACGCGCATCTTGCCGACCTGGATACCGCTGGGGCGATAGCGGAGATCGGTGATTTCACCCACCGGGTCGGGAAGGTCTGCGATCTCTTCCAAGCCGTCGGCCATGTTGAAAATGGCCCGCGACGACAATGTCAGGCGATCGACAAAGGCCGCGTCCTGCCCATCGTCCTTTGCCGCTTTGACGTCCTGCGCATTGGCGGCAAGGAGCCTGGCCTTGTCCCGCCGCATCGCTTCGGCCATCGCACGCAGTGCCTGGTTCTCGGCGTTCGTGTCCGCGCGCGCGAGTTCGCGCGCGGCGATGCACGCGGCCGCACCTACCGCGCGCATGTACGCCGCAACGTCGACGATATGCGCGAGACCTGGGACGTTGAGATTGGTCGCGATCATTCTACGCGCGGTCGCCGCGGGTCGCGAGGCCAGCAAGTCTGCCTGGCGCGATCGTCCTTACGCCGTCCGGAGTGCCCAGGAGGATGACATCGGCGCCGCGCCGGGCGAACAGGCCGACGGTGACCACGCCGACAATCTGGTCAATCGTGGTCTCAAGGGCGACGGGATCGAGGATCGACAGCCCCGACACGTCCAGGATCACGTTGCCGTTGTCGGTCGTGAAGCCCATTCGCAGCGCCGGCTGTCCGCCCAACGCGACGAGTTGGCGGGCGACATAGCTTCGCGCCATGGGAATCACTTCGACCGGCAGCGGGAATTTGCCGAGCACGCCGACCAGCTTCGACTGGTCGACAATGCACACGAATTTGCGCGCCACCGCGGCGACGATCTTTTCCCGCGTCAACGCGCCGCCGCCGCCTTTGATCATCGCCCCGTGCTCGGTCACCTCGTCGGCGCCATCGATGTAGACCGGCACATCATCGACGTTGTTCAATTCCTCGACGTCGATGCCGGTGCGCCTTCAGCCGTTCCGCGGTCTTGACCGAACTCGCCACCGCGCCTTTGAAGCGGTGCTTGATCTTGGCCAGCTCGTCGATGAAGAAGTTCGCAGTGGAACCGGAGCCCACACCGATCCATGCGTTGTCGACGACGTGCGTGATCGCCTCGCGGGCGACGGCCTGTTTGAGTTCTTCCTGAGTCATTGCGGAGGCAGGGGGTTCAGCTTCGATCGCGTTCGGGCTATTTCTTCCGCAGCGGCGGCAGATCCGTGCAGACACCTTCGTACGCCTCGGCGGCAAGGCCGATCGATTCGCCCAGCGTCGGATGCGGGATGGATCGTCCTACCGATATCCACGGCGTCGGCACCCATCTCGATCGCCAGCGCGATTTCGCTGATCAGGTCGCCGGCGTGCGTGCCCACGATCCCGCCGCCCACGATGCGATGCGTCGTTTCATCGAAGAGGAGCTTGCGTGAAACCCTCGTCGCGGCCGTTGGCAATCGCGCGGCCGGAGGCCGCCCACGGCAACAGCCCTTGCCGATCTTCATGCCCTTGGCCTTGGCCTCTTCTTCGGTGACGCCGACCCACGCCACTTCCGGATCGGTGTACGCCACCGACGGGATCACGCGGACGTCGAAGAATGACTTCTGGCCCGCCGCCGCCTCCGCGGCGACGTGGCCCTCGTGCGTGGCCTTGTGCGCCAGCATCGGCTGGCCGACGATGTCGCCGATGGCGAAGATGTGCGGCACGTTGGTGCGCATCTGGTTGTCGACCGGAACGTAGCCACGATCCGTGACCGCAATACCGGCCTTGTCCGCGCCGATCTTCTTGCCGTTCGGACTGCGGTCCGACCGACAACAGCACGAGATCGTACGGCTGCGGGCCGGCAGGCGCCTGCTCGCCCTCGAACGTAACGTAGAGCGCGTCCTTCTTCGCCTCGATCGCAACGGTCTTCGTCTTCAGCATCACGCGGTCGAAGCGCGGCTTGTTCATCTTTTCCCAGACGCGGAAGAGATCGCGGTCCACGCCCTGCATCAGGCCGTCGAGCATTTCGACGACGTCCAGGCGCGCGCCGAGCGTCGAATATACGGTGCCCATCTCCGAGGCCGATGATGCCGCCACCGATCACCAGCATCCGCTTCGGAATCGAGCGCAGCAGAGGGCGCCGGTTGAATCGACGATGCGCGGGTCGTCGGGTGCGAACGGCAAGCCACGCTGACTGCGAGCCCGCCGCGACGATCGCCTTCTGGAATTTGACGACCTTCTTGACCCCGGTCTTGTTCTGCGCCGGCGCCGTCGGTCAGGTCGACCTCGACGTGGTGTGGATCGAGGAATACGCCGTAGCCGCGCGCACGACGTCGACCTTGCGCCCCTTTGCCATGCCCGAGATGCCGGCGGTGAGCTTTCCGACGACCTTGTTCTTCCACGCCATCAATTTCTCGAGGTCGACCTGCGGTGCGCCGAAAGTGATGCCGTGCTCCGCGAAGGCCTTCGTTTCATCCATCACCGCGGCGATGTGCAGCAGCGCCTTGGACGGGATGCAGCCGACGTTGAGACACACGCCGCCCAGCGTTGCATAGCGCTCGACCAGCACCGTCTTCATGCCCAGATCCGCAGAGCGAAACGCCGCGCTGTAGCCGCCGGGGCCGGATCCCAGCACGAGCATTTCGCACTCGATGTCGGCCTTGCCGCCGTACGCGGCGGCGCCGGGAATGGACGACCGCTGATCCGCTGGCGGATGCGGGCGTGGCGGCCACTGGCTGGCGCTGCCGCTGCGCGGAGCAGGCGCCGCTCCGCTGCTGCCGGAGCGGGCGCCGCCGCCGGCTTCGCCTCACCCACCGCGGCGCTGTCGAGGACGACGATGACGATGCCTTCGCTGACCTTGTCGCCCAATTTGACTTTCACTTCCTTCACCACGCCGGCGGCGGAGAGGCACGTCCATCGTCGCCTTGTCGGACTCGAGCGTGACGAGCGAGTCTTCCGGCTTCACCGAGTCGCCGGGCTTCACGAGACTTCGATGACCGGAATGTCGCTTGAAGTCGCCGATGTCGGGGACTTTGACTTCGATCGCGCTCATTTCCGCCTCAGATATTTGTGGGCCCCCACGCTTGCGGCCTCATTGATCAATTCGGCCGCTTCGCTGCCCCCCGAGGGACCGCAGTTCGCGCCGGGACGGCCCGGCGGCGCTCACGGCACCACGCGCCGCATGTCGGCGAGCAGGCTCGCGAGATACGCGGTGAAGCGCGCCGCCGACGCCCGTCGATCACGCGGTGGTCGTAGGAGGCGACAGCGGCACCATGAGGCGAGGCGCGAACGTCCTTGCCGTTCCAGACGGGTTTCGTCGCGCTCTTGCGAAACGCCGAGGATGGCGACTTCCGGCGCGTTGATGATCGGCGTGAAGGCGGTGCCGCCGATGCCGCCCAGCGACGAGATCGAAAAGCAGCCGCCCTGCATGTCGGCCGGACCCGAGCTTGCCTTCGCGCGCCTTCGCCGACAGCTCGCCCATCTCCTTCGCGATCTGCAGCACGCCTTTCTGGTCGGCGTTCTTGATGACCGGCACGACGAGTCCGTTGGGCGTGTCCGCGGCGAATCCGATGTGGAAATAGTCTGCTTGAGGATCGAGGTTGTCGCCATCCAGCGAAGCGTTGAAGTCGGGAACTTCGCAGTGCCGCGACCGACGCTCTGATCGCGAACGCCAGCATCGTGATCTTGATGCCGGCCTTTTCGTTCTCCTTGTTCAGCTGCGACGCGGAACGCCTCGAGGTCGGTGATGTCGGCCTCGTCGAACTGCGTGACGTGGGGATCATCACCCAGTTGCGCGCGAGATTCGCGCCGGAAATCTTCTTGATGCGAGACAGCGGCTTCGCCTCGATCGCGCCGAACTTCGTAAAATCAACGGCCGGCCACGGCAACAGGTTGAGCTGGCCGCCGCCGCTGATGCCGCCACCTTGCGCGCCGCGGTTGCACCGCCGCTCATGACCTGCTTGATCGAGTTCTGGACGTCTTCCTGCTGGATGCGGCCGTTCGGGCCGGTGCCCTTGACCTTGCGCCAGATCGACGACCGAGCTCGCGCGCGAACTTGCGCACCGATGGCGGACGCGTGAGCGCCCTTGAATGCTCTCGTCGTCGATCGCGCGCGGCAGCGTGATGGCGGTGGTGAGGCGCGAAGGTGCGGTGGCAGCACGCAGGCGGGCGGCGCAGACCGCCGCGGCGGGGGCAGATGGCGCAGGCGCTGCTGCGGCGGGCGGCGGCGGTGCGGCCGCCCGCGGAGCGCGGCGCGCCCGCCTTCGACGTCGCCCGGCGGTCGCGGTTTCCAGCGTCGAGGATCGGCGTCCTTCGCTGACCTTGTCGCCCAGTTTCAGCTTGAGTTCCTTGACCACGCCCGCTGCCGGGGCGGGCACGTCCATCGTCGCCTTGTCCGATTCGAGGCGAGATGAGCGAGATCCTCGGCCTTGACCGTAGTCGCCCGCCTTCACGAAGTACCTCGATGACCGGAATATCCTTGAAGTCGCCGATGTCGGGGACTTTGACTTCGATCGTGCTCATAAGAACCCTCGGAATGAACATGCGAACTACACTGTCCACGGCGCAGGCTTGTCCGGGTCGAGGCCGTATTTCGCAATCGCCTCCGCCACCTTCGCGGCCGGAATCGTTCCGTCGTCCGCCAGCGCCTTCAGCGCCGCGACGGTCGACGTAGTAGCCGGTCGACCTCGAAGAAATGACGCAGCTTCTCGCGCGTGTCGGAGCGGCCGAAGCCGTCGGTGCCGAGCACGACGTAGCGGCGCGGAACGAGCGGCGCGGATCTGGTCGGCGAACGCGCGCATGTAGTCGGTCGCAGCGATCACCGGTCCCTGCGTGTCCTTGAGGCAGCGCCTCGACGTGCGACACGCGCGGCTTTGTCGGTCGGGTGCAGCGTGTTCCACGCGCGTCACGACAGTTGCCGTCGCGCGCGAGCTCGGTGAATGACTCGGGCAACTCCAGATGTCGGCGTCCACGCCCCAGTCGTTCTTGAGGAGGTCGGCGGCGGCGATCACCTCGCGGAAGATCGTGCCCGAGCCCAGCAGCTGCACGCGCGGCGTCTTGCCCTTCGACTTCTCGCCATCGCGCAGCTGGTACATGCCCTTGATGATGCCGGCGCCGCGCCCTCCGGCATCGCCGGGCTGCTGGTAGTTCTCGTTCATCACCGTCAGGTAGTAATAGACGTCCTGCTTGCTCGGCGTACATCCGCCGCAGGCCGTCCTGGATGATGACCGCGACCTCGTAGCCGAACGTCGGGTCGTACGAGATGCAGTTCGGCACGGTCGCGGAGATCAGGTGCGAATGGCCGTCCTCGTGCTGCAGCCCCTCGCCGTTCAGCGTCGTGCGGCCGGCGGTGCCGCCCAGCAGGAAGCCGCGCGAGCGCATGTCGCCGGCGGCCCACGCAAGGTCGCCGACGCGCTGGAAGCCGAACATCGAGTAGAAGATGTAGAACGGGATCATCGGCACGCCGTGCGTCGAGTACGACGTCGCCGCGGCGATCCAGTCGCACATCCCGCCGGCCTCGTTGATGCCTTCCTGCAGGATCTGGCCGTCCTTCGATCTCCTTGTAGAACATCAGCTGGTCGGCGTCCTGCGGCGTGTAGAGCTGGCCCTGCTGGTTCCAGATGCCGAGCTGCCGGAACATGCCTTCCATGCCGAACGTGCGCGATTCGTCCGGGACGATCGGCACGATGTGCCTGCCGATGCTTCTTGTCGCGGATGAGCAGTCTGCAGGATCTGCACGAACGCCATCGTCGTCGAGATCTCGCGGTCGTCGCGTGCTCTTCAGGAACCGCTCGAACGCCGCGAGCTCCGGGACGATCACGAGCGCGTCGGCCTTGCGGCGCCGCGCGCGTGGCAGGTAGCCGCCGAGCTCCATCCGGCCGCGCGCGCATGTATTCGAGCTCGAGCGACCCTCCGGCGAACGTGACGTACGGCACCTCTTCGAGCTTGTCGTCGGGCACCGGAATCTGGAAGCGGTCGCGGAAACGGCGGATCGAATCGACCGACATCTTCTTCTGCTGGTGCGTGATGTTCTGCGCCTCGCCCGACTCGCCCATGCCGTAGCCCTTGATCGTCTTGGCGAGGATGACCGTCGGCTGGCCCTTGTGGTTCACCGCGGCGTGAAACGCGGCGTAGACCTTGTGCGGGTCGTGGCCGCCGCGGTTCAAGTTCCAGATGTCGTCGTCGGACCAGTCGGCGACGAGCTCCTTCAGTTCCGGCGTGTTGAAGAAGTATTCGCGGACATAGGCGCCGTCCTTGCGACTTGAACGTCTGGTACTCGCCGTCGACGCACTCCATCATCCGGCGCATCAGGATGCCCTTCTTGTCGCGCGCGAGCAGCGCGTCCCAGTGCGTGCCCCAGACGACCTTGATGACGTTCCAGCCGGCGCCGCGGAAATCGCTTTCGAGCTCCTGGATGATCTTGCCGTTGCCGCGCACCGGGCCGTCGAGGCGCTGCAGGTTGCAGTTGACGACGAAGATCAGGTTGTCGAGCTTCTCGCGCGACGCCATGCCGATCGCGCCCATCGACTCCGGCTCGTCCATCTCGCCGTCGCCCATGAAGCGCCCAGACCTTGCGGCCTTCGGTCTGCGCGAGCCCGCGGTCCTGCAGGTATTTCATGAACCGCGCCTGGTAGATCGCCATCAGCGGGCCGAGGCCCATCGACACCGTCGGGAACTGCCAGAAATCGGGCATCAGCCACGGATGCGGATACGACGAGATGCCCTTGCCGTCGACTTCCTGGCGGATAGTTGTCCATCTGCTCGGCGGTGAGGCGGCCGAGCATGAATGCGCGCGCGTAGACGCCCGGCGCCGAGTGGCCCTGCACGAACACGAGATCGCCGCCGTGCGTCGTCGGAGGGCGCGTGCCAGAAATGGTTGAAACCGATGTCGTACAGCGTCGCGGCGGAGCGCGAAGCTCGCGATATGGCCGCCGACGTTCGTGTGCTTGTTCGCGCGCAGCACCATCGCCATCGCATTCCAGCGCACGTACGACCGGATGCGATGCTCGATGTCCTGGTCGCCGGGAATGCGGACCTGCTTGTCCACCGGGATCGTGTTGATGTACGCCGGTGTTCGCCGAGAAGGGCAGGTACGCGCCCGAACGGCGCGCCGCTGTCGATCAGCGTGCTCGATCAGGAAGTGCGCGCGGTCGGGTCCCTCGGTGGCGAGGACGCCCGCGAGCGCGTCGAGCCATTCGCGCGTTTCCTGGGGATCGGCATCGCTTTTCATCATGTCCATGAGGATTCTCCGACGACGCTACGACTGACGCCAAACATCGTCATGCTCTGCGCGGCAGGCGGTGACGATTGTCAATGCCACCGGCGCGAGGCACTCGCGATTCAAGGCGTGCGCAAGGGTTAAGCGGCGCGGCTCGTTCTTAGCCCGCCGCGCGTGGCACGCACTACCAAGAGGTGTCTGGACGTCAAGTGTATCAACATGGAAATCATTTCCAAATTCGCAACCGGGCAAAATTGAGGGAATCGAGGCTACCTGGCCCGAAAATGCAGGGCAGCCGCACGTCGACAAGCTGACTAGCAGCCAGCCCCAGAAGCCCGTACGGTAGCCATCGGTCAACGCGGCCAACGCCGCGAAGAGGGGCGGTCCGACGACGACACCCCCAAACGTGACGAACCCCGATGCCCCGGTGACTGGCGCCGGCGCTGCCTGCCGGGGCTAGCCGAGCCAGTTCGGATAATTGGACGCCGTTCCAGCCGATGGCCGTGCCTCCGAAGAGCGCCGCCACAGTCAGCACGATCCAGGCAGGCCACGCCGGCGTCGCGTAGACCAACGCGATCGCTGCACAGACCCGCGCGAGGAGACCGATAAGGCTCAAGGCTCGGCGCGGCGCCAGCGCGCCGATCCGCGAGGCACCCCAGATAATGCGCCCAATCACACCGGCCGCTGTAGCGACAGTGAGTACTAGCCCAGACGCGACGAGCGACCAGCGCGAAGCGCGCCGTGCAGGAACACCACCAGGAAGCTCGTGCAGGCAAACCTGAACTGCCGGCATACCCGAAGCCGAGCAGCGCGAGCTCGACCAGGTGGAGGCGACCCGGCCAGGAGGCTCAATCGTCGGCGATGACCGAAAGCGAAAAGGCCTGGCCCGGCGTGCGTATCGGTGTCCAGCGACCCTGCCGGCGTGGATTGGGCGGCGGCCGCCACGCCGAGTCCCACGATGCCGATCGTCACCAGCGCAGCGCGCCACCCCATGGCCAGTGCGGCCACCGGTAGCGAAGCGCGCCGCCAAGCGCTGCGCCCGCCGGAACGCCCGGTCTGCTTGATCGAGAACATCGAGCGCCATCTGCGCCGGCGGCGTCGTGCGCACGAGTATCTGGGACGACGCCGGCGTGATCGGCCCGTATCCCAGCGCCGATCAGGATGGCCGCGGCAACACAGCAATCCCGCGCCCCGATGCCGGCAGCAAGCCGACCATGACGATTCCAACGCCGCACAGCAAGCACGCACACCTGCGACACGCGGATCGCGCCATACCGCTCGATGAAGCCGGGCGACGCAGGGCTCGCCAGCATGGCGCCCACGTAGACGAGGCCCACGAACACGCCGATCAATTTCGGCGTGAATCCCATATCGTCGGCAAGCTCCAGCGCCAGAACCGCGGGCGCGGTTGCCGCCAGCGACGTGAACACCTGAATAGCCAGCGTGGCCGCCAGCGCGACGAAGGCGTGCGGTGCTGCGATGCTCGGCCACGCTTCATGTCGGCAGGCGCGCGGCAGAAGGCGTGACTCCGTGACGGTCATGTCGACACAAAGGTCATGAGGGCGGATCGGGATCTGCGCGACGATCTGCACGTCGAATGCGCCGGCAACGCGCGGCGCGCGTGGTCAGACGCGGACATCAGGCGATCGTAGTAGCCGCCGCCATAGCCCAGCCTGCCGCCCGTCCGTGCTGAACGCGACGCCCGGGATCAACACCCAGTCGATCGCCGCCGCGTCGACGCGCGGCAATTCGGACAACGACTCCGGAATGCCGCGATACCCGGGCGCGACGATGCTTTCGCGATGTCGCTGATGGCGTGCAACTCGAGCATCCGCGTCGCGCCGTTGACGACGCGGCACGACCAGCGTCTTGCCGGCGCGAGGCGGCCAGGCGCCAGCGGCCGCGTATCCCACTCTGCTGCGAAAGGGAAGCGGTCACGAGCACAACGTCGCGCGGCCGCGAACGACGGCAACGCTTCGAGGCGCGCGGCGATGCGTCCGCGATGCCGTCGTCGCGCCATGAGGGTCCAGCGCATCGCGCGCGCCGATCATCTGCGTGCGCAGCGCCCGCTTGGCCGCGTGCAGCGCGCGCGCCGGTCAGCGCCGTATCCGGACCTGCGGCATCGGGGAGCATTGGCCGATGGTAGCGGACGTATAATGCGCGGTCGAGCCGGATCCTCAATTCGCCATGAAAAATGCACACCAGTTCTATCGGGCGCGACGCGCGCGCTGGTCCTCGAAACGATGCGCGCGCATTCGCGGCGGCGGCCTGCGCGCTCGGTGCCGACGGCGCCCGAGGTCGCGCGCAACCGCGATTCGCACTATCCTCGTTCCGCTTCGACAGCTACTTCTATTACCTGTCCGGCTTTCCCGAACCGGAGGCGGTCGTGGCGCTGGTCGCCGGCCCGGACGGCGACAAGCACGCTGTTCTGCCGCGAGAAGAACGCCGAGCGCGAGATCTGGGACGGCTTCCGCTACGGCCCCGGACGCCGCGCGAGGAGATCTTCGGCTTCGACGAGGCGCATCCGATCACCGCGTTGCCGCGAAAGCTGCCCGAGCTGGCGTCCGACCGCCCGGCGCTGTTCACGCCGCTGGGCCTGTTCGGACTCGTGGGACAAGCAGATCACGCAGCTGTTGAACGAGGTGCGCAACCGCGCCCGCACCGGCGTGTCCGCGCCCGACGAAGTCGTCGACGTGCGCGGCGTCGCTCGACGCGATGCGCCTCATCAAGGACGATCACGAGCTGAGCGCTGATGCGCGACGGCGGCCGACGATTTCGAGCGCCGCGCACCGGCCGCGCGATGGGCGCGACGCGGCCCGGGCTGGCACGAATACCAGGTCGAGGCCGAATTGCTGCACGAATTCCTGCGCCACGGCGCGCAGGCCGTCGCCTATCCGTCGATCGTGGCGTCGCGGACCCAACGCCTGCGTGCTGCACTACCGCGACAACGACCGGCGAGATGGCGGACGGCGATCTGCTGCTGATCGACGCCGGCTGCGAATACCGCGGCTACGCGTCGGACATCACGCGCACGTTTCCCGTGAGCGGCAAGTTCAGCGGGCCGCAGAAGGACGTCCTACGAGCTCGTGCTCGCGTCGCAGCTGGCCTGCCTCGACGCGGTGCAGCCGGGCGCCGAATTCCACGACTACCACAAGGCGGCCGAGCGCGTGCTGGCCCAGGGCTTCATCGATCTCGGCCTGTGCAAGGGCACGCTCGACGAGGTGCTGGAGAACGGCAGCTTACAAGCAGTTCTACATGCACCGCGCCGGCCACTGGCTCGGCATGGACGTGCACGACGCCGGGCCTCTACCAGGTGAAGGGCGCGTCGCAGACGCTGGTGCCCGGGCATGGTGCTCACCGTCGAGCTCGGGACGCTACATCCGGCCCGCCGACAACGTGCCCGAGCATTTCTGGAACATCGGCGTGCGCATCGAGGACGACGTGCTCGTGACCGCCAAGCGGCCACGAGAACCTGACCGCGGCCGCGCCCAAGACCGTTGCCGACGTCGAAGCGGCCTGCCCGCGGTAGCATCTGAGCCGCGACGCATGCACGACGTCGTGATCGTCGGCGCGGGCCCGGTCGGTGGCGCGCCTGGCGCTGGCATTGGCGGACGCTGACCTCGACGCTCGTTGCGACTGGATGCGCGCGCCGCGGGCGCCACGCGCGCGACCGGTCGCTCGCGCTGTCGCACAACGAGCAATACGTAAC
>ERZ1370068.4168-contig-3255_pt1 | contig 29262 bp, 38 predicted proteins | sample MGYA00561227_ERZ1370068 | MGnify/ENA primary metagenome ERZ1370068 (study PRJEB38410, sample SAMEA6850437) | metagenome | study: Metagenomic assessment of the ecological functions of the soil: analysis of the soil microbiota associated with the...
AAGTTACGTATTGCTGATCCGCATCTCGTCGCGCAGCTTGAGATCGAGGTTCGACAGCGGCTCGTCCAGCAGCAGCACCGTGGGATTGATGACGAGCGCGCGCGGCGAGCGCGACGCGCTGGCGCTGGCCGCCGGAGAGCTGCAGCGGCCGCGCGCTCGCCAAGCCCGGCGAGCTGCACGAGCTCGAGCGCATCGGCGACGCGCTTCGCGATCTCCGCCGGCGGCACGTTGCGCATCCGCAGGCCGAACGCCACGTTGTCGGCGGCGCTCATGTGCGGGAACAGCGCGTAGTCCTGGAACACGACGCCGATGTCGCGCCGGAACGACGGCAGATCGACGACCGGCTTGCCCTTCAGATAGATCTCGCCCGCCGTCGGCGGAAAAACCGGCGATGAGGCCGAGCGTCGTGGTCTTGCCGCAGCCGGAGGGTCCGAGCAGCGTCACGAATTCGCCTTCGTTCACGTCGAGATCGATGCCGGCGACCGCAACCGTCGTCGCGTAGTGCTTCTCGATGCCGACGAGGCGCAGCGCCGGCTCAGCCACGTTGGCGATCTCCGTAGATGAAGTCGCCGAGACCGCTGACCCGCTCGACGATCGCGACCAGGATCAGCGGCAGCAGCAAGCGTGATCACCGACACGGCGGCCAAGCGTCGGCGCAAAGCCGAACTCGAGAAAGCCCAGGATCTTGACCGTGATCGGCATTTCGCCCGGCCGGGCGAGGAAAATCGACAGGTTCACGTCGGTGAACGAATGGATGAACGCGAACACGGCGCCGGCCACGACGCCGCTCTTGATCAGCGGGAACACGACGTGGCGCAGCGTGCGCCAGCGCGTGGCGCCCAGGCTCGCCGCGGCGAGCTCGACGTTCGGCGGCAGCGTGTGCAGGCTGATGCCGACCGTGCGCACCGCGAACGGCATGCAGATGACGACGTGCCCGACGAGCAGCGCCGTGAAGCCGATGTACTCGCGCCATCCGACGTACTGAAAGAGCTGCAGCAGGCCCACGCCGGTGACCAGCGTCGGCAGCATCAGCGGGCCGAGCGTCAGCGCGACCAACGCGTCGCGGCCGCGGAAGCGGTAGCGAAACAGCGCAAACGCCAGCGGCAGCGCGAGCAGCGTGCTGAAGAGCGCGGTGAGCGACCCGAGCTTCAGGCTGAACAGCAGCGGGTCGATCCACTCCGGGCGCGAACGCCCGCTCCCACCAGCGCAGCGAAAAGCCGCGCGGCGGGAAGAACGAGCGGTTGGTCTGGTTGAACGAGACCGCCGCCGTGATCAGGATCGGTCCCAGCGAGAACAGATAGACGAACGCGACGACGGTGCGCAGCAACGCCCACGGACCGGAATTCGCGCGCCATCGCAGCCGACAGGAAGCGCGATGCCATTACAGCGCCGCCTGCCTCGCGCCCAGCCGCGACGCCGCATAGAGCAGCGCGAGCGAGCACGACGATGAGGATCACCGCCAGCGCAGCGCCGAGCGACCAATCGAGCAGCTGAATGATGAAGCCGTAGATCGCGGTCGCCGCGACCTGCGTCGCCGGGCCCGCCGAGGATGGCCGGCGTCGCGTACGCGCTGATGGCGATCGAGAACACCAGGATGAAACCGCCGGCGATGCCCGGCAGGCTCAGCGGCAGCACCACGTTGAAGAACGTGCGCGTGCGGGTCGCGCCCAGGCTCATCGCCGCGGACTCGAGGTTCGGATTGATCCCGTTGAGCGAACCCATGATCGTCAGCACCGTGTACGGCAACAGCGCATGCGCGAGGCCGACGATGATGGCGCCGGTGCTCGGCATGAACGCGATCCGCTCGCTCGATGACGCCGAGGCCGAGCAGCGCGTCGTTCGGCGACGCCGAAGCGGTTGAGGATGATGTACCAGCCGTAGGTGCGCACGACCACGCTCGCCAGCAGCGGCGCCGAGCGACAGCGCGATCAGCAACCCTTCCAGCGGCTGCGCGTCCGCACGAGGAAATAGGCGAGCGGAAATCCGAGCGCGACGTCGATCACGCCGACGGCGATCCCGACGACGAACGTGCGCAGGAAGACCTCGAGATAGAGCGGCCGCGTGAGCAGAAAGCGGTAGTTGTCGAGCGTCGGCTCGGTCGGTGAGCTGCTGCGCCTCCGACTTGAGGAAGCTCGCCGACAGCAGCAGCGCATTGGGCAGGACGAAGAACGCGAGCAGCACCGCCGCCGGCACCGCAATCAGCAGCCAGTGCGCCGGAACGCGGACTGCGCTTGCTCCGCTGCTGCCATGCGGCGCGTCCAGGGGAGGCCGCCGCTCAGCCCATGATTTCCTGCCAGCGCAGCGTCCAGTCCTTGCGGTAGCTGCCGATCGCTTCCGAGATCCGGCAGCTTGACCGAGTCGAACTGCTTGCTTGGTCACGATCTGCGATTCCGCGAAGGCCTTCGGCCAGTCGGTGATGTCGCCGCGGCCGGGGCTGCAGAAATAGGCCTGGCACCATGCGCGCTGCGTTGCCGGCTCCAGCATGAAATTGATGAACTCGTAGGCGAGCTTCTTGTTCTTGGCGCCGATCGGCACGCTGGCGGAGTCGATATTGGCGATGACGCCTTCCTTCGGCACGACCATTCCGTACGGAATGCCGCGGCTGATGTAGTAGCCCGCACGCGCGCTCCAATACGGAGACAGCCAGACTTCGCCGCTTTCGAAATGCGGCGCGGCTTCCGCCGAGGTCGTCACCACGACGCCCACGTAGGGCTTCTGGCTCTTGAGCAGCGCCCACGCCGGGTCCATGTTCGTCGCGCTGCCGCCGCCCAGCTCGGCCGCGTGAATCAGCGCGTACACGGAGAGCAGGTTGGCCGGGTTGTAGTTGATGATGTGCCCCTTCACCTTCGCGCCGTAGCGCTTGTCCGGTTGCCAGTAGTCGGCCCAGGATCCCGGCTTGTCGAGCTTGTCCTTGTTGTAGAGGAGCGAGTCGAACTGGAGCGTGTGAACGACGGTGACCGGCGGCAGCGTCTGGCGCGCCTTCTCCCAGGTGAACTTGAGATTCGGAACTTCCTTGTCGGTGATCTTTTCCAGCAGGCCTTCCTTGGCGCCCAGGATCACCTCCGGCGGGCTCGAGCGCCGCCGCGACGTCGAAGCCGGGCGCGCCTTTCGACGCGCGGATCTTGGCGTAGTCCTGCGACGACGTGCCGGTCGCGTCGTGAATCGACCTTGACGCCGAACTTCTTCTCGAACGGCTGGATGACGTTCTTCTCGAAGAGCTCCTGGTATTCGCCGCCGAAACTGTTCACGACCAGCGTTTCGTCGGTCCGCTGGCTCCAGACATAGGGCGCGCTCAGGCCCACCACGGCGGCAGCGGATGCGCGCCGGATGAATTCGCGCCGATCGAGTTCGTTTTGGGTGGTGTGCTCTGTCGTCATGGCCGCCTCCTCTTTCGGGTCCGTTGCGACCCGCACGCCAGTCTAGCAGTCAGGTACCGATGGCTGCCGGCGAGTCGGCAGCGACGGGGCTGCGGACCCGTGACAGCATGTCAGTCTGCTGCGGGCGACGAGGCCTCGGTCAGCGGCGCCTGCGCACTGCGCCTGGAGATCGTCGTCGGGCGGCTGCTGAAGGTCAGTCCGCCGCCCGTCGCGACCGTGCCTTGGCCTTCTTTACGTCGGCCTCGATGCCTTGACACTCGGGCCCCGTGAACTTTGCCGCGAGCGCGTCGAGGAACACGCGCGTTCGCGCCGGCATCAGGCGCCGGCCTGGAAACACCGCCCACGCGCTGACCGACGGCATCCGCCAATCGGACAGCACCTGGACGAGCTCGCCGCGCTTGCAGGTACGGCAACGCGAAGTGGTCGTTGATCACGGCGATTCCCACGCCGTCGAGCGCCATCCGCATCAGCAGCTCCGGTGAATTGGCCGTCGCGCGGCCCGGCGGGATGCCTTCCCAGCGCTGCTCGCCGCGCGTGAGAATCCAGGGCATCGGATCGCCGGTGCGGCCGAGGATGCGCAGCGCGTCGTGCTCCATGAGCGCTTCCGGCTCGGACGGCGTTCCGCGGCGGGCGAGGTACGCCGGCGCGGCATAGAGGCTGCCGGTGAACACCGCGATCCGGCGGGCGGCGAGCGACGCGTCGTCGCGCAAATCCCCCATGCGGATCGCGACGTCGAAGTTCTCGCCGATGAGATCGACGAAACGCGCGGAGAGGTCGACCTCGAGCGTGATCGCCGGGTACTTGAGGACGAACTCCGCCAGCAGCGGCGCGAGGACGATGCTGGCCATGTCGCTCGGCATCGTCACGCGGAGCCGGCCGCTCGGCTCGATTTGCCGGTTCTGGGCGAGCGACGTCGCGGCCGCGACGTCCTCGACGACGTGATGCGCGTGCTCCAGCACCGCGAGCCCGAAGTCGGTGACGGTGAGCTTGCGGGTCGTGCGCAGCAGGAGTCGCTCGCCCAGCTGCATCTCCGAGCGCGGCCACCCGTCGCGAGACCGTCGATTTGGGCAGACCGAGGCGCCCGGCGGCTCGCGTGAAGCTGCCTTCGTCCACGACGCGCGCGAAGAGGAGAAGGTCGTTCGGCTCGAGGTTCATAGGTCGCGGTCCTTCTGTGGTCAGTGGGCGGCGTGCGCCGGCCGGCCAGCCGGGACTCGCAGCTCGCTATTATCCCTGTAGTGGAACAATGATATCCATTTTAGTGGCTTCCGGACCGTCCTGGGAACAAATATATTGAGCTCGTCGCCAACCTGAACCCGAATGGAGCCGGACGATGAACATCCTGCAGATCAATTCCAGCGCCCGCCGCGATGCCTCGCATTCGACCCGCCTCGCAACCCGAATCGTCGAACGTCTGCGCGACGCCGATCCCGAGGCCACGCTCGATCGTGCGCGATCTCGACCGGACGCCGCATCCGACCCAGGATGAAGCCGCGCTGGGCGCGCTGTTCACCCCGCCGACCAGCGCACGCCGGAGCAGGCTGCCCGCGTTGCGCTGGACGACGCCTTGATTGCCGAGATCCAGGCCGCAGATGCGATCGTGCTGGGCGTGCCGATGTACAACTTCGGCGTGCCGGCGCCGCTGAAGAACTGGATCGACGCGATTTCGCGGGCCGGCGTGACGCTTCCGCTACACGGAGAAGGGCCCCGAAGGCCTGCTCAAGGGCAAGACGGTCTACGTGGCGCTGACGCGCGGCGGCAAGTACCGGAACACGCCGGCGGACACGCAGGTCCCGTATCTGCAGACGGTCTTCACGTTCCTCGGCATGACCGACGTGCATTTCGTGTACGCCGAGGGCCTTGCGATGGGCGCGGACGCGGAGCAGAAGCGCGATCGCCTCGGCGTACGAGCAGATCGAGGAAGCCGTGGCGGCGTAACGCGACCCGGCGCATGACTCGAAACTTCGCGGCACCGGTCAGAATTCTCGAACTGATCAAGGAGAATGCAATGACGACGACGCTCACAAAACCCGGAATCGAGTCGGTCACGCGGCCGCGCTCGGTCGAGCGGCTGATCGCGGGCCAGCCGACGTCCGGACGGCGCGGGCGTGAAGCTCACGCGCGTGCTGACGCAGCCGCTGCAGCGACGGCTCGATCCGTTCCTGATGCTCGACGCGTTCGGCACCGACAACCCGCAGGACTACATCGGCGGGTTTCCCGGACCATCCGCATCGCGGCTTCGAGACCGTCACGTACATGATCGCCGGCCGCATGCGCCATCGCGACAGCGCGGGCCACGAAGGCCTGCTCTCGAACGGCGGCGTCCAGTGGATGACGGCCGGGCGCGGCGTGATCCACTCCGAGCTGCCCGAGCAGGAAGACGGCCGCATGGAAGGCTTCCAGCTGTGGCTCAATCTCGCCGCGAAGGACAAGATGCGCGCGCCGTGGTATCGCGACATCCAGAGCGCGGAGATACCGGAGTTCACGACGCGCCGACGGCGTGAAGGTGCGCGCGATCGCCGGGCGCAGTCACGGCATCGACGGCGCGATGCAGCGCGAAGTCACCGAGCCGCTCGTATCTCGACCTCGAGATTCCGGCGGGTGCGAGCTTTGCGCAGGCGCTGCCGCCGTCGCACAACGCGTTCGTCTACGTGTATCGCGGCGCTCTGCAGATCGGCGATACGGACGTGCCGGTGCAGCGGATGGCGATACTCGCGAACGATGCCGGGAGCGACGGCGTCGTGCTGCAGGCCACGCGCGCCGACGCGCGCGCTTGCTGATCGCCGGCAAGCCGTTGGGCGAGCCGATCGCGCAGTACGGCCCGTTCGTCATGAACACCAACGACGAGATCTTCCAGGCGGTGCAGGACTACCAATCCGGAAGATTCGCGCGCAACGACGTAATCAGCGATCCGGGCCGGCAACGGCCCGGATGCATGCTGTCCACCGTGACCCTATCACTCGAGTCGATTCAACAGCTCTTCGATCCTCTGTTTCCCGGGCTCATCGGCGTGCGCTCGTGCACCTTGCACCGGAGCGCGTCGCCGCCGAGCTTCGTCGTGCGCCCGGACCTTTGCACCGTCGGCGGCATCCTGCATGGCGGGGCCTATATGGCGCTGGCCGATACGCTCGGCGCCATCGGCACCCTGCTGAATATCGGGGAGGACAGGCGCACCACGACCACGGACTCGAGCACGAAATTCATTGGCGCCGCGCGCGTGAATACCACCGTCGTGGCGGAGTGCCTTCCCTCCATCGCGGGAGGACCACGATGGTGTGGCAAACCACGATCAAGTCCGCGGACGGAAAGCTGTGCGCCGTCGTCACGCAAACCCAGCTCGTGCTGGACGCCTGAACCATCGGCGCCGAACGGCAGCAAGGACGAGTGCGCATGGATATCCGCGTGGATGACTTGAGCAGCCCGGAGATTGTCCAGTTGCTGGGCACGCACTTGCAGGACATGGCGCTGCACTCGCCCCCGGAAAGCGTTCATGCGCTCGATCTCGAGGGCCTGCGCAAGCCGGAGGTCACCTTCTGGAGCGCATGGCAGGACGCCGAGCTGCTGGGTTGCGGCGCCATCAAGGAGCTGGATTCGCGGCATGGCGAAATCAAGTCGATGCGCACGGTGTCGTCGCATTTGCGCAAAGGGGTGCGCCGCGACGCCTCATGCGCCACATTCTCGACGAGGCCAAACGGCGATCTTATGCGAGCGGCTGAGCCTCGAAACCGGCTCGACGGAACCCTTTGCGCCGGCGCGAAGCCTCTATGCCAGTTTCGGGTTCAGGCCATGCGGCCCGTTCGCCGACTACGTCGACGATCCGTTCAGCGTTTTCATGACCGGGAAATCCTTCGTGACCGATGACATCGTCGTCGCGAGCCGGAGTGACTTCGAAGCGGCGCTGGCTTCCATGGCGCGCGCCCATCGCATGGTCTTCTTCTCCGACTGCCGGGTGTCGGCAAGAGCCTCTTCATCCGCGAGTTGGCGAGGGTGGCGCACGCAATGGGCCGCAACGTGCATCTCCTGCAATGGGATGTCGTGCGCCCGGCGTTCGAGTCGCGGCGCGATCCTTGCCCGATATCCTGAGCGGGACGGCGCGACCCACCCGGTTGTTCGCAAAGCCGTCGGTCGATGGGTGCGCGAGGCGGTCGTCCGCTGGCACCGGGAGCACGGAAGCTCATCGGAGCATGCTGATCGGAGAAGTCGCCGCTGATCGGCAACCGACTGGTGGAGCTCGCGCAAGTGCACGCGGATGACGCGGAGCCGCTCCTGGCCGGGCCGGAGACGCTGTTCGTCACGCCCGTGCCGTCGGCGCCGGTGCGCGCGGCGATCGAACGGGCGCGGGAACGAACGTCCGCAAAGCCGGTCAACCCCCGCGAAAGTGCCGACGCGGCGATCAACGTCCTGCAGGAACTTTGGCGGGATACGCGAATGCGCGCAGTGGAGATGGGCGCGGCCGAGCCCGCGACGGAAGCAGAGCCCCCGTTCGACCCGCAGGCTTACGCCGCCGTCTATCGCCACCTGCTGCGCCGTCGCCACGCGATAACGGTACGGATGGACGTGCAGCTCGAGCAGAAGCGCGTCGGTTTACGATCTCGCCGTAGAGGTGAACGACATGATTCCGACCGCTGCCGAGGCCGCTGAAATCATGACGCGGCTCGAACGCGATCACACGACGGCCGAGATCGAGGTCGGACGTCGCTCGCTGGTTTCGACTCGATTTGATGGTGTTTCTGAAAACCTCGAGGTGCCGGACATGTGCAGAAATATCAAGTTGCTCTTCAATTTCAACCCGCCGGTGACCGAAGAGAGGTTCGCGCGCGCCTCGCTGCAGTTCGTGCGCAAGGTCACCGGCTTCAACAAGCCGTCGAAAGCGAACGAGGCCGCATTCCTCGCGGCCGTGGACGGGATCGCGGCAATCTCGCGCGATCTGCTGCACTCGCTGGAAACGAGCGCCCCGCCGAGAAATCGGGAAGAAGTCGCGGCGAAGGCACGCGAGCGCGCCGCGGAGCGCTTCTCGCGCTGACCGACGGCGGGCTGCATCCCGTGACGCGCGTGCGAGGTCTGTCTGCGGAATAGGCGCCATCCGCAGCGTGTTTGCGTTGGCCAGAGCGGTATCGCGTCGAGCGTGGGCATTCGGCGTGGCGTCGGGTTGCGCGACGCACGCCGGGAAGTCGCGCGTCCGGTTCGACGACGGCGCTCCGACAGACTCACCTGCGCGTGGACGTATGCATGACGGCGGTCCGCGTTAGTGCAGGCGAGCACAACTCTTGAAAGGAATGATCATGAATCTGATGTCATGGGTGTCGAGGCAGGCATTGCTCGTGATCGGGCTTGGGCTCTGTGCCGGCGTGGCGGTGGCCGCGAACAGCTATCAGGTGCGCAACATCGTGTCGGACGGCGGTGTGCCAGCGGATCACCGCGACGGTAATCTCGTCAATGGATGGGGCGTCGCCTTCAATCCGAATGGATTCGTTTGGGTGGCTGACAACGGCACCGGCCTTTCGACCCTGTACGATGGGCTGGGCAATCCGCAATCGCTGGTCGTGTCCATACCAGGCGCGGGAGGCGGCCCGGGCACGCCGACGGGAATCATCTTCAACGGTTCGAGTGACTTTGTGGTCCGAAACAGCACGACCGCGGGACCGGCGCGCTTCATCTTCGCCTCCGAGGACGGCGTGATCTCCGGCTGGGCGCCGAATGTGGATGGAACGCACGCCTTGCCCGCCGTCTTCATGGCGAACGCGGTCTACAAAGGCCTCGCGGCGGCGTCGAACGCTGGCGTGAACATGCTCTACGCCGCGGATTTTCACGGACGCAAGATCGACGTCTACAGGTCCAACTACACGCCTGTCAAATTACCCGGCGCCTTTGTCGATCCGAACTTGCCGCCCAATTACGCGCCATTCAATATCCAGGCGCTCGGCGGAAGGCTCTACGTCACCTATGCACTGAAGGAGGAAGATGAGGACGAGGAGGTCGTCGGGACCCGGCCTCGGCATCGTGGACGTCTATGACACGGCCGGTCACCTGTTACAGCGTATCGGGACCGGAGGCACGCTCAATGCGCCGTGGGGCATGGCGCTCGCGCCGGCAGGTTTTGGCGACTTCAGCAATAGCCTTCTGGTGGGCAATTTTGGCGACGGCAGAATCAATGCCTACGACGTCGCGACAGGGCAATTCCTGGGCCAGCTGCGTGCGCCGAACGGCGACGTGATAGCGATCGATGGCCTGTGGGGCATGGCCTTCGGCAACAATCTCAACAACCAGCCGTCCACCACGCTGTTTTTCGCCGCAGGTCCCAACGACGAAGCAAACGGACTCTACGGCAGGATCGACGTGGCTTCGCCCTAGGCACTTGGGCGTCGACTCTTTGCGGTAGAGGACCGAGCCTTCGGTGACTCCCGTGCCGACGCATCACACCGGCGGCGGCGGTATCGCTCCCTTGCGCTCGACGATCAGTCCGTACGCCTGCGGCTGGCGGTGCAGGGCGAAATTGAAGGTCGTGTTCTTGTACGACGAGCGTGAGGTCGAGATCGCAGCGGGCGATCGCGAGCTCGTCGCCCTCGGTCACGCAGGCGGCGACGATTTCGCCGGAGGGCGCCACGATGATCGAGTTGCCGATCTGGCGCACGCCGTCTTCGTCGCCGGCCTTCGCCACGCCCACCACCCAGCAGCCATTCTGGTAGGCGCCCGCCTGCATCACGAGCTCGTTGTGAAAGTGCGCGAGATGGTCGTGCTCCGGCGACGGCGGATTGTGAACGGGCGTGTTGTAGCCCAGCACCACCATCTCCGCACCTTGCAGTCCCATCACGCGGTAGGTCTCGGGCCAGCGGCGGTCGTTGCAGATCGCCATGCCGATGATGCCGCCGAACGCGCGGAACACCGGAAAGCCCAGGTTGCCGACCTCGAAATAGCGCTTCTCGAGGTTCTGGAACGGTCGCCACGGTTCGTGCTCCGCGTGGCCGGGCAGGTGGACCTTCCGGTACTTCGCCGAGGATCCGACCCGCCTTGTCGACGAGAATCGAGGTGTTGAAGCGGTGCGTCGCGCCGTTTTCGATCGTGAGCTCGGCGAAGCCCAGATAGAAGCCGACGCCTAGCTCGCGCGCGCAGTCGAACAGCGGCTGCGTAACGGCGTTGGGCATCGCGCGCTCGAAGTAGGCATCGATGTCGTCCTGCCGGTCGTAGTACCAGTGCGGGAAAAAGGCAGTGAGCGCGCATTCCGGAAAGACGACGAGGTCGCAACCATGGGACGCGGCTTCTCGCAGCAGCACGATCATTCGCGCGACGCGCTCGCGCGGCTTTCGCGTGCGGGAAATCGGGCCGAGCTGCGCGGCGCCGACGGTGACGATACGGCTCATTTCAGGGACCTCCCGGAGCGGCGAGTGCTGCGATGACGCCGTGCAGTCCGGCCTGTGGATGCTACGCGGGATGCTGCGGCGGCAGCGCATTCGCGAGCCGCACGAAATCCGCAATCGACAGCGTCTCGCCGCGCGCCGCGGGATCGATGCCGGCGAGGCGGAGCGCGCCTTCGTCGCACATCGGGGAAAGAGCGTTGCGCAACGTCTTGCGCCGCTGGCCGAAAGCCGCGCTGACGAGACGGCCGAACAGCGCGGCGTCGGCGATGTGCGGTTTCGCATCCGCCAGCGGCACCAGGCGCACGACCGCGGAATCGACCTTGGGCGCCGGCCGAAACGCGCCCTGCGGGCACGACGAAGAGGCGCGTCAGGCGGAACTGCGCCTGCAGCATCACGGTGAGCCGGCCATATTCGGGAGTGGCCGGCCGCGCCGTCATCCGCGCGCACCACCTCCTTTTGCAGCATCACGTGGACGTCGACGAGTTGCGCGTCGAATTGCGCGAGGCGGAAGAGCAGCGGCGAGCTGATGTTGTACGGCAGGTTGCCGATCACGCGCAACGCCGGTCCGAGCGCTCGCGAAGTCGAAGTCGAGCACGTCGGCGACATGGAGCGTCAACTGTCCGGGCGGGAATTCGGACACGAGCCGCGCGGCAAGGTCGCGGTCGATTTCGACGGCGTCGAGATGCCCGGCGCGCTCGATCAGCGGCCGCGTCAGCGCGGCGAGCCCCGGGCCGATCTCGACCAGGCGGTCGCCGGGCTGCGGCGCGACAGCGTCGACGATCCGCGCGATGTAATGCGGATCGACGAGGAAATTCTGGCCAAAGCGGCGCCGCGGCTGGTGCTTTTCCATCTTGTCGCGCCGCTCGGGCGAAAGCTAGTGCGTTTCCGCGCGTGCGGCCAATTCGATCGCGAGATCCACGGCGGCGATCAGGCTGCCCGGATCCGCGCCGCGCGCCTTCGCCGCGTCGACCGCGAGGTCGAGCGCGGTGCCGTGGTCGACCGACGTGCGGATGAACGGCAACCCGAGCGTTACGTTCACGCCGCGGCCAAAGCTCGCGGCCTTCAGCACCGGCAGGCCCTGGTCGTGGTACATCGCGACGATCGCATCGAAGCGTCGCGCGATCTCGGGCACGAAGATGGTGTCGGCTGGAAACGGGCCGGTCACGTCGTGGCCGGCCTCGCGCAGCGGCGGCGATCGCCGGTGCGATGATGTCGATCTCCTCGCGGCCCAGATGGCCGCCCTCGCCGGCGTGCGGATTGAGTCCGCAGACGGCGATCCGCGGCGAGGCGAGCGCGAACTTCGCGCGGAGCTCGGCGACGACGACGCGCGAGCGTCGCGTCGACGGCGATCCCGCGTGAGCGCCGCCGGCACGTCCTTGAGCGGCGAGATGCGTCGTGACGAGAGCGACACGAAGCGGCGCGTCCGACGCGCCGCCGACCAGCAGCATGACGACGTGCGGCGATCGAGTGCGCTGCGCGAAGAATTCGGTGTGCCCGGAGAAGGGAATGCCGGCGTCCATGAGCACGCTCTTCTGACCGGGGCGGTCACCAGCGCCGAAAACGCGCCGGTCGCGCATGCGTCCGATGCGCGCTGCAGCAGCGCGACAACGCTGTGGGCGTTGGCGGGATCGGGCTGTCCCGGCGTGACCGGCGCTGCGACCGGCTGGTGCCAGACTTCGATGCGCGCCATCGGCGCGGCGCGTAGGACGCCGCATCGTAATCGGCGTACCGCGGCGCGAGGCCGATCCGCGCCGCGCGCGCCGTGAGCGACTTCACGGTCGCCGACGACGACGAGACGAGCCGCGAACGGGCGCTCGCGGTGATGCAGATCGAGGAGCGCAATCAGCTCCGGCCCGATGCCTGCGGGCTCGCCCGCGCTGACCGCGATAGTGGGAGGCTCGCGCATCCGCGCTCGTTGGCGACGTTGGACTCGAAGGACCGATTCAACGCCGACTGCGGAGGAAGTCAACGCGCCGCTTTCATCAATGCGGCAGCTTGGCGACGACGATTCCGGACGCATCGCCGAAGAGCTCGACCTTGACGTCGGCCACGCGCGCCGATCGCGTAGGTGCCGTCGGCCGCTTCGACGATGTTGGCTTGCAGGAAGCCGTGGAGCGGCCGCGTCGGCCGTCCGAACACCCAGAGCTGCTCGAGCGGCTTCGCCACATCGATCTCGCCGGTATGCTGGACCGCGTGACCCATCGGCAAGCGCGTAGCCTTCGCGGCCGAAGACCGGGAACTGATCGAGCGCCGCCTTGTAGCGCAGCACGCGCTGGCCGGGAAAGCGCTGCCGCGAGATGAGGTCGTACCACGCGCCCGGCGGCAACGCGATCTCGACCTCGCCGTCCGGCCTGGAGGACCGGCGCGACCAGCAGCGTGTCGCCGCACATGAACTGCGTCTCGTAACCGCGAGTGAGCGCGTTGCCGGGAAAGGCCAGCGCCATCGCCCGCATCACGGGCATCCCCGTCGCGACGCGCGTCCGCGATCACTCGCTGCAGGTACGGAATCAGACGATAGCGGAACGCGAGCCACTTCCGGCGATGGCTTCGGCCTCGGCGCCGAACGCCCAGGGCTCGCGCTCGCCGATGCCGTGGACGCGCATGTGCGAGCTGAACACCGCCGCCTGCAGCCACCGCAGATAGAGCTCCGCCGACGGCTGCTGCGAGCCGTAGAAGCCGCCGATGTCGGAGCTGTGGTACGGCACGCCGCTCATGCCCCACGAGAGGCCGCCGCGGATCGATGCGGCGAGGCCTTCCCAGTCGCTTTGCGGATCGCCGCCCCACTGGATCGGATAGCGCTGGCTGCCGATCCAGCCGGCGCGGCCCCAGACCATCGGCGCCGAGTCGCGCTCGCGCTGGTATTTCGCCGTCGCCTCGAAGACGCATTGGTTGTAGAGGAGCGGATAGACGTTGTGCAGCCGGCGGCCCGTGTCGCCGTTGAACGCGACGGCGTCGTCGGGGACCTGCTCGCCGAAATCGCTCTTGATCACGTCGACGCCGTCGGCGAAGAGCGCGCGTGCGCATCGCGCCACCACACGTAGGCGCCGGGATGCGTGAAATCGACGATGCCGCTCTCGGGCAGCGGCGTCAGCACCTTGCCGAACGGGCTCGTGGCCGGCGCCGTGTCCCAGCCGAACACGTAGGGTTCGCCGTCCGTCGTGGTCAGGAGGTAGCCGCGCGACGCCAAGCTCGGCGAAGAGCGGCGAATGCACCGACACGTAGGGATATTCCCAGACGCAGATCCGCAGATGGTGCGCCTTGATCGCGGCGAGCGCCGCGGGTGGATCCGGAAAGCGATCGACGTCCCATTCGAAATCGAAGCGCGTCTCCACCTTCCATGCGGCGCGGCCGTCGAGCGTCAGCACGTCGCAGGGAATCCGGTGCAGCGCGAAGCTTCGCCGCCACGGCGGCGGCTTCCTCCGGCGTCTTGTAGTACGCGCGCGACACCCACAGACCGAGGCTCCACAGCGGGACCGTCGCGGCGCGCCCCGTGAGTTGCGTGTACAGATCGAGGATGCCGGCCGGGCGCGTCCGCGGCGAACAGGAAGAGATCGAGCGCCTCGTCTTCCACGTCGACCACGTACGAGCGGTGCGACCAGTCGGGGTGCCCGACGCCGTGCGTGACCGACGCCGGCGTGTGGACGAGGAGCCCCCAGGCGCCCTTGCCGGTCCCCGGGCTCCACGCGAACGGCGCATTCTTGTAGGCGAGCCCGGTGTTGACGCCGAGCGCGTCGACCACCCGCGAATGAATCAGCTGTCCGCGCTTGTTGAGCGGGCCGAATTTCTCGCCGAGGCCGTACACGGGCTCGCCCGAGGCGAGCGCGAGCGCCGCGGTCCAGTGCCCGCCCTGGCGCACGCGGCCGAACGACGGCAGCCTCGTCCAGCCGCGGAAATGCTCGTCGGTGATCGACCCGACGATCGGCACGCCGCGAAGAAGAAGTCGAAACCGCAACGGCGTGGCCGTGATCTCGAGCGTCGTGTCGCCGGCAGTGAACGTCCAGGCGCCGCCTTCCTCGTGCGCGACCGTGCACGCCTTGGTCCGGCCGACGACGAGGCCGTAGTCGGGCTTGGTGCTCGGCCCCACGCGGAGCCGGAACACGCCCGGACCGTAGCAGGACACTTCGAGAATGTCGCCCGTCGACGTCGCGAGCGATGCGCCCGACGCCGAAGCGCCGAGGCTCTGCAGCGCATCGAGCCGGAGGAACGCGGTCGGTATCGAACGTCATCTCTCGCTGGCCGGTCGGCGGTGCGGCGGAGCTCACCCCGCGAACGCGGGCTCCGGCAGACCCGGCACGTCCACCGGCATCGCGAACAGGCCGCCGGAATAGGGCAGCCGCGCGAGCTCGTCGGCATCGCGCAATTGCCGCGCGCTGGTGACGTAGAGCGTCTTGAGATCGGGGCCGCCGAACGCGCACATCGTCGGACACATCGCCGGCAGCGGGTGCTCGCTCAGCACGCGGCCGTCCGGCGCGATCCGCTTCAGCTTGCCGCCCTTGTAGAGCGCGCTCCAGTAGCAGCCCTCGCGGTCGACGGCCGCGCCGTCGGGGCGGTCGCCCTCGGCCGTGAAGCGCACGAGCACGCGCGGCTTCGTCGGCGTTCCGGTCGCCGAATCGTAGTCGTACGCGTGGACCACCTGCGTCGGCGTGTCCGTGTGGTACATCGTGCGGCCGTCCGGGCTGAACGCGAGGCCGTTGCTGATCGTCATTCCGGAGAGCACGCGCGTCAGCGAGAAATCGGGATCGAGGCGATACAGCGCTGCCGTGGAGGCATCGCGCGCCTCGTTCATGCTGCCGGCGAGCAGGCGGCCCTGAGGGTCGCACCGGCCGTCGTTGAAGCGATGGTGCGCGGGATCGTACGGCGCGGCCGCGACCTTGCGCATCAGCGTGCCGTCCTGATGCGCGAGCCAGAAGCCGCCGCGCAGCGCCGACGACGAAGCCGCCGGCGCGGCGGAGCGCGAAGCAGCCGATCGATTCCGGCATCGGCATCACCGTGTTCTGCCCGGTCGCCGGATCGAAGCGGTTGAGCGAAGGCGCGTTGATGTCGACCCAGTACAGCGCCTGCTCGGCGGCGGACCAGACCGGGCATTCGCCGAGACTCGCCTTGACGTCGAGGACGCAACGAAGCGAGCTGTGGCGGGAGAGGCGGAGAGCGGTCATGGCGGACATCGGACAAAGATGCGAATCGTACAAGAAAATCCCGTTCCGGCCGCAAGAATGCGCGTGCCGGTGCCGGTTTCGCCGCGCGCCGCACGGTTGAACGCATCGGTCATGTGCGTCACCGGCTCGACGGCGAGGAAGTCACGCGCTACCGGAGCGTACACCACCACGAAACCGGCGGCGCGATCGGCGGCGATGCCGATGTCGAACGGTCGGGCGGGATCCGGTGAGCATCGCCACGCCTTTCCATTGCGTGAAGACGTTGTCGATGGTGTCTTCGCGGCGTGCGGCCATAAGCTCATGCCGCCACTCTGGGGTATCGCGACGCGACGGATCGGCAACAGCGTCGCATCGTTCTCCCAGACGCCATCGACATCGAAATCGAGCCCGGTCTGCCGCCGTTCGCGGGAAGAACGGGTGCAGGCCGAGACCGAACGGAAACGCAAGCATCGCCGGTGTTGACGACGGCGAGCTTCACGGTGAGCGTCGCGCCACCTTCGTGCGCCGCAAGCCCGAACCACTGCGTCGCGCGGAAGGGCCATGGCCACGCGCGGGCATCGGCGCCGTTCGCTGCGTGCTCGAGGGCGAGCAGCGCGCTGCGTGCCGTCGTCGCGCACCACGTGCCAGGCCCGCTGCCAACCCACGCCATGGATCGAATTCGGATGGTCGCCGAAGTTGCGCGCGAGCTCCACGGTGCCGCCCGCGACCGCGAGGCGCGCGTTCGCGATGCGGTTGGAATAGGGGACGAGCGGATAGCATGCATGGGCGCGGACATCGCCCGCCGTGCGCGCGTCAGGTGGCGTCCGGCGCAGAACGTCGACACCGGCGAACGTGAATTCCGCGATGGCGCCGCCGACCTCCGGCGCGAGCTCGACGCGCGCCTTGCCCAGCGCCAGGGACAGCCATCTGGTTCCTCTCAGTGATTCATGCGTGTGACCGCCGCGGAGCCAAAGGGGATACTACCTCTGCTGGACGGCCAAGTCATCTATGTGATATGGATGATATGAAAGAGTACGTCGTTGCGGACCACGAGCGGAGGAGATTCGATCCATGCCGACGAGCGCGATCCTGGCGCGGTATCCCGATCTCGCGGGCCGGACGGTTTTCGTATCCGGAGGCGGCTCCGGCATCGGCGCGGCGTTCGTGCGCGCGTTCGCGGGCCAGAGCTGCAAGGTTGCCTTCATCGACATCGCGGATGCGCCGTCGCGCTCGCTCGCGGCAGAGCTCGGCGCAGCGCGTTCGCTACTGGCCCTGCGACGTCCGCGACATCGGCGCGCTCCGGGCCGCGATCGCCGAAGCAGGCAAGGCTTTCGGTCCGATCCGCGTGCTCGTCAACAACGCCGCGCGCGACGACCGGCACGAGTTCGACGACGTGACCCCCGAGTACTGGGACGACAACCAGGCGGTCAACCTGCGGCACCACTTCTTCGCCGCGCAGGCGGTTGCGGCGCAGATGGAAGGCGCGGGCGGCGGCTCGATCATCAACCTGGGCTCCGTGTCGTGGATGCGCGGACGCCCCGCGCTTGCCGGCTACACGACGGCCAAGGCTGCGATCAACGGACTGACGCGAACGCTCGCGCGCGAGCTCGGCACGCGCAACATCCGCGTCAACTGCATCGTTCCCGGCGCCATCGCCACGGAGCGGCAGCGTGCGTTGTGGTTCTCGCCGGAACAGGAGCAGAGATTCATCGAGCAGCAATGCCTCAAGTTCCGGTTGTCCGAGGACGACGTCGCCCGCACCGCACTGTTTCTGGCTTCAGACGAGGCGCGCGGCATCACCGGACAGAATCTGATCGTCGATGCCGGGCTCGCGCAGACGAGCGCCTTCGCATGAGTAGTTACACGGCTGCCGGCAACGACGAAGCTATCCGGCCCGGGCAAAGGCGGGCGTCGCGGGCACGGCGGAAGGCATGTCCGAAGTCACGCTTGAAGCGTGTCGTCAAGGCCTACGGCACCAACGAGGTCATCCACGGCATCGACCTCGACATCAAGTCGGGCGAGTTCGTGGTGTTCGTCGGGCCGTCCGGCTGCGGCAAGAGCACGCTGCTGCGCATGATCGCCGGGCTGGAGGACATCACCGGCGGGCGAGATCGCCATCGGCGGCACGGTGGTCAACGAGCTGCCGCCGCGCGCGCGCGACATCGCGATGGTGTTCCAGGACTACGCGCTCTATCCGCACAAGTCGGTGTTCGAGAACATGGCGTTCGGCTTGCGGCTGCGCAAGCGGCCCGAGCACGAGATCAGGACGCGCGTCGGCGAAGCCGCGGCGATCCTGCAGATCGAGCATCTGCTACGAGCGCAAGCCGCGCGAGCTCTCCGGCGGCCAGCGCCAGCGCGTCGCGATGGGGCGCGCCATCGTGCGCCAGCCCAAGGCGTTCCTGTTCGACGAGCCGCTGTCGAATCTCGACGCGCTGCTGCGCGCCGAGATGCGCGTCGAGATCAAGAAGCTGCCACCAGAAGCTCGGCAATACGATCATCTACGTGACGCACGACCAGGTCGAGGCGATGACGCTTGCCGACCGCATCGTCGTCCTGCAGGCGGGCAACCTGATCCAGTACGACACGCCGGACGGCATCTACAACCGGCCCGCGGCGAAGTTCGTCGCCGGGCTTCACCGGCGCGCCGCCGATGAATTTCCTGCCGTGCCGCATCGGCGAAGGCGGCCGCATGCTGCACCTGCCCGGCGGCGTCGACCTGCCGGTTCCGGCGCGCCGCGTCGCCGGAACGCGCGCGGCACGTCGGCCGCGCGCGTGACGTTCGGCCTGCGGCCCGAGCACATCGCGGTCGGCGCGGCGGACGACGCGGACGCGTTCGGGTCGCCGGCCGAGGTGATGCTGGTCGAGCCGCTCGGTTCGGATACGCTCGGGCTCGTCAAGCTCGGCGACGGCGCCGATGCCGGCGAGATGACCGGCCGCTTCTCGCCCGAAGCGGGCTTGCCGTCGGCGGGCGGCTTGACGTTTCGCTCGCGCTCAACCGGTTTCATCTGTTCGACTCCGAAACGGGCAGGGCGATCCGCGGGGCGGACTGGTGAGAGGCGCAGATGTGGTGACGGTTGCAATCGAGGAGAAACGCATGAAGCTCTGGAAGGTATCGCTGACGGCGACGTTGGCAGCGGCGCGTCGCGTTCGCGGTCGAGGCGTGCCGCGCAGACGACGCTGCGCATCTTCACCGGCGGGCAGCAGCGGCCCGACGTGATGCGCAAGATCGCCGACGAATATCACGAAGCGCAATCCCAACGTGAAGATCGACGTCGAGGTCGGCGGCGCGACGTCCGAGGCGCAGCAGCAATACCTCAACACGGTGCTGGCGTCGAAGGACTCGGCGCTCGACCTGATGCTGATCGACGTGATCCGCCCGGCGCAGTGGGCGGCGCAGGGCTGGGCCGAGCCGCTCGACAGCTATCTCGGCGCGGACAAGGCGAAGATCCTGCCGACCTACCTCAAGGCCTACGCCGAAGCGAACCAGGTCAACGGCAAGCTGATCGCGCTGCCCTATTTCGCCGACTCGCAGTTCCTGTACTACCGCAAGGACCTGCTCGAGAAATACAAGCGGCCGGTGCCGAAGACCTGGGACGACATGATGGAGACGGCGAAGCTCATCATGGACGGCGAGAAGAATCCGCAGCTGCAGGGCTTCTCGACCGCCGGCGCGCCGATCGAGGGCACCGTGTGCACGTATCTCGTCCCGCTGTGGGGATGCGGGCAGCGATCTCACCAAGGACGGCAAGCTCAACCTCGACACGCCGGAGGCGCGGCAGCCGTTCCAGCTCTACGGCCGGATGAAGCAGGCGGGCGTGCTGCCCAAGAACATCGCCGAGATTCCGACCGACCGCATCCGCGTCGACTTCCAGGCGCGGCAACGTCGTGTTCGCGCAGACCTGGGGCTACGTCTGGAACCGCGTCGAGAACGACGCCGACACGAAGGTCGAAGGGCAAGGTCGGCGTGACGGTGCTGCCCGCACGACAAGGGCGGCAAGAGCGCGACCTGCATCGGCGGCTGGCAGCTCGCGGTGAGCGCGTTCTCGAAGAACAAGGCCGAGGCGGTGAAGTTCGCGCGCTACCTGTCGTCGCCGGAAGTGTCGAAGCATGCAGGCGATCCTGGCGTCGCACCTGCCGGTGTTCCCGCAGGTGTACAGGGATCCGGAGGTGCTGAAGGCCAATCCGTGGTTCGCCGACGCGCTGCCGGTGGTCGAGGCCGCGAAGTCGCGGCCGGTGACGCCGCGCTACACCGCAAGTGTCGGACGTCGATCCGCTCGAACATGAACGCGTATCTCGCCGGCACCAAGACGACCGACACCGCGCTCAACGACATGAAGACGCGGCTCGCGCCGATCTACAAGTAGCCTGCGCCCAGGCGGCCATGGAAGACGCCGCCGTATCGCGGCACAAGGACCTGTCCGAGCGCACGCTCGGCTACGCTGCTGCTCGCGCCGGCCGCGCTGCTGCTCGCGCGTGATCGTCGTCTATCCGATCGCCAACCTCGTTCTGCGACAGCTTCTTCAAGATCCTGCTGACGCAGCCCGTGGCTCGGCGAGCCGTTCGTGGGCTTCGAGAACTACGCGCGCGCGATCGACGACGACCGCTTCTGGGCGCTCGCCGTGGCACACGATCCTGTACGTCGTCGTCACGGTGCCCGGCGCGCTCGTCGTCGGGCTGGGGCTGGCGCTGCTCGCCAACATGCCGTTCAGGCGTCAAGTGGCCGGTGCGCCTCGGCCTGCTTGCTGCCCTGGGCGCTGCCGCTGGTGTTCGCCGGGCCTCATCTTCCGCTGGTTCTTCGAGTACAAGCACGGGCGTCGTCAACGACGTGCTGGTCGCGCTTCGGCATCGAGCCGCTGGGCTGGCTGACCGAGCCTCACGCTCGCTGTCGCCGCCATCTGCATCGCGATCGTCTGGAAGGCGTCGTCGTTCATGGCGCTGATGCTGCTCGCCGGGCTGCAGACGATCCCGCGCTCGCTCTACGAAGCCGCCGAGGTCGACGGCGCGACGACGTGGCAGCAGTTCCGTCGAGATCACGCTGCCGATGCTGCGGCCGGCGATCTTCGTCGCGCTGATCTTCCGCACGATCACCGCCATCCAGACGTTCGACATCCCGTACGCGATGACCGGCGGCGGACCCGGCGACTCGACCGAGACGCTCGCGATGTACATCCACAAGACGACGCTCGACTTCCTCGACTTCGGCTACGGCTCGGCGCTCGCCGACGCTGATGTTCCTGCTGTCGATGGTGCTGACGTCGGGCTATCTGCGCGTACACGCGGCGCAGCACGCGGCCGGACGACAGCGGATGCTGAGCATGCTGCCCAAGCGCCGCACCGTGGTCTGGTTCGCCGGCGTCGTCGTCGTGGTGAACGGCTTCTTCCCGGCGCTGTGGATCCTGCTCACCTCGCTCAAGACCGAGACCGAGCTGATGCAGTATCCGATCACCGTATCTGCCGGAAGCGCCGACGCTCGCCAACTACTGACCAGGCGTTCACCGCGCAGCCGATCCTGCGCTTCATGTGGAACAGCTTCGTCGTCGCCGCGCTGTCGACGCTGCTGTGCGTGCTCGTCTCGCGCGCTCGCCGCCTATGCGCTGACGCGGCTGCGCATGCCGCACCGCAACCTCATCATGTCGGTGCTGCTCGCCGTGGCGATGTTCCCGCTGATCTCGCTGATGGTGCCGCTGTTCAAGCTGATGCGCGAGCTGGGCCTGCTCAACACGTACCTCGCGCTGATCCTGCCCTACGCGGTGCTGTCGCTGCCGGTGTGCACGCTGGTGATGGCGAGCTTCTTCCAGGACATCCCGCCCGACCTCGAGGCGGCGGCGATGATCGACGGCTGCTCGCGCGTGGGCGCGCTGTTCCAGGTCGTGATCCCGCTGTCGGCGCCGGGCGTGTTCACGGCGGCGATCCTCGCGTTCGTCAACGCGTGGGACGAGTTCCTGCTCGCGCTGACGATGATGAACCGCGTCAGCATGCGCACGCTGTCGGTCGGCATCACGCTCTACCAGGGCGAGTTCGCGTTCCCGTGGCCGCTCATCTCGGCGGCGCTCGATCGTCGCGATCGTGCCGATCTCGCATCCTGATCGCGGTCTTCCAGGAGCGCGTCGTCGGCGGGCTCACGGCCGGCGGCGTCAAGGGCTGATCGTCCCGGTCGTGTCCGGCTTCTTCTCCCGACCCGATTTCGTCGCGGGCGCCCGCGACATGACGCCGCCGCTCGATCGGCCTCGTGCCGTTCGGCCTCGTCTGCGGCGTCGGCGCGCAGTCGGCGGGCGCTTCGCCGTGGGAAGCGCTCGGGTTGTCCGCGTTGATGTTCTCCGGCGCGGCGCAGATTCTCGCCGCGCAGCTGATCGCGGCGGGAGCTCCGGTCGCCGTGACCATACTCACCTGCGTAGTGGTGGGCCTGCGCTTCCTGATGTACAGCGCCGCGATGGCGCCGCATTTGAAGCCGCTGCCGACCCGCTGGCGCCATGCGCTTTGCCTTCCTGCTCACCGATCAGGCCTTCGCCGCGGGGATCCGGCGGTTCCGTGAAACGGGCGACACCCGCAACGGAGCGTCGTATTTCCTCGGCACCGGCGTTCTGCTGTGGACGACGTGGCAAGTCACGTGCTTCGCGGGCTATTGGGTGGGCAATGTCATTCCCGTCGCGTGGTCGCTCGAGTTCGTCGTTCCGCTCTGTTTCCTGGCGCTCCTCGTCCCGACGCTCGAGGATGGGTCCACCCGCGTCGCCGCGCTTGCGGCGGGAATCGCGGTCGTGGCGCTCGACGCCCTGCCCATGCGGCTGTCGCTGATCTGCGCGCGGACTGATCGGCATCGCGGCGGGAATGCTCGCCGAAAGACGGCGGCGCCGCACGATGAGCGCGTCGCTCGAATGGTGGACCGTCATCCTCGTCGTCGGCGCGCTCAATTTCCTGTCGCGGCTGTCGTTCATCGCTCGTTTTCGCGCACTTCGAGATGCCGCCGCTCGTCGCGCGCGGGCTTGCGCTTCGTTCCGGCGGCGATGCTGACCGCGATCGTCGTGCCGTCCGTCGTGTTTTCCGCGCCGGGAACGCTGGCCTTTACCTACGCCAATCCGAAGCTCGTGGCGGCTGCCGTCGCGGCCGTCGTCGCCTGGCGCACCAAGGACGCGGTGGCGACGATGGGCATCGGCATGGTCGCACTCTGGCTCACGCAGTGGCTGCTCGGCGCGGCGGGTTCGACGGCGCGGCTCACTCCAGCAGCAATGCGCACCTGCACCATGTCGGGCAGGCTCCCTGCGACGGCCATGGCGCAGGATTCTCGTCCAGCGCCGCGTCATCGGTGACCACCGGGCCGTTATCCGCTCGCGCACGCCGAACTTGCCGTTCCTGCGCGAGCTCACACGACGCCCGCGGCCAGTCGCATCGATGTCGCGCGTGCCGTCGAGCAGCGGCAGCATCCGGCGCGCAATGTCGGTCAAGTTCACGGGCTCGTGGCGCAGGTTCGTGACCGTCGGCTGCCGTGTTCCGCCTGCAGTCGCGCGAGCGGGCTCGCCAGCGGTCGCGCCGACAGCACGCCCGTCAGGCCGCGGGCATGCGCCACTCGGAGCTCGATCCGCCCGGACCGCGTAGCCCGACAGCATTCGCTCGCCGAAGGATCGACGTCGTCGTCCGACAACGGAGCTCCGTTGGCCGCCGGCCGCCGCCGCGACATCTTGCGCGTAACGCACTTCGCGGCAAGCTCTTCGAACGGCATGCACAGCGGCCGGCACTTCGAGCGTCAGCACAGCGCCGCCTTGGTCAGCGCATCGTTGATGTTGTGCACGACTCCGCTCGGCGTCCTGAATGCTCTCGCTCACGCCCTGGGTGAGCACGGGCGCGGCGGACTCGGGGCCTGACCGCCGTTGCGAGCACGCAGGCCTTTCAGCGTCCGCCCGTCGATCTTGCGCCAGACAGGCGCGCCTGCAGTGCACGGGCAGCGTCTGCCGGAACATGCCGGTTGGTGAGGAAATCCATGTACTGCTCGATCGACGGATCACGTCCTGGGCAATCCGCGTCAGCGTCTCGGCGACCTTGGCCGGGAATCTCGTCATCAGCATGTCGCCGAAGTCGGCCTCGGCCAGATACTGAGAAGCTCGTGCCGCCGCGCCGGCGTCGGCGAATTGGTGGAAATAGGAAGGCTTCGTTGATCTCCTCGAGGTGGTCGTGGAAGAGATAGGCGTCCGGCTGGTCGCGGATCGCGTCGAAGCTCTACCGGGCGTCATGCCGATAGGAGGTCGTCGTCGGCGTGCTCTGCGCCAGGAAGTCGAGCAGCGCCCGGGCCTGCCGCACCTTCTGGCCGCGCCCTGAGAACTGCGTTGAGTGATAGACCATCATGTCGCGGATCATGCCGCGCATGCGCCAGCCGGGAAGGCGTGTTGTAGCTCACGGACGCGACGCCAGTCGGCGCGAGGTTCTCGCGGCAGATCGCGAGGAGCTTCTCGCCGGATGGGCGCGGGCACCCACGAATAGATGCCGTGGCACAGGATGTAGTCGAACGTGCCCCAGGACGCGTCGACGTTGGCGATGTCACTCCTGGCGGAGCTCGATGTTGGCGAGGCGCAGGGCCGCGACCGACTTCCGGCCCTGCTCGACCTGGCGCTCCGACAGATCGATGCCGACGAACCGCGCGTTCGGCAGGCTCGATCGCCATCGGAATCAGGTTGTCGCCGCTGGCGCAGCCGAATTCCAGCACGCGGCAGCGTTTCGGACGTCGGGCGGCACGAGGCCGAAGAGCGTGCGCGAGGGTCGCGAGGCGATCCGGGTGCGTCTGCGGAAAATGCCCTGTTGATGTAGGGCATTTCGTCATAGCTGGATCGGGACGGGGTCGGCCACGAGGCGGTTCCAGCGAGAGGAGGCGAGCGCGAAGTTTTAACTGCTTTGGAACTGCGGTCTGACCAAACACGCTCCGTCAGCGTCGATCTGCGCAAGCAGCGACGGAATAGTGAAGCGGACGCCTGGTGTCCCTTCCGGCCACGCTTGCGGGCCGCGTGCGCGGTCAAAGAGCAGCCATTCAAAAATTCCGATGAACGCCTGGCGGGAGTCGGCCGGCTGAAGACGTTCCGCGGCGGGCGAAGCATCGAAAGCGGTAACCCGCAAGTGAGCGTACCATCGTCGGACTTCCGTGCTGAACTCCGACGGTGAACCGGCGAAAGCACGCCGACGATTCGTGCCATCGGCAGGACTGGGAGGGTTCGGTATGAAGATCGTCGTCATCGGCGGCACCGGCCTGATCGGCTCGAAGACCGTCGCCATTCTGCGCCAGGGCGGCCACGAGGTCGTCGCCGCCTCGCCCAATACCGGCGTCAACACCATCACCGGCGAGGGCCTCAAAGAGGCCATGGCCGGCACGCAGGTGGTGATCGACCTCGCCAATTCGCCCTCATTTGAAGACAAGGCGGTGCTGGAATTCTTCGAGACCTCCGGCCGCAACCTTCTCGCGGCGGAGGCCGCAGCCGGCGTCCGGCACCATGTCGCGCTATCCATCGTCGGAACCGACCGGACGCCCGACAATGGCTATTTCCGCGCCAAGGTCGCCCAAGAGAAACTGATCGAGACCTCCGGCATCCCCTACACCATCATCCGCTCGACCCAGTTCCTGGAATTCCTCGGCGGCATCGCCGCTTCAAGTACGGATGGAAACATGGTCAGGCTTTCGCCCGGCCTGTTCCAGCCCATCGCGGCGGACGACGTTGCTGCCATCGTCGCCGATGTGGCGCTCGCGGCGCCGCGAAACGGCATCGTCGAGATCGCCGGCCCGGAACGAGCACCGTTCAACGAAATCGTCGCCCGCTATCTGAAGGCGGTCGGCGACCCGCGTGAGGTCGTGAGCGACCCCGAGGCCCGATACTTCGGCGGCCGGGTCGAGGAGCGCTCGCTCGTGCCGTTGGGCGAAGCGCGCCTCGGCCGCATCGGTTTCGACGAATGGCTCCGCCGCTCACAGGCAAGAGCCTGATCCTGCATCCGAGATACACCCGCGGGGATCTCGCAGGCGGGTCCCCGGCACTTCGCGTAAACTTTCAGACTCGAGTATCGATGAGTCACCGATTGTGCGATGGCGCGTCCGACTATGATGCCTGAAAGGAACAACGCATGAAGAAACCCCTGTTCGTACTTCCGCGCTCGCCTGGCGGCGCTCCTGATGCTCGCGGCCGTGCCGGCCGAAGCCGCAGACGTGAAGGAACTGTTCGCGATCGATCTCGCGGACTACCCGGGCAAGGAGGGTCGCATGATTGAGGTGTCGTATCCGCCGGGCGCACAGGACATGGTCCATCGGCACGACGCCCATGCGTTCGTCTACGTGCTCGAAGGCCAGATCGTCATGCAGTTGAAAGGCCAACCTGCCGTCACGCTCAAGGCAGGGCAGACGTTCTACGAGGGGCCCACCGATGTTCACGTCGTGGGGCGCAACGCCAGCAACACGGAGCCGGCCAGGTTCGTCGTGGTGCTGCTGAAGGCCAAGGGGCTCCCATCCTCACGCCAGGTGAAAGAATGACGCTCTGGCACTGTGCGCCCCACCCGCCACCGATCAGCTGTACGCGTTTCGCGAGGGCGATCTGCGCTGCATGAGCGACAGGTGGTTGCGCGCCGTCTAGTCGCCGCCAGCAAGGGCTGCACGCAGATCAGCCGATTCGCCGCGCGGGCATGGCCGCTTAACAATTGGAGTTCCCGGATAGCAACGAGGGGCGACTGCGTCTTTGCCCACAGAGGGGCAAGTACCGCGGGCAATAAAACAACGCGTCCGCTTTCGTTCTTGACGAACGGCCGGTGACGCGATCGATCTGCGGCGTATCGGCGAGTCAGCGGATCACGGGTTCAGACATGGATGTCGCTGAACGTAGCTGCGGACGTAAGCGCGATGCGCTCCATACCGGTCATTGATCGATGTTTTGTCGGCTAATTCCGTCAGTCTCGAAACGTCGGGGCTCCTGGGGGGCGTGGGTGTGACCGGGCTCTCGTGAAGGTCTCGAGGTGATTCGGTAATGAACCGGCGCATATATCTCGGCGCGGTGGCGGGCTGCTTGCTTCTTCGCTGCGCCGCCGTCGGCGGATGCGCGACCGACCGAGGCATTGGTCGTGAAATGATATCACCCAAACAATCAACGGCTTGCCTTCGGGCAGGCCGTTCGCTGTTCTCCGTCTACCGAGCGCTCTTCTCTCTGCGCGCGTAGAAGTCGGCGACCTGCTCGATTTCAGCTGGGGTCATCTGCCGAGTCATGTTGCGCATCTGCGCGTGGCTGTCGTTGTGCGCGCGCTCCGGTTCGAAAATCCTTGAGCTGGACGACGAGATACTCCTTCGGCATTCCCTCGAGCCACGGCGCGCCGAACTTGTGGTCGGTCCCGCCGTGACATCCGATGCACGGCGCAATGTTGCGCAACGGGTCGCCGACGCGAACCAGCGCGGGCGCCGATGTCTCGTCGTAGCGCGCAGGGGCGGTGCGCGCCTTCGGCAGCGAGTCGTAGTATCTCGCGACGTCGTCGATGTTCTGGTCGGAAAGGTTGCGCGCCAGCGTCTGCATGAACGAGCCGCTCCGCGCGCCGTGCTTGTAGTCCAGCAACTGCTTGATGACGACTTCCGGATACTGGCCCGCGAGGTTCGGCGCATTGGCCTCGCTCGCGCCCTGCGCGCCGTGACACATGCTGCATTGCTGCACGGCAATCGTGGCACCGCGTCCGACGGCATCGCCCGCGACCGCGCACTCCCATGGCCGGGACGAGAACGACGGTCGGTGGACGGCGCGCGATCTTCCGACGGCAGCTGCAGCGCCCCAGTTCGCCGGCACGCCCGCGGCGCGGCAAATGGCCGCCCAGATGCCGCCTGCCGTGAAATCGCGCTGCGCGGAAGGCAGCACGACGAATCCGACGAGGAACGCGACGACCGTCAGCACCGCGAGCGATACGATGCTCCAGCGGAACCACGGATTGCTCCACGCATACGGGCGCTCCTCGGCCATCACGGCCCCCGATGCGAATCGCGGGCACCGACGTGTCCTTCAGCATCGCGAGCTGCGCGATCGGGTATCCGTAGTTGACGATCGTGAGGCCGATCATCATCGCCACCCACAGCCCGAACGTGTTGAGCAGCGCAGGTGTCCGCTCGCCGGGATGCGCGGTCAGGCTGAAAGTGAACGGCGGCACCGCGGCGCCGGTCCGGCGCGCGCGCGCAAGCACGTACGACGAACAGGATCGCGGAGATCACGAGCAGGAAGCCGCCGAACGTCGACGCCATCACCGTCCACGCCTGAGGCTGCAACGCCGGCGTCCGATGTAATCGTAGTACGCCATGCGTCGCGGCATGCCGAGCAGGCCGACGAGATGCCACGGCATCGACAACACGAGCATCCCGACGAACCAGAGCCACAGCTGCGTCTTGACGAGGCCCTTGCGGCAGCGGCGCGCACTGCGTCAGCTGCGGCCACAGGTCGTACGCGATCATGAAGTACATGATCACGATCGCGCCGCCGAAGATGAGGTGGAAATGACCGGTCACCCACTGGGTGTTGTGCACGGTCTCGTTCAGCTGGTAGCTCATGTTGATGATGCCGCCCGCGCCGCCGAATCCCAGCATCACGAACGAGAACGCCAGCGCGAGCATCATCGGGTTGTCCCAGGGCAGCGCCTTTATCCAGCCGATGAGCCCGACGCCGCCCCGAAGCCGCGCCGGCAATCTCCACCGACGCCGTGATGGTGAACACGGTCAGCAGCGTCGGCACCGACACCATCGCCGTCATCGCGGCGTGCACGAACTTGAAGCCGGCTCCGACCTGCGGATCGGCGAACGTGTGATGCAGCCCGATCGGCATCGAGAAGACGAGGAACAGCACGAACGCCACCCGTCCCATCGTGTCGCTGTAGAGCCTGCCTCCGATGGCGCGCGGGACGATCGTGTAGAAGGCGATGTACGCGGGCATCAGCCAGAAGTAGACGATGGCGTGCAACGTCCACGAGAAGAACACCCGCGACAGGCCGGCATCGATGGTGTCCTTCAGTCCGAGCGCTGCCGGCAGGATGAGGACCAGCACTTCGACGGCAGCGCCAACCGAGGTCCACGCCCACAGGTACGCGCCGGTGACGTTGCCGAACATGGCGAGCGGAATCGTCGCTCCGGGATGGGCTCTGCGCCACGCGCGCAAGTTGACCGACATCAGCGCGACCCAGATCCACGATCCGACGACGACGAGCACGACGCCGATGTAGTAGAAGGCGCTCGCGATCATCGGCGGGTAGAACGTATAGAGGACCGACGCCTGGCCGCTCGCGACAGTCCCGGCGGCGATCACCGTTCCGCCCACGACGAGCCAGAATCCCGCCCACGCCCATCGGACCCCGATGAGCGGCTGCTTCAGCGAAAGCTCGGTGATCGCGTACCCGAACCCCATCGCCACCAGCGTCGGCAGCACG
>ERZ1370068.2435-contig-1588_pt1 | contig 29261 bp, 36 predicted proteins | sample MGYA00561227_ERZ1370068 | MGnify/ENA primary metagenome ERZ1370068 (study PRJEB38410, sample SAMEA6850437) | metagenome | study: Metagenomic assessment of the ecological functions of the soil: analysis of the soil microbiota associated with the...
GATATTACTTCGTTCAGTTACGTATTGCTGCCATTCGGCTCGTCGCCGGGACAGCGATGAAAACTCTGGATGGTATGGCGGCGGCGGAAGTTCAAGGATACTACGGGTCGTGGCTTCCGTTCCTCTTTGAGCTTTCCGCCGCCGCCGGGAGTTTGCCTCTAGGTTTTCATCGCGGGGAATTGTCGCTGGGCGACGGGATGTTTGCCGACCTTCGCAGGAGGGGTTGCAGCCGCCGGTGAAACTTGTTAGAAATGACCTCTGCAAACAAATGTGCAGCAAACGTATGACATAACGACAAAATCCATAACTTTTGCGTCGCAACGGCCTAGTCCCACGAGAAAACTGCGAATTTTTCAGAGGACGAGAGAGCCGCCGAAGCACGCGCCCAATCGGGCGCGGCTTGGCGTGCTTCTCTCAAAGGCGCTTCGCGAGTACCTCTCGTGGGGCAGGCTGAGTTCGCGCCCCTTCTGTTAATTGCCAGCGGTGAACAACTCTGGATTGGCTTTTCAGATCGGCAAGTGTTGAATGGCGGACGGAAGGTGCGGATCGTAGCAGAAACGGATGTGCGAGACGTGAACGCCACCATCCAAAACACATTTTATCGAAACGGACGACTCCGCGAGCGAGTGCCCGTGCGGAACGGCCGCAGGCATGGGATTAGTCCGCGCCTGGCACAAGAACGGCAAACGCGCCTGAAGAACCTTACGCAACGGCCTGCTCACGGCATCTGCCGTCAATGGAATGAATCGGGTCGGCTTGCTCGGCAAATACAAAATGGTTCACGGCACGGGCGTCCAGCGCGAGTGGCATGACAACGGACAACTTCAGCTCGAAGTCTTCGACCGTGCGCGGTGAGTTCTACCGGACGAAACCGTATGTGGCTGCGCGATGGGCGCTTTCTCTCGGAACGATTCTACCTTCGCGGTCAGGTTGTCAGCGCGGAGCGCATATCGGGAGGCGAAGCGGCGAGGATCAAATCGTTGCCGAGATTTCGAGGCAAGCCGGCCAAGCCGCCGGCCAAGAATGGAACGATTGAAAACACATTCTGAATGTCTTTGTGCGTTCGCTCTTGGAGAAACCAAATCGCAGCGAGGTGCGGAAGTGGCTGCGACGAAATCAACGACAAAAAACCGCTCGTTCGTTGGGACGATTCCAAGCCCGCGCGCGATGCGTGCAAAGTGTCAGACTGGAAAGTTTGTTGAGGCGACTTTACGAAGCAGGCGCGGTCGAAGTGATCGTGCCCGACATCTACCGCAACAAGGCGGGCGACCAGTTTGCGGATTGTTTGCTGCGTGCAGCTTCCCAAGAACGCGGCGAAGCGAAAGGCCGTTCCGCAAAGTCTGCGCGCAATTGCGGAAGCGAAAGCTCGGCGCGGTTGCAACCAGACAAGGACATTGGCGAGAGTCATTTGTATCTCTCCTTGGCTTGATTCAGCGAACGACGAGGCAATCGCGCGTCTCGTCCACGGCAGAGCGCCGCACGCCTCGCGCGCGCTGCCAGCAGACATTCGCTGACCGCATCGCCAACCAGTTTCTCGACGGCATCCCGCATGGGACGAGCGCCGAGCTTCGGGTGAAATCCCTTTCGCACGAGGAACGGCAACACCGTCTTGTCGAGTTCGAGTTTGTGACCGCGCGCGGCGAGGAACTCGATTTCACGCGACAGAAACTTTTCCGCAATCTCCAACTGGTGTTCGTAGCTCAAGCGATGGAACACGAGCTTCTCGTTGACGCGCGCGAAAATCTCCGGGCGCAGAGTTTGTTGCGCCCGCGTGAGGACGTGGCGTTCCAGCGTCGCGTCGTTGGAATGTTGAAGGCTCATCAATTCAGCCGAGCCGATGTTCGACGTGAGCCAAATGTAGAAGCCGCTGAAATCGAGTGTCTGGCCCGTCGCGACCGTGATGCGCGCGGCGTCGAGCAGTTGCAGCAGAATATCGAGCACGCGCGGATGCGCCTTCTCCGCTTCATCAAACAGGAGCGAGCCTTCCGACGCGCGTTCACGCACGCCGCCCAGGTAGCCGACTTCGCCAAGTCGCGCGCCGAGCAGCAGACCAAGTGCTTCCTGATTTTGAAATTCGGACATGTCGAAGCGAAACAGTTGTCCCGCGCCGAACACTTGCGTTGTCGTCACGACGACCGTTTCCGTTTTTCCAACGCCCGTTGGTCCGAGCAGCAGAAAGCTTCCGCGCGGGCGCGCTGGTTTCGTCGAGTCCGAGTTCGCCGCGCCGCACGGCGGAGAGTGATTCGCGGCAGGGCGTGGGACTGGCCGCGGATTTCGCGCGGCAGCAGTGAGTCCAGTTCGTGGAGTTTGGTGAGCTTCGTCGAGTCTGTTGTTTTGTTCATCCCTAATTTCTAGCAGGGACTGAGCGTGCATGTTGTGTATCACATACATCTTCGCTCCGCGCGCTTGTGAGATTGTGATCGCGTGATTCGGCGGAAAAGCCGCTGAGGACGAAAGAAACAACAAACATCACAACGCGTATGAAGTTCACCAAACACATCAGCACCAAAGTTCGCTCGCGGCTGCCCTCGCTCTTCATGGTCGCCGCGATCCTCACCCTCAACACCCTCTCCGCCTTCGCGCAAGCAGGCGGTTCAAGCTTCACACCGACCTCAAGACCGGCATCAGCAACAGCCTCGCCGTGATTATGATGTTCGGTTTCGTGCTCGGCATCTCGTGCTGTCATCTACGGCGGCTTCGCCATCCGGCGCGGCGACGTTGACCAGGGCAAGATGTCCATCATCGGCGGCGCGATCATCGCGGCTGCTCCGGCAGTCGTCTTTGCGTTCTACAAAATCTTCGGCATTGACGCGAACAGCAGCGTCGGCGTCGGCAACTTCTGATCTCGCCAGCAACCACCCATCCCGCCACCTGCCGCCCCGAGCTGCCATGAAAACAGATCTCCGCCTCACCGACACCAACGCCGCGTCCGACTCCAAAGGCCGGACGTGGGGATTGGAAGGAGGTCTGTTCTGGTGGCTCGTGGGCGGCGTCGGCGCGGGCATCACGGTGTTCTTCGTTGTTGCTCGTCGCTGCTGAAGTCGTCGCTGCTGACTTCGCTTCGGCGTCGCGCTCGCTGCCGCGTGGCGCTCTGTCTCGCTTACATCTTCGGGCTGCGGCAGGGAAAGCCGCCCGGCTACGACCGCGACATGTTTCGAGCGCTGTGATTTCCGGCAGCGGCTTTGCCCCCGAAGTTCAGAACAGCACGAATTTCCGCTCATCCGCTTTCGGAGGAACAACCATGAACCGCCGCGAACAACGCCATCGAGAAGCCAGTCGCAAGCGCCTGCTGCGGACAACTCAAGGCCGCCGAACCGGCGCTGCGCGCCAGAACTGCACCCACGGCTGCGGCTGACGCTGACCGCGCGCGTCACATGCGAGCGGGCGCTCGCGCACATCCAGCGAAGCCGACGATCGCCGCTCAACGAAGCCTCAGACCACGCGCGAAGCGTTCAGCAACTCGTGGACGACCTACACACGAATCGACAACAGCGTAACGGACGACCTGCAAGATCGGCGTCGCAACACAATGAAATCCAACGCATCTGACCTATGCTCGAACGCGCTCCCAACGGTTTCTTCTGTCCGCGACTTGATTGATGTTCAATCATCTCCGGCGCGGCGGCTTACGTGTCGAAGGGTTTCATCTTTGAAGCGCCTGACCTCACGAACAGTCCGGTCGCCGACCTGAACGATTTCCAGGATCAACTCTGTCTCCTGCTGGCGTCCCTCCACGAACACCAACGCCTGCAAGTGCAATACTTCTGCGATTCCGACTACAAGGGGGAATTGCTGCGCTATCAGCAGGAGACGGAGAAGTTTTCCAACGTCTGGACCGAAGCGCGCGCGCAACGAACGGTTCTCTGCGCTACTGGCAGGCGATGTCGGAGCGCGAAACTCCGCCGGCAGCGCGTCATCTTCTACATCTCGCGCTCGCTGGAGAACGTGCCGAAGGCGTTCCAGACCGTCGCCGCCCGGCGCGATTACTACAACACGCTGCTCGACCAGCTCGAAACCGAGTTCGAGCACGTCCACCGGCTGCTGTTGGAAATTTTCGGCTCTGGCGGCGCGCGAATCCTGCCCGATGTCCGACCTCGACCACTTCCGGCACTACAAGCGGTTTCTCAATCCGTCGCTGAACGACCGCTTCGATTTCGACCCGGCGGACGGTTTCGCGTCCGAACTTTCGATTCAGGAGAATTGCTGGCACAGCGAGGGCAACGGCCAGTCAGCGATTTCGGTTTCTTCCTCGACGGACACTACCACTCGCTGATCGTCCTGACCCGCTGGCCGCGCACGACGTATCCGGGAATCATTCAGCGCCTCACGAATCTGCGGCTCCTGGATTACACCATCACGGTGAACGTTGACCCGCTCCCGATCACCAAGGAGATCAACAAGGAGGAGAAGGAGCACGACCGCGTGGCCGGCGACTACGCCAGCGAGAAGAAGATTTCGCTGCTCACCGTGATGGAGAAGAAGCAGAAGAAGATTCACGCGCTGATGCAGGGCCAGACGATTCCGTTTCACGCGATGTTCGCCATCCGCGTTTGGGACAAGACCCGCGACGGCCTCAACGCGAAGGCCGGCGCAATCAAGAACGCCATCAACTCGATGAACGCGGCGCAATACTTCGAGAGCAACCTGCCGAGCACGTCGAAGAATCTGTTCTTCCAGACGTGGCCGGGCTGGACGTGGGGACGCTACGAACATCGGAAACTCTACGCCGAACACCGCTTCCTCGCCGACATGCTGCCGGTCACCAGCACGTTCACCGGGCACCTTGGCGACCGCCGAGGCGATCTACGACGGCCCGCACAACAACCTTGTCGGCATCGAGACGTTCTCCGGCTCGGATGGACAACAAAACGCCGCAGCACGCCGTGTTGCTCGGAATGTCCGGCGCGGGCAAGTCCGTCACCGTCTGCGACCTGCTCACGCAGACCGAGGGTTATTTCGGTTACACCGTCATCATCGAGGAAGGATCTCAGCTACGGCATCTACACCGCGACGGTCGAGGAAGGCGCGCGGCCCATCATCATTCACCCGGACGGCGACCTGACCATCAATTACCTCGACACGAAAGGGCTGCCGCTCACGCCCGACCATCTGTCCGCCGCGACCGCGCTCGTCGCGCGGATGATTGGCACTTCGGCGCAGGAGGACAAACAGATGCTCCGGCAGGCGCAGATCGCCAAATACCTCAACCTGCTTTACGAGGATGCGTTTCAGGATTGGCAGAAGAAGCGCCACGACCAGCTTCTCGACATCGCCCGGCACGCGCTGGCGCTTGCAGACAATTCCGCGCCGAGAGGATGCCGCCCGGCGCGACCACCCTCGAAACTTTTGCGGACTTCCGCGACTGGAAGGCGAGCCACCCCGACGAGGCCGAGAGCTATCAGCGCCAGTTCGACGAAGCCGCGGCGCTGAAGTTTCTCAAAGAACCCAAGACCAGCAAGGAAGTCCGCAACCTCGCCTTTGCCCACTTCACGCCGGACGAGTTTCCGACGCATCGGATGCTGCAGGAATTGATGATGCTCGACCCGATGGGCGCGGAGCGCGACCAGATCATGGAGATTGCGACGCTCATCCTGCCGTGGTGTCGCGACGGCAACTACGGCTGCCTGTTCGACGGCACGAGCAACCTCTCGCTCACCGGCAAGATCGCGCACTTCGAGTTGGGCTACATCCCGGAGTCGGCGAAGGAACTGAAAGCGGCGGCGGGCTTCCTCATCACCAATCACGCGCGCAAGCACATCATGACGTTGCCGCGCGCGATTCGGAAGCGGAACGTCTATGAGGAAGTCGCCCGCTTCCTCGACATCCCAGGCGGACAGGAAATCGTTCAGGAATCCTACGCCCAGCTTCGCAAGTTCAATTGCTGGAACATCTCCATCGTGCAGCAATACGCGCGCTTCAAACAGTCGCGCATCCGCTCGGCCGTGTTCGGCAACTCGCCGCCAGTTCTTCATCATGCGGCAGAACGACCGCGCGGACCTGGAGGACATGGGCAAGGACATCGCGCTGCCGGAAGTGACGCAGCACGCGATCATGAATTATCCGCTGCCCGACCATCAGAGCGGGCAGAAGTATTCGCCGTTCACCTACCTGCACACCGATGCGACGCGGAATCATGTGCGGCACGGTCCACAACGTCGCGTCGCCGGAGATGCTCTATTGCTCCAGTTCGAGCGGCGAACACTTCGACCGCCGCGCCCGCGAGCTTCGCCAGAGTCCGAGCATCGTCGAGGGCATCATCCATCACGCCAATCGCCGGACGACGAACAACACGAATCCATCAAGCAACTAACAGTTATGAAAAACACCACTCACATCATCACATTCAAAACGCTCTTCTCGCGTCCTCGTCGTCGGCTTGTTCGCGGGCTGCGCCGCGACGCGCCCCATCGCCGACACCGCGCTCGGCGCGGGCGGCGCGTATCTCGGCCACGAACTTTCCAACGGCGATCCGCTCGCCACCGCCGCTGGCGCGGCGGGCGGAGTCATCTTGAGCGAAGGGCTCCATTACGCCGCGAAGAAGCAGTCCGACAAGGCTTACGCCGCCGGTTACGACAAGGGCAAGAGCGACGCCGTGAAGCAACAGTATTGGCTTTACGTCGTCCATGCAGAAGCAGCGCAACCAGGTCGGCAGCGTCCGCCTTTACCCCGTGCAATTGCCCGAACAGCGAATTGACGGGGTAACGTTCCAACCATCCAACAAAATTCCTCCGCATCGAGGAATGGCAGTGCAACCGCAAAGGAAGGAAACACACCATGAAAAAGTTCATCGCACTCGCACTCGTCACCGCTCGGCATCACGTCTGTCGGCTCGCGCGCAATGGATCGTTTATGACCCGGCGAACAACGTTCAGTCAGATCATCGCCACCGCGCAAGAACATCGCGAAGTACGTCGAGATGATCAACAACCAGGTGCAGCAGATTCAAACGCTCACCGACCAGCTCAACGAGTTCAAACACTACGAAGACCTGTTCGGCGATCCGAAGGCGGTCTTGCTCTCGACGGTCCAGCCGCTCGATCGACGATCTGCGGAAGACGGAACTCGGCCAGACGCTCACCGCGCTCGAAGGCACGGTCAACGCAGGCCAGGCCATGCTCTACAACGCGAACGGCTTGTTCCACAGCATCGGCACGACGTTCACCACGCCCAACGGCGACGACGGTGACGCGACGGCAAGCGCCGTATCTGCCCGTCGCCGCCGTTCAGAAGACGACGGACAATTATCTTGTCCGTCTCCACCGACGCGACGGCACGCCGCGTCGCGTTGAAAGACGCAAATCGCCGCGACCACCGACGCGCTCAAGGCGCGCGACGACCGACGCGGAGGTTCAAAAGTTGACGGGCGTTCTCATCGGCCTTTCGTCCGCGCTCAACAACACCGACTACGAAATCAATCAGGCCACGGCGTCTGCCGCTCGTGCAGGACATCGCCAACCGCAACGACGCGCAACGCCAGGTCGAGGCGAAGAAGGAACAGCAGCACGCCGAGTTCACCGAGGCCGTGCAGAAATACGGGCAGACGTTCCGCCTGATGAACGCGCCCACGGCGTTCCCGACCCGTAACCGCAAACTCAAATCGTCCCGACGTATGGCCTCATTTGAAAGCCTGTTTCCGACGTTCCTGCAAAAGTGCGCGGAGCTGCACGAGTTGCTGCGCATCGTCGCTTTCATGTTGTTCATCGTCGGGACGATTCTGTTCGTCGCTGCACGGCTTCACCGGCAAGACGCTCATGCTGCACATGGTGCGGCTGTTCGTGCTGACCGCGTTGCTCGTGATGCTGCCGCAGTGGGGCAACCAGGTTCAGCAGCTTGTGCAAACCTCCATTCTCGAACGGCCTGGGCGTTGACCCGAGCAACGTGCAGGACCAATACAACAACCTTCTCGTCGTCAAACGCGACACCGGGCAGCACGACCATTCGTGGTGGGACATCTTGAGCGACTTGAGCGGTTTCACCGTCGAGATTCTCATCTCCGGCATTCTCTGGCTGGTCGGACAGTTCGCGTCGCTGCTCATGTTCTGGGCCTACATCATTCAGAAGTTCATTCTGTTCTCCGGCTACGCGCTCTCGCCGCTGCTCATCGGTTTCATGGCGATCCGTCCGCTGCGCTCCATCGGCAGTCGCTATCTGCATGAACATCGTCGGCGTGCTTGCTCTGGCCGCTCGGCTGGGCCGTCGCCGCGCTCATCACCCAGGGCATTCTCGATTTCATGACCGACCCGTCGTTCAGATTCATTGACCCAACCGCGACGCTTTACTCGCTGCAAGCCACTGTCGGCGTCGTCGTGGTCGCGTTCTGGATTGTGTTCAGCACCATCGCCGCGCCGCTCGTCATTCAGAAGGTTCTCAGCTCACGGCGACCTCGCGGGCGGCCAGCTTATCGCCGGAGCAGCTCAGCAGCTTCTTCCAAACCGCCGCCACCACCGCAGGCGCAGCCGCCGTCGCCGTCCACCACCGGCGTTCCGCTCGCCACGGCTGGGCGCGGCGGGCATGGCTGCGGTCCTGAGCACGCTTTCGACCGCAGCCGGACACGGCAGCGCCGGCGCAATCATCATCGCCGGCTCTGGCTCTGCCGCCGCGCTCCGCTCGCGGGCGTCCGGGCGACGACATCACCGGCGACAAATCCGTCCGCGAACTCATCGCCAAGGACCAAAGGCCACTACTACTGACATTTTATGGAAACCACCGAACTCAACCTCGCCAAACGCCGACCGGCAACGGCTCGCCACGCCTCGCCTCGCTCGCAAGCGCTTCGACCCGACCCAACTTTTCGCGCAGCGCGACCGTCTGCCGTGGTTCTGGTTCTTCGTGGCCGTCGCCGTGACGGTGCTGGCCGCGCTCGACCGCTACCACATCATCGGCCAGTTCAAGCAACGCGAGCGCGTCGTCATCATTGACCCGGCGCAGACCTACTACATCAGCCCGCTGCTTCAATTTTCAGGAGGCGAAGGATTTGCACGTCGCAGCAGGCGGAACTGCGCGGCAGTCACTTTCCTCGAACGCAACCCGAAGGATTTCGACCACCCGGATTTGTTGCGGCAGATGTTTCTCAAATCCGCGCTGCAAAAGGCCCAGGACCATCGCACGCGCGAAGCGGTCGAGTTCCGCGCGAAGCAACTTCACCAGAAACCGGAGATTGCGAAGATAGACATTCTCGCCACGCGCGAAAACGAAGTGCTCGTCGACCGTCTCCGGCCAGGTGATTCGCACCGGCATCTTTCAGGAGAAGGCGTTCAACGAGGCGTTCAACTTCAAACTGAGTCTCCGTCTGATCCGCAACCCCAACATGGCTGCCAACGGTCGTTTCCCCACCGCTGTCGGCGACTTCAAATATGAAATCACCAATTAGCCTTCTCTTGCTGGCCGCCACCGTCGCGCTTCGCTGAACCGCCCGAAGCCATTCAGCGCGTCACGCTCGACGAACGCGTCGTCGTCACGCGTGCCCGTGGCGACGAACCGCGTCACGACCATCAGCTTTCCCGGCCCAATCGCGGCGATTGATGCCGTGGGCGTGACCGCTGACGGAAAGACGCCAGGGCAGTTCCAACTCGCGCACACGAAAGGCTCGTCGTTCGTGTCCGTCCGCGCGCTCGCGCGCAAGGCGGCAACGAACCTCAACATCCGCTGGAACAAGCGCACCTACGTCTTTGAGTTGGTCGAGAGCGATACGCCAGTCCTCGCGCTCAATCTCGAAGATCGAGCGGCGACGGAACCGTCCAGCCCGCGCCGCTCGTCACGCCGACGCGATTGCTCGCGTTGCTGGACAAGGCGAAGGCGTTTCCGCTTTTGAAGAAGCAGCAGCCCGAAGCGCGTGGCCGGCGCGGAAGCCAGGACGTTCGGGGACAAACCGCAAGTCACCGACTTCAACGACTACGAAATCCGCATCGAGGAAGTGTTTCGTTTCAACCCGGAAGACACGCTCGTCTTTCACGTCACGTTGCGGAACAAGTCGGACAAGGAGATTCGCTATCTGCCGGAGAGCTTCTGCGTGCGCGTCGGCAACCGGCTTTACTACCAGTCCATCAGCGACGCGCCCGGCGTGCTGCCGCCGCACGCCGCGAGCACGGTCTATTTCGCCATCACCGGCACGCCGGACGGCGGACGCAACGAGCTCTCGCTCAAGAATGAATTCAGCGTGCTGGTGAGTCAGCGGCTTTCACCGACCTGCCGCCAGTCACCGTCACCGCCGACACCAATGACTCCAGCGACTCCCCAGTGCAGCCGATTCGTCCTGCACCAAAGGCGCAAGCCATGAAACCGCGCGACTTCCTCAATTTCTTCAAGACCAGAAGCGGCAAGCTGGTTCTGTTCGTCGTCGATCTTTGGCGGCGGCTTGTTGCTGTTCAGCGCGCTGCGCGACAAGTCCGGCTCAACGACGACATGGATATTCGTGTCATCGCGCTCGCAGACGAACGCGACGGACAAGCCGCAGGTCGTGCAAACGGTCGAGCGACCGATGCAGCCGTTTCATCCGCCGCCGCCGAAGCCAGAGCCGCTGCCACTGCCACGAAGACCAACGAGCCGCCGAAAGTCGTGGTCGAGAAACCGAAGCAAGAACCGCCGCCCGCCGCTCCGCGCCCATCAGCCTGTTCGCCGACGCCAGCCGCCGGTGTTGCCGAGACCGAAGTCTCTGAGTTCCATCTACGCGCCGTTTGGCCGGCTCATCTCCTTGCGAGACTGTCATCACCGTGGACTCGGCTTCGATTCAGACGCCCATCGTCGGACTCGTCACCGAGAACATTTATCACGCGGGCAAGTTGGTGATTCCCGCAGGCACGGAGGTTCACGGCACGGCGCAGACCGACCGCCATCGCGAACGCATCGCCAGCGGCAGCAGTTGGACGCTCGTCTGGCAGACCGGCGAGGAACTTCAGCTCGAAGGCCATCGCGCTCGACCGCGAATTCTCCGGCGACCAGGAAGGCTGGGGCATCACGGACGGCAGCGCCGGTCTGCGCGGGCGCATCATCAAAGTCCGACGACATGGCGGACATAAAACTTTTCGCCGCGACGTTTCTCTCCGGTGCGGCCGGAGCGCTGACCGAAAGCAGCAAACCGTCTTTGGCCCGATCAACAGCCCCTCGCTGAACAACGCGCCGTTTGAAGGCGCGCAAAAGGTTCTCTCCGTTTACGCGCAGCGCATTTACGAAGCGATCCAGACGCGACGGCTTCTACGTCCGCGTGCCGAGCGGAAAGCAGTTTTACCTCTACGTCCTCCAAACGATTGACCGCAGCGATGCCGCGATCGGCGGCACGGCGAAACCGTTCGCAGAGGAAGACAAATCCGACGCCCCGGCCTTCTCCCGCCGCCGGTTCGTCATACACCAATCCGGACGCGCCAATCAAACTCAACCCGCTGTTCCAGCCATGAAATATCTCGCACTCATTCCACTCGTGTTCGTCGCTTCGTGCGCTTCGCGCCCGCAGCTCGTCGTCCGTCCCGCGCCGCCCGCGGCCGTCGAGCCGGTCGAGGCCGTGCGGTACTGCGGAGGTTGTCCGCGCTTACCACGTCGGGCGCTTCGTTGATCCGAACCATCCCGAAACGATGCACGAGCAGCACCCGGTCTATCGCATCGAATCTTCCGCGCGATGGAATCTTGCACCCAGGTCCGCTGAACACGGCCAATCTTGTTGAACCCGCCGCCTGATGCGGCGTTCGCACCGCCGCCAACCAATGATGCCGTGATCGCCGAGATGAACCGGCAGCGCGAAGCGACCGCGCGCGTGATGCAGGAAGCCGCGCGGCTTGCTCAGTTCTTACGAGGAGTTGCAGAGCATTTTCTCGCAAATGAAGAACCGTCGCCCGGAACAACGCGCTTCTGAGCGCGCGGGTCGCCAACACCGAGCAGCGCGTCGCGGAGTTTGGGAAGGAGCTTGAGAAACTTTCAACTCACGCCGTCGCCGCCGACGAACGACGTTCCCGCGTTCGTTCCCGAGCCACCGGACGCGCCCAAACCATGAAAACACTTTGCCGGCGCGGGACGGTTTCACCGCCTTGCTCCGGCGAACACGGCAAATGCCGCGCAACAAAAACAACAAAACACGAATCGTTATGAGCAAAATCGAAAACCTCCGCGCCACCGAGCGCCAGCGGCAATGCCGCCCCGCAGATCACGCCCACTTTCCGGAGCAACCCGGAAGTGGATGCGAAGATTGATGCCTACATCAAAGAGAACCCCAAGTATTGGGCCTACGTCCAAGCCATGCCCCGCGAGCGGCTCGAACGCACCGTCGTCCTGAACGAAGTGCGCGAACTCGACCGCCAGCAACGCATCCGGGAAGGTGTCCTGAAACAGATCAATCGCAATCCCGAACTGAAGCGCGCCTACGACCTCCTGGTGAAAGACCTGCCGGAAGACCAGAAGGAGGGCGTCATCGCTCAAATCCGGGCGGACCGCCCGACGTGCCGTTGCCCGCGTGCAGGGACAGCAGCAAACAAAGGGGAGGCCGTCACCGCTTGAAGCCGCCGTCGCGCCCCGGCTTGGCTTTCCGAGCCGGGGACACGGCGGTTACGCCTTACCGCCGCTTGCGAAATTCGTCTCCCAAGCGCATACGTTCAACCCAAGCTATTCCTAGCACGGAACTTGCTTGTTTGGTCGGTGAGTTGCTGCAAGGAATCGAACAAGCCTCGCAGAATGGTATGGAACACCCGGTTGTGTATGTCGCCCGTGTGACCAAGTTCTTGGATCGTTTGGATTCAGGAGCATGGAGGAGTATCTTTTCGTCGGCTTTGTCTTTCCTCTGTCTCCTCATCATCACCTGGATTGTTGTGCGCCGTCGCAAACGTCCGGTGCATGACGTTCCGGTTGTGATTCTCCCGTTGGGCAAATGCGCCACGGCGCGAGCCTGATCCTGAACCACCACCATTCGAGGAGCATCCCGACCAATAACCCCAACCACATCAGCGACACTGGTTGGGTTCAAACTCACCTGGGCCTTCCTGTTGTTCAACACCATGAAGCCCAGCTCATAATTTTGAGGTGCGTATGCACACGCGACGAAATGTTATCGGCCAGAACGTCGCAAAAGTTTCGTTATCAGCTGCAGGTTGGACGCAGGACGAGCTTGTGGGGAAACTGCAATTGCTTGGGTGCTACATGACCCGCGACATCCTCGCCAACATCGAAACTCCAACGCTGCGTTGTGACCGACAAGCAGATTGAGTTTTTCGCCGAAATCTTTGGCGTAAAGGAAGGCAAGCTTGTTCCCGGACAAGCGACGCTTGAGCGGCAGGCTGGTTGGTTTGGATATGAAGATCGTGACCCGGCGACCCTGTCGCAAATCGCCGCCCCGAAGCAGAGCGCGGCTTGCTCATCCCGCCAAAAAATAGGAAAGTCTCATGGCCGCACGGCGAAACATTCCAAGTTCTGACGCGCAGCTTGACCTTTTCTCAACACGAAGGCCGACACATGACACCGTTGACACAATACGGCCGGATGGCCGAGAAACACTGGCGCGAACACCGCCCGAAGATGGTGCGCGAACTGGAGCGGACGGGACGCCTGCACCAGATGCTTCTGGAAGCGGAGGAAAAGACGAAGGACGAAATGGCCACGCTGCGAACGCAATTGATGACAGCAGGGATCAACGGCGCAACAAGCCCACGACCAGGCTTGGGAAATGGTGAGGGAGAAATACATCCTGCTCCCGCCCGAAGAATAGCCAAGCGGCATCAGGAAGAACCGCCGAAGAATCTCAACAGCTATCGCATCACCGAAGCCGACCGGCTCGGCGAAGGCGGACCGAAGCAGAAGTTTCAGCAGAATCTCAAGGCCAATCAGAACGCTGCGGACGCTGGATGCCGAGGAACGCCCGGCAACGCGAGGAAGAGAAAGGCCGCGCTCGTCAAATACGTCGGCTGGGGTGCGATGCCCCAGGTGTTCGACGTGGACAGCACGGATTGGCGCAAGGAGCAAATCCAGCTTTCTGAAATCCTGTCCGATGAAGAACATCGTTCCGCCCGTGCCACCACCCTCAACGCTCATTACACCGCGCCGACCGTCATCGGCGCGATGTATCGCGCCGCCGAGCGGTTCGGCTTCAAAGGCGGTCGCGTGCTCGAACCCGCTTGCGGCATCGGCCACTTCGTTGGCCTCATGCCCGAAGACATGCTGCGCCGCTCGACTGTCACCGGCATCGAGATTGATCCGTTGACCGCGCGCATCGCCAAGGCGCTTTATCCCGATACCGACATTCGCGCGCAACCGTTTGAGCAGACGAAACTCGCCGACGGCTTTTACGACCTCGCCATTTCCAACGTCCCGTTTGGCGATTACACCGTCCACGACCCGCGTTGGAACAATTACAAGTTTCCCATCCACGATTATTTCTTCGCCGCCGCGCTGGAAAAGGTGCGTCCGGGCGGTCTGCTCATGTTCATCACGTCGCGCGGCACGATGGACAAACTGGACTCGACGTTGCGTGAAATGCTGTCCACGCGCACGGAGTTGCTCGGCGCGATTCGTCTGCCCAACGACGCCTTCAAGAAGAACGCCGGCACGGAAGTCACGACCGACATCATCATGCTCCGCAAGCTCCGCGCCTGGCGAAGCGCCCACCGGCACGGCTTGGAAGGAGACGGCGGCTTACACCAACGACATCGGCGAAGCCTTCACGCTCAACGAATACTTTGCCGCCCGACCGGAAATGATGCTCGGTCAGATGCGTCTCGGCGGTGGAATGTATGGCGGCAACGAACCGACGCTCGAACCGGACGGACGCAACCTGCGCGAGGCGCTGGCGCAAGCCGTCGAGCGGCTGCCGCAGGACATTTACGAAACGCACGCTCAACAAGTCGCCGAGCCAACGCTCGACCAGACCATTCCTGCGCCGGATTTCGTCAAAGCCCAACGCCTACTGTCTCCACGACGGCATGGTTTGCATCCGGGAGGAAAATGTTCTTCGTCCGCTCACCGACATGCCCAGCGAGACGCGCTCGCGCATCCGTCATTTGATTCCGGTGCGGGATGCGCGTGCGTGATTGTCTGCGCTCGCAGATGGACGGCAGCGACGAGGAGCAAGTCGTCGAGGCGCGGCAACAACTCAATCATGCTTACGACCGTGTTTGTGGGGCGCTTTGGCCCGGTCAATCTTCGCGCCAACCAACGCGCCTTCGACGGCGATCCCGATTTGCCGTTGCTCCTCTCGCTGGAGAACTACAACGACGAAACCAAGCGGGCGACCAAGGCCACGATTTTCCACGAGCGGACGATTCATCACCGGCAAGCCCGTCGAATCGGTCAGCGACGCCGAAGGAAGCGCTGCTTGTTTCCTTGAACGAACACGGCCGCGTTGACCTCGACCACATGGCCGGCTTGCTCAACAAACCAGCCGAGGAATTTCTGCCTGATTTGAAGGGCATCATTTTCCTGAACCCGCAAACGAACCAATGGGAAACCGACGACCAATATCTGTCCGGCAACGTGCGCGAGAAGCTGGCCGTCGCGGATGCCGCCGCCGTGACCGACGCGCGATTCCATGAAAACGTCGAGGCGTTGAAATCAGTTCAGCCGGAGGATCTGCCCGGCGACGGAAATTGACGTTCGGCTTGGCGCGTCGTGGCTGCCGCCGGAGGACGTGAAGCAATTCATCCACAAGATTGCTCAACGTCTCCGTCCGGCGTCGAAATCGGCCACATCCACGCGCTCGGCTCGTGGCATATCGAACGCCGATTGGGAGGCGAACGGCGCGACCGCCAACACGACGGATTGGGGAACAGACCGCTACACCGGCCTCGAACTCGATTGAGGACGCGCTCAATCTCAAGACGCCCACCGTTTATGACATCGGTGGATAAAAAGCCCGTCGTCAACGCGCAGGCAACCGAAGCCGCACGCGAAAAGCAGGAGCGCATCAAGGAACGGTTCAAGGAATGGGTTTGGTCGGACGATTCGCGACGCGAACGGCTTTGCCGCCTCTACAACGACACGTTCAACCACACGCGCGCTTCGCACGTTCAACGGCGATCACCTGACGTTGCCCGGCGCAAGCCAGGCGATTCAACTTCACTCGCATCAAAAGGCCGGCGTCTGGCGGATTCTGCAAACGCCGAACACGTTGCTCGCCCACGTCGTCGGCGCGGGCAAGACCTACACGATGGTCGCCGCCGCGATGGAATTGAAGCGGCTCGGCCTCGCCCGCAAGCCGATGTTTGCCGTGCCGAATCACATGCTCGGCCAGTTCTCCACCGAGTTGCTGACGTTGTATCCCGGCGCGAACATCCTGGTCGCGGGCAAGGAGGATTTCGAGTCGCAGAACCGCAAGAAGCTTTTCAGCCGCATCGCCACCGGCAATTGGGATGCCGTCATCGTCACGCACTCCGGTTTCGAGCGCATCCCGCTTTCACACGACACGCAGAAACGATTCTTCGAGGAACAGCTTCACGAGTTGGAAATGATCCGGCGGGAACACGCCGACAGTTCCAATCGCCGGTTGGTGAAGGAACTGGAAAAGGCGAAGAAACGGCTCGAAGCCAAACTTCAAGCGCTGGCCGCCGAACACAAAAAGGACAACACGCTGACGTTTGAAGAACTCGGCGTGGACCGCGCTGTTCGTGGACGAGGCGCACTACTTCAAAAATCTTGTTCTACGTTACCAAGATGACGCGCATCGCCGGTCTGCCGCAGACCGCCAGCGAACGGGCGTTCGATATGTATCTGAAGGTGCGTCACGTCCAGTCGCTGAACGGCGGCGGCGGCGTGGTGTTCGCCACGGGCACACCGATCGCGAACAGCATGGCCGAGATGTTCACCATGCAGCGGTATCTCCAGCCGGACGACTTGAAGAAACACAATCTGCATCACTTCGATTCGTGGGCGGCGACGTTCGGCGAGCCGGTGACGGCGATGGAGCTTTCACCGGACGGCGCGGGCTACCGGCTGAACACCCGCTTCGCCCGGTTCATCAACGTGCCGGAGCTGATGCAGATGTTCCGCCAGTCCGCCGACGTGCAGACCGCCGCGATGCTCAATCTGCCGCGTCCAAAACTGGACGGCGAAAAGCCAACCATCCGCAACGCGCCCGCCACGCCGGAGCTCAAGGCGTTCGTTCAGGAACTCGCCGCTCGTGCCGACAGATTGAAAACCGGCCGCGTTGATCCGAGCGAAGACAACATGCTGAAAATCACGTCCGAGGGACGGAAGGCGGCTTTGGATCTCCGGCTGATGAAGCCAGCCGCGCCGGACGAGCCGCAAGGCAAGGTCAATCAGGCGGTCGAAAACATTTATCGACATCTGGCAGGAGACAAACGCGGAGCGTTCCGCCCAGCTTGTGTTCTGCGACCTCTCGACGCCGAAGGACAGGGGCTTCTCGGTCTATCGCGACGCGGCGGAGAAGTTGGAACGGCTTGGCGTGCCGAGCGGCGAAATTGCTTTCATTCAGGACTACGATTCGGACGCTGCAAAGCTGACGCTGTTTCGTGACGTGCGCGCGGGCAAGGTCCGCGTCCTTTTCGGCAGCACGCAGAAGATGGGTTCGGGCACGAATGTGCAGGAGCGGCTGATTGCGCTTGCACCATCTCGACGCGCCGTGGCGACCGGCCGACGTGGAGCAGCGCGAGGGGCGGATTCTGCGGCAGGGAAACAAGAACGCAGTCGTCTCAGATTTACCGCTACGTCACCGAAGGCTCGTTCGACGCCTATATGTGGCAGACGTTGGAGACGAAGGCGAAGTTCATCGCCCAGGTGATGAGCGGCGACATGACCATCCGCCGCCTCGAAGATTTGGACTCCGCCGCGCTGACCTACGCCGAAGTGAAAGCCATCGCGTCCGGCAATCCGCTCGTGATTGAGAAAGCCCAGGTGGACGCCGAGTTGATCCGACTCACGCGGCTGCGCTCCGCCCACGCCGAGGAACAATACCGCATCCGCACGAATCTCCGCCGCTCGCACGAGGATGCCGAGGCGTTCACCGGACGCCTCACCAACTTGCGGCAGGACATCGCCGCGCGACAGGACACTTCAGGCGACAAGTTCAGCATCGAACTCGACGGGCAGACGCTCGACAACCGGGGCATCGCCGGCGAGTTGATTGTTCGCCGCGCCGAGAAGATCAAAAACCGCTTCGGCGACGACGTGCGGGTTGGACGCTTTGCCGGCTTCGATTTGTTCCTGCGCCCCAGCTTCAACAACACCGTCGAAATGATTGTGCGCGGAAAGAACAGTTACGCCGCACGAGTGACGGACACGGCGCAGGGCACGATCCGTTCGCTCGAAGCTAAACGTCCAGAGGTTTTGAGGAGCGTGCGTCCAAACTTGAATACGACATCGCCGACGCCACCAAGCGGGCGAAAGAATTGGAAACCAAAGTTGGCGCGCACTTCGAGCGCGAGGAGCGTAGTACCAGCAGTTGACCCGCCGCCAGAGGCGAGATCGAGGAAAAGCTCGACCTCACCAAGAACCAAGCGCCAAGCCAGGTTGGATGCGGATGCGCCGGACGCGAATGAGAGCAGAAGAATTCCGAAGAAACAAACCAAAACCCATTCGCCCCGGCCCAAGCGCCGAGCGGCCATCAGCGTATGAATGTGACCGCAGCAACAAACAGAGTTTCTCGGCTGGAAGATTGTTCCCGCACGACTCGACGCAACCCAAGCGGCGTGGTTCTCGGATTTGAACCGCGAGATTCGATTCCATGCTCGTCGCGGCAGGCTTGCTGAAGCCGCTCGGCCATCCCGCCCGCAATAGCACAAAGTTCTTCGCCACGGAAACGCTGGAGCAACTCCGCCGCGACGAGAAATGGCTCGCCCGCGCCAGCGACGCCATTGCCGACCTACTGGCGCGAGCGAAACGCCCGCAAGCGGAGCTCGCGGGCGTAGGAGCACGCGGAACAGCTGCGCGTTCAGCCGACCGTCTGACCCAAGCGCGTGCCGCCCGGTCGCTCCGACGAAAGCGGCGGCAACTGGATGATTCGACCCTCCGTCGCCTGGCGTTCGTAGCTTTCCAGCGACGGCAGCTTCACCTTGGCCTTGCGCGCGTAAGGCGCGATGCACAGCCTTGCTGTTGTGGCCGAGCGCCTCCTGCGCGAACTCGCTCCGGGTAGCCGCATTGCTTGGCGCGCTCCGCCCAAGCGTAGCGGTAGGAGTGCAGCGAAACGCCTTTGATGCCAAGTCCCTCGCAGCGCTGTTTGAACTCCGTGGCGCGGTCGCCAGCAGCGAACGGATTGCAGATAGGGGAACAACGGCGCCAGCTGACGGGCAGACGCCGCAAAATCGCTTCGATGTCCGGGCCGAAAGTGAATCATCGCGAGGCTGCCGGTTTTCTGACGGGCGTAGGCGATGGTCTGATTGCGCCAGTCAATGTCCTCCGCCTTGAGGTTGGCAATGTCCGTTTGCGAACCGCCAAGATGCCAGCACAGTTCGTAGAAGTTGCGCCGCTCCGGGTTCTTCTCCCGCTCAATGATGAGTTGATGTTCCTCGATGGTGATGGCGCGCTTGGGCTGGAAGCGAACTTCCGGCCAGAGGCGCTTGGGAATGAGCGGCCAGGGCAGCCAGTTCATCGAAAGGCAGAAGTTGTGAAGCTTCCGCAGATGGACATTCGTGCTGACCGTGCCCGCCTTGAGGCAGGCCAGAAGCTGCTCGGCCTGAGTCTCGATAATGACGCGATCGCGAATCAGGTCCAACGCCGTCTCCTTTGCGGCACGGCGCCAGCGATCCTTGGGTTGAACCGCGTCTTGGTCTCGACGATCGCATCCAGGGCGTTTTGCCAGGTTCGCGTTGAGACGCCGGAATCAGTGCCAGCCAGGTAAGCCTTGGCGATCTGGAGATTCAGTTGCGGCTGGCGGACGGATTCGTTGCGGCGCGTTGAGCAGCGTCGTCGGCCTCAGCGCGGTCGCGAGTGCCGAGGCTTTCCTGTTTGCCCGTTTCGGAATCGTGGACGTAGAACACGCCGCCCATCGTTGCGGCGGTAGAGTCGGAATCGGTTTTTCATGGCTCGAACTTTCTGGTTCGAGCCTGCCAAACGAGGTCGAGTGGCGGGTGTATCAGCTACACCAAACGCACAGCCAATTGCGTTTCAGCAAGTACGTGCCTGAGTGATTTCGGAGTTTTATCTGAGTGTTCCCGAGTCAAAAGTTGCTGGCACTTTTGCTGGCACTTGGGTCTGTGAATTTGTAACTCCTTATCCAAACGAAGTTTGGAATTGGAGGCGAGGGGTCGGAATCGAACCGACGAATGGAGCTTTTGCAGAGCCCTGCCTTACCACTTGGCTACCGCCGTTTGCTCAGGACGCTGCACAATAAGACACTTTGGCACTCACGCCAAGTGATTAATGGAAGAAGTTACTGGGACCTGCGGTCCATAATCCCGGATCGCGACGAATTCAAAAATCGTTGTTCTTTTCGCACAAGGACTATCTGCTGAAGCTAGCTCGTGGCGCTTCGGCCAGAGGTCGCGGAGGGGTTTGAAGATCCCGGCTGGTGTAATAACCTGCCAGTGATTAACTCGGGTGGAGTCACGTCGAAACCGGGATTCACCGCCCTCGACCCAGGGTTCGCGATGCGCATGTATATAAATTGCTCCGTCGCCAATTTCTTACCCTTGGATTTAGGTCTCGATGGTCTTGGCTTTCCCTCCTAGCCCCCAGGCCCCCAAAACTTCGCTTTCGCAACGATCTTCGATGGGAATGTCGAGACCCAGAATAAACTACATCAGTCAATGGTGGGAAAGAGGGATGGCCACATAAAGAGTTCGATGACGGTTTGCGACTACGACGCGGTGTAAGTGCCGATCTTATTGCGGAAGCTCACCAGTGCGCCCCAGGGTGCGGTCGCTTCCACGATTACCATGTCAATTTCTCCCCGCTGCATCAGGTGGCCGGCGGCGTTGATGCGATGATGCGATGTCGAATTCGCTTGTTAGGGCGAGCTCCCATGCCGTGAGGGTAGCTCATGGCATCGCGGGCGTGTTTCATCGCAGTGCACCTCGAATTTTTCTACCCTGGGCTTGCGCGGCGTGAAGGTGGGAACCGTGGCTTCCGTCAACAAATGCGAGACCAGCGGCGTTACCCAGTGGGTGAGATGCGTGTTCCATCGCGAATCAGTCGCGCTCCAATCCACGGCCGATCTCCTCCGCGGTGGCGCACGTCTTCGATGGCGAACTCTTCTGCCGCGGCTAACGCCAAAGCCTGCTTTTCGGCGACGCTTCGCCCGGCTCCATCGCCGCAAGGACACCTTGCATAGCGTTAACCATGGGTCCACGGCAGTGGAGCGACTGATTTATCGATGCGGTACGATGCGGACGTGCGGTGAAAATCGATCAGGTCTTTCCCGCGAAACGCTCGCACGCCTTGCGCCAAACCATAGGCAGCGGTCGCCCCGTCAGCCGCGAACCTGCGCCAGCTGAGGCCAGCCTCAGCAAAATCTGGCGATACGTGTCCGCAGCTAATTTGAAAGTCGTGTGGTAAGAGCCGTTGCTCAATGAGCATCACGGCATTTTGCTCCGCGTCAAACGTAACCGTGCGAAAATGTTTCCTGCGGCCGGCTATGCGAACGTTGCGAAACGAGTAGGGGCCTAAGTCAAAGGGTATTACAAAGGGCAAACGAAGCGATATATGTGAAAATATTAATAACCATTTAGGGTGCGGTCAGCGAAAGTCAGCCTCGAAACGGCGCTCGCGCATTTTCGGTGCTGGGGCGGACACGGCTCCCGTCTAAACCACTTTGATCTTCATCTTTCGAATCCTATCTCGGATGGGCCGAAACGGGGGTGCTTGCGCAAGCTACTGAGATCAGGAGATCGCGGGCGAGCCATTTGGAAATCGCGGTACCCCCAGCGTTAGAGCACTCTCCAGCGAAGCCGCCGCGAGATCATAATCGCGTTGTGGTGAGTAACTGCATGCGGGTTATAAAACACCAAAGGATTTTGGGGCTCGACATCAGCTGCGGTCCACGTGGGCTACTCTCAAAGGAACCTCTTTCTGTGTAATGATCTCCCCAACAATTGCAGAGCTTCGATGTAAGCGGGATCCCGAGTTACCAAACCTTCAAGAAAGGTAATCTTGATGTCCAAAGCTCGCGGGTCTCTTTGGGGTCAGCTTTCTGCTGTGCGTGTTTCGCTTCTCACTTCTCCGCTTTTCCGGCATACAACGGTTGCATTCTTTACGGGAAGCAGATCGCAAGTCAAGGCCGACAGTTGGTGGATCGTCAAACGCGGGCTGGGACTCTCCACTGAAAGACGTATCTGGCTGGTCCTTGCTTCAAATTTCTTTTATGGTCCACCAAAAATGCTTTAAACGTAGGGGTGCCGCATGTTTGTTGCAGCAACTTCGTTTCTTATTCCTTCGGCGCGCTGAGGGCGCGATCTGAGATATGAAATCAGCCTGCAGGAGCCTCCGGGTTCATTGGGGCAAACCTGGTCCATGAATTGCGGGCTCAGGGCCCACGAGGTTTGCGCCTTGCTTCGTCCCGGAAGCGACGTCAGTGGCTTGCGAGGTGCTGATTTTACGCGAGTGGATGGCGACATCAGCGCGCCCGACCGGCAGAGGTGATGAAAGGGGCGGATTGGTGTACCACCTGGCTGCCAGCTATCACTTGTGGCTGCCCGGATTACCGGCCCATTATGCGCGCCAACGTCAGAGGGACGCTCAACGTGCTGCAACCGCCGCATCCGCCGGCTGCTCGGTTGTCTACACCAGCACAGTCAGTTTGCATCGGCCTGCCGAAACTCTCCGCAACAGATCGACCCCCGGACGAAGCGAAGAGGTTGGTTATGCTCAACTGTCCAACCACGCCTCACTCAAGCGTTCAACGTGGCATGGCCGATTCAGGTCTGACCGCCCGGCGCGCAACGGCACGGTTGCCAGGCTTGCCGTAATCGTTTCATTGAATCCGAAATGTACGCTCACCCACGGACTACTGCGGGACGCCCAATCCAGCCCGCAACGAGGCAAAGATCTTATCGTTTTGCCATTTCCTGTTCCGCGAAATGCCTGCCTATCTGGACACTGGGTTTGAACTTAGATTGCGCATGTGCCGGGATGTGGCAGCCGGGCGCGCATGCTGGCGGCCGAGAAGGGCCGCCCTGGGAGGCGCGATACATCCTTTACGAGGGGAACGTGCTGCTGGAAATCCGACCATGGAAGAAGCTCTTCTGATCATGGAGAAACTATCTGACGCGGGAGCTGCCGGCGCCGCGGACACGCATCCCACCACCCATGATCGCTCCTCGCCGCTGCGCATGGACGAAGCGCCCTCTGCCGGATTCACTGGCAAGCCACCCGAACGCCGTGCTGGCGGGAGTGCGCATGGCAACAATTCAAAATGTTTCTTTAATCCTGCCAAAGCCATTCGTGGGCGTGTCGTGGCTGCCGCGACCTTCGCAGACGTCCCCGGAGGCTCTGGCGGACGCAATTGGATGGTTTCCGCGAGAACGGATACGTGAAGGGCAAAATGAGAATCTGCGACAATTTTAGCTCTGTTGCTGGCGGGAAACTGCGCTGCTGCCGCGCGAACCAGTTCCACCGGTTTTCCCTCGCAAAGATCTATAACGTGCTACAAACAGTTCGCCTGTGCAAATTTCATCAAACCTTCCGAACCGCCGAACCCAGATGCGCCAGTTCAAGACTTGCCGCTCATCGTTCAGGGCGCTCGCTGCTGATCGGTCAAGGATGGCCTGGCGCGCTCAAACGCATCAATGGCATAGTGATTCTGGATCTTTACTCTCCGACGTTTATGTGCATCTGGACAGGTTGAGATAAAAAGGAAAACCTCAGCGTTTCGACGTTTATCGGTGTTATTCCACGGACAATCTGCCGTGGCAAACTGGCTGCCGGTTAAGGCGTGCGGATCATCGTTGATTGGCGGGTTCTCGGTCATATGGGGTGGCGGATGAAAGTGGCCTGGACTTGGTGTTCGCCACTTGTAGGTTTGCGAAACTGCGGCTAAAATCGATGAATGCAAGGGCGCAATCCGGCCGACGGTTTCGTCTGGAGGCAGCTCGACGGAAAGCACACCCGCATGGTGGTCGCGCGAGTCATTGCGGATGGGCCTGTGCCGATGGGCCCGATTGTTTGCCTGTACAACTCCAGGGAATGTGAGCACCCTTGTTTGCCGTTATGCCGGCCCGGGCCAAAGTCTGCTTGCGTTCCTCCTTTTACCAAGCTCAAACCCATCCAGGCGGAGAACGCGGATCTGCTGGCCCTCAGACGTTGCGAGACCGTTTGGAACTCGGACAGCATTTTGGCCGGGAGCCAGAACGTTTCGGGTCTCGACGAAAAGCTGTGTTCTTAAAGGAACCTTCTGAAGAGCGCCATCGCTCTGGTTTCTGGATCTCAATCCACCTTCGACGCCAACAGCGTCATTCATACCAACCCCAGGGCCAGCGCCTGGGGGCCGCGTGCGGAGATGAATTAGAGGACGCTGGTTTTACCGAAGAGACCAGTTGAGATCTGGTAGGCGGCACACGGCTGCGGGGGTAGTTGAGAGTTGAAAGTTGAGGGTTGAAGAGAACGGATCAGGGGACTGGCGTTCGGCGGCGTTTTGAGGAGGGTCTGGACGGAAGGGGAGCTTTGCGATATCACCAGATACGTTCCGGCGTTGGGCCAGTGGCGGTTAGGCCTGGGAGGTCCGCCTGGCGGAGGAACCAGGCGGCGGCTTGTTCGGTGGCGGCGGCTTCAGGTCGGGTGGGAGGGCGAATTTAGACTGGGGCGGGTGTGGTGCCGGGGAGGACGCCAGCCGCCGGTGTAGGTGATGCGGGCGAGCTGGGCCGCGGTGCCGAGGGTTCCAGGAGGTTCGATGATTGAATGTCGGCGGATCAGGTGGTTCGGGAGGTTTGCAGGATTGCCAGCCGGTGGATCTCGGTGCGTTTGAATTCGAATTTCCCCATGGAGTCTCGAGCGGGTAGCACGGGAGGATGATCACGGTTTCATCGGCGCGGGAATTCGATGCGTGGCGTCGACGGTGCGCGCGAAGCTGCGCGGCGGCATTCGCTGCGGTCGAAGCGGGCGCTGACGGCGTCGAGGAAGTGGGTGAGAGATCGTCCCGCGGAGGTCGGTGGGGGCGATGCCGGAAGCCAGTTTAGGGTGGAGAGTTAGGTGGGCATGATGATTGAGGAGTTGAGAACTATACCAGTTGAGAGTTGAAAAGGCCAGGTGGTGAGGTGAAATGCGCGGCTATGTTTAATTTCGAAAAACTTGAGGTTTGGAAAAGGGCGATTAGGTTCAAGCTGAACTGGTCTATGCGGTGACGCGGTTTTCCTGATACGGAACGGTTTGGGCTGACAAGCCAAGTGGAGCGCGCAGCTGTTTCCGTCTCCTCGGAAGGACATCGCGGAGGGTAACGGCGCTCAGCGCACCTCGCGAACGGATTTCGCCCGGTTCGTGGAGGATTGGCGACAAAGGCTCTCTTTTTCAGAATTGGTTTTCTCAAACGCCCCAGTGGACGGAAGCAGGGTCTTCTTTCGGCGGACGAAGAGCGGCGCATCTGCATGCTCGCCAGAATGGGCGGGAATGTACTCAGCGGGCACCCACAACGGACGTTGCGTGGGAAGGGAACGGATGGGTAGGGTTGTTTTGCCGAAACCTGGCCGTGCGCCTGGGGTCGCCTCGCAAGAGGGCGCCCCCCTCTCAGCTCTCAACTTTCAGCTCTCAGCCTCAAGCTTTCCTACCTTGTTATGGGGTAGCGGTGGTGAGGACAGCCGTTTGCGCATCGATGGCGTGTCGATCAGTCGATTTCAACTCAGTGAAACGGACGGCGGTTAGTGAATTGGCGACAAAACATGTTCAGTGTCGGTACGGGGAGCCGTAACGCCCATCCACCAGAACGAGGGCGCAGAGGCGGCGAGCAGGGCGTCTCGCCTGGCGTGACGCTCAGCAGGGAGAGAAGGGCGTCAGGTCCAGATGATGGGGTAGCCAGTCAGGATGGCGAGCCCATCCAGATCGTGGTTCCAGCCGACGTTGAAGCAAGCGGCGGTGCGGAACGCGGGAGACGGGCTTCCAGGTGCTGTCGAGGTAGTGGGCGGGCGGCCGGGCTCTGAGCGGCTTTGTTACGACTTGAGCCGGAGGGCGCGGAAGTCGTCGAGGTGGCGTCGCTGGGTTTGGTTTTGGTGGAGGTGAGGGCAAGGGACTTGCCGTTATCGCGCGCGATCTGGATGACGCCTTTTGACGCTCGTGGTGTGGAGCCGTCGGCGAGAATCCCCCAGGTGTCTCGGAGCGGGCGATTCCACGGCACCGTAGCGAGCGAGGGTGGCCCATGGGGACGATGCTTTGTTCGTCGATTTCGCGGGAGTAGCCGGACGATGCCGCGATCTTGTGGGATTCAAGCGAGGCGAAGGTGACGGTCGGGGACTTTTCAGTGATGATGCCGGATTGTGGCGGTGAATGAAGCTCGGACGGGTGCCCATGCGTGCCGGGCCGGGCGGTCCCCATACCGATGGATGCCGGGGCCGTAATGCGGCAGCGCACGACGCCCGAACTCAGGGATGGTCGCGGATCTCGCCGCTGTATTGCACAGCGGAGGCAACGGAATTTCCGTGGTGCTCAGGGCGTTGCGGGTGGAGAGGTTCAGGATGTCGCGCGCGAACGCGGTGAGGGGGCGATCGTAGCTAGGCCGGGCTGGAGGTGAGGAGCACGGGTTCCCCGCCACGTTCGCAGTGGGCGTGAAGCTGGCGGCGAAATCTGCCAGGCGCAAGTCGTCAGGGCAGGCCGGCGCGGCGCGGGCCGGGCTGGGCCTGGCGCGACGCGAGGGAGCGGCGGATGTGGCTGAGGTGGCTCACGGTGTCAGCGTTCTGGTCCTGCAGGGTTTCACCTGGGCCGGCAGGGGCGCTGACGGGGACCAGCAATTTGATGTCCGTGAGAAGGTCTGAGTTCCGGTGTTCTGTTCGTTCATTGCTTTTTTGTTTTGTTAGTTTCTTGGTTTGCTGTCTGATTGCTGCGGCGGATAAATTATTGCATGACGCGTTGGAGTTGGCAGGCGTGGTTGAGGGGTTGAAGGTGAAAGTTGAGAAGCAAGGGTGGTCGTATTTACCGGACCGCCAAGTGTTTGCGGACAGCTACCAGTGTTTCCAGGGTTCAGGGTTTCTTCAGGGTCGACCTTGCCGACAGCACCGGATTTGACAGCGAGTTACAGGGCATCCAGGTTGGCCGGGATGGGGGCGGCGGAGACTGGGAGTTCTGGCTCAAATTATTTGCGGCGAAATAACTTTCGGTGCCATTTTTGTACGGGGATGAAACCGACGGACACGGCGGACGAGGAAACCGCCGCGGTGAGGTCGTAGGCGACGCGGGCGAGCGGATTTACGGCGGTGGCAGATTCCAGGCATGCACCTGTAAGATTTGCCGGACTTCCGGTGACGACACGGCTTTGCCTGAGTTGTAAATGATGTCGCCGTAGTTGTGCGAGTTCAGGACGACAGGGTTGCGGCGATAATTTCTCGAGCTGCTAAGCCAGAAGGTTCGATGATCTCACGGTAACGGTCGAGGGTGGCGCTGCTGGCGACGAATTCGAGAGTTGGGTGGTCGCCAGCCTCACGGAACGGTGGTTTTTGCTTCGACGGTGGCGCGGAGTCCGCGGCGGCCGTCGGAGATGAGTTCGGGGTGGATCATGGTTGAAAATTACAACGCGGTTGGGTTGGGCGGAGCAGCGGTAGGGTTGTTTTGCCAAAACAACCGCCCCCATTAGGGGACGGAGGTTGACGGAAACCAATTCATCGCCCAGGGGAGGGGCTCGAAGCCGAGTCGAAGGCGCGGTTGAGTTGATTGAAGGGACGCCCATGTCGAAGCCGGCCTTGGCGGCGGCCCGAGACGGGTGCAGCAGGCCTGGGAAAGAGGACGGGATGGTCTTCGACATCAGGAACCAACCGCCTGCCAGAGCGGGATCGAGGGGTTTTTGACCGTTATGTCTTCTTCGGCCTGCGGTCGGCGACGAAAGGGACAACCGGTTTTCGACGAAGTTCAAGCGGGAGCCCGCCATGACGTCATACCCAGCGCTGTCGGTGCTGAGTGACGATTTCCTCAGGGACGCGAAGGCGCGCGGACCGGCAGGGTAGCGGCGGGTGGCAGGAACTGGGCATCGGCGCTGGTGAGGTTTGGGGGGTGATGAGCTCGGCCCCGGCCCAGAGGAACCAACGGGCGGCGACCGGCCTGGCTTGCGCAGTCGAGGCAGGCGGCAACAGTTGCTCGCGTTGTTCAGGATCAGGTGCTCGGCGGTGCGGAGGATGAGACCGGCGTCGCCGTTGTTCTCCATGTGCCTTTCATGTGGGCGAGGCGGGCGGGAAGTCGGTTTGGGCGGCGACGCTGGCGGGGGCAACGGCGGGCTCGCCATGAATCAGATGGGTTCGGGAGGCGATCGTGCCAGACTTCTTCCGGGCAACAGGATACGGAGGTGAGGCATCGCGCCGGTGATCGCGGTAGCGCCAGCCGACAAGTGCCGTTGTCGACGATGTGCTCCCATATACGCCGGGTCGAGGAGGATGACTCTGGCCAGGCGGGGGCGAACTGGAGGGGTTGAGGCTGAGAGTTGAGAGTTGAGAGTTGGAATCTGAAGAAGACCGGGACCCGGAAGCATTCGCCGCGAAGGAGGAGCCAGACGACGCGAAGCTCGATCAATGGGAGGTTCATTGGTCAGAATTTCGCGAGGGTGGTTGGCCAAAGATCGATCAGGGCCACTGCTAATAGGTTCTTCGCTGGCGTCGGCAGCGCGCGTGAAGCGGAAGGGGATGTTCGCGATTTGCTCGGCGAGAACATTGATGGCGCGATAGACCCAGACGGATTGCTGGTAGGCGTTGCCCAGGAGGGGACCGGCGAGGTCGGGAGAATCTTGCCAGAGGAGGAGCTGATAGGGTGCCGCCGGATTTGGTGACGGCTGGCGGTGGTGCCTGGCGGTGGCGGGTGATGTGGAAGCCGAGGAAATTCATGGGACGGATTTATACGGGGCGTCAGAAGTAGCGCCGTTGGTAATCCGGCTGTATCGCCGGTTGGTAACCGGCAGCCACAACCCATGCGCAAAGACTCATGTCCCTGTGGGAGTTCGGTTTCATTTGGTGCGTTCATCAAGAGGCGGGCGACGGCTTTGCCTCGAGGGGATTCGGCGCGCGAAGTGCGGCGGTGCGGCGTTCTTCGCGTCGGCGAGGAGTTGGATGCGGGTTGTCGATGAAACTCGAAACGACAGCGAAGGGGTAACAGGAATCGATGCAGTCGCGGAGCCCACTGATCTCGCGCTCGACGCTCGCGCGAAAGAGGCGGAATTCTTCGCGGGTGACGAATTCGTTTTCGAGTGGTTGCTTACGCGGCAGGAGTTTGAGGAGCAATACGTAACC